>Ga0182006_1002210_pt1 | contig 10782 bp, 17 predicted proteins | sample Sormic07211104_1_FD_123022 | JGI IMG/M metagenome (GOLD analysis project Ga0182006, IMG submission 123022) | Rhizosphere microbial communities from Sorghum bicolor, Mead, Nebraska, USA - 072115-104_1 MetaG | ecosystem: Host-associated > Plants > Roots > Rhizosphere | place: USA: Nebraska...
ATCAGCTTTCTCGGGGGATCATTGCAGGCCTTGTTAAAATGAGCAGCAGCATACCAAGACCAACAGCAAAGGAACCAATCCTTAATTGCCTCTGTAGGTCGAATAGCCGTAGGCAGAGAGTGTAATCGGCACATGATAATGCTTATCATCCTGAATCTGGAATACGACATCGATGAAGGGGTAAAAACTTTCCATTTTCTTATTGGCGAAGTAGTCTTTCACAAAGAAAGTGAGTTTATAGATCCCCTTATTTTGTTGCCCTTGATCAAGGAACTCCTTAATTCTTCCTTGTCCATCTGTGACTTTCTTGTCTACAAAGCTCCAGACTTTTGTCTTTTCATTTAACTTTTCCAACTGAACAGTAACGCCACTTGCAGGCATGCCTGTCGAAACATCCAGAATATGACTGGATAACTGATAGGTCGGTGCTTGTCCATTTGCAAGGTTAAGGATCATCCCTAACAACACACTTAAAATAACTTTTTTCATCTTAATCTTTTTTTACGGTTATATCGGCTATAGGAAGCAATGCCGATCTTGCTATTAAATCATCGTTTTCGGCACTCCCACCACCGGCAACACCTATACTGCCTACAATTTCGTTGTTGTGCCACAACGGTACACCCCCGCCAAGTAATAACAATTCCGGGAGCAGTGCTAAATTCTCGCTGTCGGGGCTCAATTTCGCATTCCGCCCTAGCTTGAGTGTTCCGGTCTTTGTTGAAAGTGCGGTATAAGCTTTTCGCCGGGCCGCCTCCGTATTATGAGGACCCACGCCATCACCACGACTGATTAAAATGGTAACGCCGGACTGATCTACTATGGCTACGGACACCTGTTTACCCAACGTACTTGCTTTAGCTCTTGCAGCCTCTGTTAAGGCATAAGCTGCTTTCAAGGTAAGTTGGCTAGCTGGCGTTAGAAATCCGTTGATTGATGCTGTTCCACTGCTCAGCGGTTCAGACTTCTTCAGACCATTCCCTGCTGTCTGGGCAAACACCGGCATAGGCAAGGTCATTAAAAAGTAGATTATTAATTTGTTAATCTTCATGCTACAAAAGTACGGCTGCGACGATGCAAAAAACGTTGTCCTGGGGCAACGTTTTAAAGCCTGCTTTTAATTCTGCTGAGGGTTGATGGTGAAATACCTAAATAAGAAGCAGCCATTTTATTGGATAAACGAAGCAAGAAGTCTGGTTGAAATTTAATTATCCAGCGTACCTTTTCCAAAGCATCAAAACCCTGGAATCCATAGATTCTTTTTTGTGCGTTGACAAACCCCAGTTCCAGAATTTCCCGGTAAATAGCGGCGAATTGAGGTACGGTATCTACGAGCTGGAAAAAGTCTGTACGACTGATGTACAATAGTTCCGATTTAGATATGGCCTGCAAATACTCGGAGGCTAAAGTCTGCTGAATAAAACTGGGTAATGCAGTGCAGAAGCCTCCTTTGAAGCCAAAGTACCGCGTTGTTTCATTTCCATCAACATTATAGGTAAACAGTCGCAGGCAACCTTCATTTACAAAGTAATACCCTTTACAAACCTCATCAAACTGTATCAGAATTTCATTTCTGCGAGCTTTAACCAACGTAAAGTTGCTGCATATGAGATCTAGCGTCTCTTCAGAAACCTCATACCTACTTTTAATATAGCTTTTTAAAAGATTGAACATATTCGTACTTGAGGATCACCGGTTCATGAACCGTGCCTTAATCATTTACATTAAGCTCCTGCCGGTGAAATGCCGTATACAAAGCCATATACAGCAGCTTCTAACGGGCTTTCAAAGAAGGTGAAGTGCAGATTCACTAGGGATTGTAGGCCTCGTTTCTGACGGAGTATTTGCTTTTTAGACTACAATTGTGTTATTAAGTTCAGATGTACTACGGATTGAAGGCTTCGTTTCTGACGCAGTAGTTGCTTTTAAGACTACAATTAGGTTAGTTTCAATGCATTAACAATAAAGCTTTCAGTTAAATAATTCATAAATTCATGTATAAACACACTTTAACCAAACATACTCAGGCAAATACAAAATATTTAAACTAATTGATATGAAAACAATCAATCCATGGATCAATTTTAACGGCAATGCAGAGGAAGCATTTACTTTCTATCAGTCTATATTTGGCGGCTCTTTTTCAAAGATCATCCGTTTCAAAGACCTGGAAAGTGAAGCGTTCCACGTTTCCGAAGCTGAAGCAAATAAGATGATGTGCATTGCTTTACCAATTGGCAAAAACAACATCCTAATCGCCAATGATGTCCCCGAAATTTTAGGTCCGACAAACGAGAATGAAAATAGATCTAAAATATACATCGCTGCAGAAAGTCGCGAAGAAGTCGAAAAGCTATTCAACGGACTTTCAGCTGGCGGAACCATTGACGGGGAACTTGGCGACAGTCCCTGGGGGACCTATGCAGGTATGTTTAGAGACAAATATGGCATCGAGTGGATTGTAGAGTACGATCCAAATGATAACATTTCGTAGTAAGTAATGCTATTTATCTGACCATACTGCAAGTTCATTACCGGAAGGATCGAGAAAGTGAAAGCGATGCCCACCTGGGAAAGAGAAAATATCTTGCGTGATCACTCCATTTGCCTGCAAGATCTGATCTTTAATGAGCTTGAGATCTTCGTGGTAAAGAACAACCAAAACGCCATTGATAATTTCAGCTGTGCTTCTCTCAAAGCCCCCTTCAACGCCGGCTTCTGAAAAGGCGATGTAATCTGGTCCGTAATCCGTGAAGCTCCAGTTGAAAGCCGCTCCATAGAACGCTTTAGTGGCATCAAGATCTGTAGCTTTAAACTCAATGTAGTTGATGTGGTTATTTGACATGTAGGAATTTTTTCCTGAATCTACGGATTTCAGGATTCAAAATCTCCTACATGTCAAAAACTACAACATGTTTATAAACCGGTGGTTGTTCAGAATTCAGCGGGTATAAAAAGCAATAATCAAGTTCTGTTGTTACCTCCCTATGCAACCGGATTCTACAATTGAAGAAACAATATTGACCATCGCTAAACAACGTGGTCCCGAGAAGAGCACCTGCCCCTCGGAAGTTGCACGTTTACTTTTCCCTGCGGACTGGCGCAAGCACATGGAAGCCATACGTGACGTGGCTACTGACTTACACCGGCAGGGAAAAGTTATAATTACACAAAAGGGATTGCCTGTCGATGTGGATCACATTAAAGGTCCCATTCGTATTAAGATCAACAATACGGAATAAGGTCGAGCCTTAATAGGAATAGTGACTTACCTTAAGATGGCTCCTCCTCAACCGCTGTACTAAAAGAACGCACGTACCTGTTCATCTGCAGCGGCACGGTACTCGGCACGTTTGTTTGGATCAGCTTTCTCCAAAGCAGCTTTTAATGCTTCTTTATCCAGATCATGACAATAAGCCGGCACCCCTGGTTCTTGCTTCCAGGAATCTGAAAGTGGACCACCATCAATGGCATCAAAGCCCATCGAATCGATCAGCTGCATAACGATTTGCTTTTCGGATGCATCATCACCTGCTACAGAAAGTGCGATACGGTTAGCTTCCCCTGCCGGAACACCTTTCTCTGCAAGACTTGCTGCAAAGATGTTGTTGAAGGCTTTTATCACCGGATGACCAATGACGCTTGCCACCCAGGCACTGTCTGGCATGCCATTTACAATTTCTGTAAGTTCACCATCCCTGGTCGGGTAGTAATTTCCAGTGTCTACGATGATCGCTTTCGAGGCTGAAAGCACAGCGATCGGTAGTTCTGGAATAGCTTTTTCGGGAATGGTGATAATCACAAGATCTTCCGCTTTGGCTGCCTGTTCAGCCGTAACAGCTGTAGCACCAGTTGAGGTAGCAAGTTCAGTTAAGGTCTCAGGTCCCCTGGAGTTGGCGATCTTTACTTCATGACCAAGTTTTGTCAGGTGATGTACAAGTGCAGTACCAATGTTCCCTGATCCAATAATTCCTATTTTCATATTTCCTGTATTTAATGTTCGAATGTAATGACTGATTAACCCGGAGAACAAATCAAAAGTTTCTCGCAAAAGCCGTAACTATAGCTTCTTACAATAAACCACCCGAATGATGACAAATGTCTGAGATTATTCGTTTCAGAATCCGATCTTACCCTTTCCATGATGACCTTATAATATGAGAAAAGTATTTCTGAATACCATTTTGTTAATCGCATTCCTTGCAAACCTTAGCGTTGCTCAGACGCAATCCAGTAGTCCCGATCGTGTTTATACGAATCCATTGAAGGTACAGCTCGGCGATCCATTTGTATTATTTTCTAAAGGCACCTACTACATGTACGGTACAGGCAAAGCAGAAGATCGGGGCTTTCGGGCATACGAGTCTAAGGACCTGGTTAACTGGAAACCGGCAGGTCAGGTATATTTCCACGACAATAAAAATGGTTGGAGCGATCCGAATACCCCATGGGACGGCGCTTACTGGGCGCCAGAGGTGTATGAAGTCAAAGGCAAATTCTATCTTTTTTACAGCGCACAATGGAAGGTAAATCCAACAAAGGAGATGGAAAATTTTAAAATCGGCGTTGCGGTATCTGATAAGCCTACGGGCCCATTTGCTGACCTCGCACCAAAACCACTATTTGATCCTGGTTATCCTATTATAGACGCGAATGTATTTTTTGATACAGATGGCAAGGCTTACCTCTACTATTCAAGAGCGGCCTATAAACACCCTATAGAAAGTGAGATCGCAAGTCAAATGCGTAGAAGTGGAAAGTATAAAGAAATTGAGGAAAGCTGGGTTTATGGTGTAGAACTCAAATCTGACTTCTCGGGTGTAATCGGCCAGCCACAACTCATACTCCGGCCTCCAGTAAAGTTGAATGACAAGCAGGCCGCATGGGAAAGCCTTTCCGTTACCACGGGAGAAGTTAACCGCCGTTGGACAGAGGGATCCGTTACGTTTAAAAAGGATGGTCTCTACTACATTATGTATTCCGCAAACCATTTCGGAGGTGAGCATTACGCGGTGGGATATGCTACATCAAGCTCCCCACTGGGGCCGTTTAAAAAGTCAGCAGACAACCCGATTTTGCATAAGAACACAGACAAAGGCGGCATTGTATCCGGCACAGGGCACAACAGCATTGTCTATGCTCCGGATGGTAAGCAGATGTTTTGTGTTTATCACGGCAGAACGACTGCCACCGGATCTGAAAGGGTGGTGTTTATTGACCGGATGGAAGTTAAAGATGGAAAGATTACCGTATATGGTCCAACCACTAGCGCTCAAAAGGTGCCCATTGCACCCCTTTAATCCTCAAGGCCCGCTACCTAATCAATCTGCCTTAAACTCCATTTTAATGGTGATGGAGCCGGTTTTATACCTATTCGAAGTGTTAAAAGCGCCGCCATAGCTGTAGGCTTCATTACTATTCTTTCCGGTGATCTGGAAGATGCCCATTGTTGCTTTCTTCAGTTCACCTAATGAGCTACCGGCATTTTTGGCAATCGTCTCCGCCCGTGCACGAGCGTCTGCACTTGCCTTGCCCAGCAGTTCCATTTTAACCTCCGTAAGTTTGGTGTTGTAAAACATTGGTGCAGAAGAATTGAACTCAATGCCGCTTTGGATGAGTTCCGCAACTTCACGGGAAATTTTGTCCACTTTATCAACTTCGTTGGATTCTATTGTGACCGTTTGCATTAAATTATATCCGGTAAACTCCTGAGACATGTATTGTCCGTTGGCGTTCGTTTGCTGACTAAACTCTTTATTAATCATAACGGAGGAAAACTGCATGTTAGCTGCTGGAATACCCTTTTTAACCAGGTAACTTCGGATGGCATTCTCATCTGCTTTCAACGTACTATAGGCTTCCTTCAAGTCAAATGATTTCCTGGCGTAGGATCCATTCCATACAATCAAGTCGCTGTTAAAGTCCTTTTCTGCCAATCCGGTTACTACGATGGTTTCCATTGTCTTAGAACGATACTTGTAGGCATTACTAATCAGGGCAAAAGCAATAACTGCACATATTCCGATAATTGCAGCAGTGATGATTGTTGATCTCATAGATATGGATTTGTGATTTCAAGATACAAAATCCCGAAAGGAAAGTAAACTCAAAGATCAGGCATGAGCTGGAGCCCTAGACTAGAAGTCGGCTAAAAATTTCAAATAAGATTCTACGCCTTGCTCAACATGATCGTCAGAGGTATTGTACTCCATTCCATAGAAGGCAAACGCCGGCTGATAATCAGCCTTGACATATTCAAAACTGAGTTCAAAAGGTCTGGTAAGTTCGCTTAGCGGATACTTGTAAATTCCTGATGGACTCAGCTCGTGTTCTTCTACCCCCAGAGAAATGGCCAAAGCTATCTTTTTCCCTTTCATCCGGTATCCGCTTTTACTTCCGTATGCCCAGCCGTGAGTCAAAACTTCGTCCAGCCATTTTTTAAAAAATGAAGGGCAGTTGAACCAGTAATAAGGGAACTGGAAGACAATTTTGTCATGCTGTTCAACCAATAGCTGTTCAGCTTGAACATCAATTTTTTCATCTGGATAGGCTTCATGTAATTGATGGATCGTATATCTTTCCGGAAACTTTCGGAGCTCCTGAATCCACCTTTTATTCAAGACGGACTCGTTTATATTGGGATGAATGACAATTATTAATGTTTTCATATTTCAATTTTATATTCGTTGAGGCAAATCTATTGACTAGGCTCAGCTTTTGTATATTGAATGCCAAATGTTAGGTACTATATAAAATGTAAGTAATGAGTGAGATTAAGGAAACATCAACCAACTTCGCTAACAAACTCGCCCTTTCTGATGAATGCCCGGAAGTCTATGCTTCTAATATTATTGGCGGACAATGGACGCTTGTTATTTGCTCCTGGTTATTGAACGGAAAGCTGCGATTTGGGGCGCTTAAAAGAAACCTGCCAAACATTACCGAACGCATGTTAACCTTACAGCTGCGTAAACTGGAAGACAATAAGATTATCAGCAGAACGGTCTATGCAGAAGTTCCACCACGCGTGGAGTATGAATTAACCGAAATTGGGTACGCATTGAAGCCTGTGATCAAAGCACTCGAAAGTTGGGGTGACGATCATAAGAAGTTTATCAGTGAACCATCGAAGGATCAAGAACGGAATTTATGAGGGTTGCCTCCTATCATCCATCGAAGGTTGTTAAATTCCCTTGTTTATTCTAGATAATGGTTCATTTACATTAAAGTATTGAACATCAACATTGAAGGCACCGATAGAAATCAGTCGTTCCTTATGTTCTTCAGCAAAAACAGCGGCCTGCTCCATATTATCGAAAAGGTGGATACCTCCAGCCTTACCGGTCTCGGGATTTTCAATCCAGATTTTCGAAATAAATCCTTCCGCTCTGTTCAGACTTTCAGCTAAAGGCCTGCCATTTTCTGACAAACGGCTCCCCATCATATCTGTATCGAAATCAAAAATCATTTGTAATAATATCATTTTATTCAGTTTTACATTTTGCAAATCCCAATCTGCCTAAGGGGACATCTGCGCTCATTCCTAATATCATATAACCTTGGCAATGGTTGTTTAACCATTGCTATCTAAGCATCGCATCAATCAGATTGCCTAATATAACCGATAATATCAAATAGCTAGTTGCACCCAAAATGTAAGCAAGGAAGACCTTGGTATAAATCATAGGACGCCTAGGTTCAAAAAAGTTACCGATTGCCCATGAGCAGTACGTGATTGCAACAATGGAGGAGATTACTTTAAGATCAATATGTATCAGGCCCTGGATCAGGACAAAAAGTGCTGAGATCAACATACCAAAACCCATAACAAAACAAAGGAGAATTAGTATCTCGAAATAATTGTAGTCATACTTTCTGAAAAAAAGTTTTATCACCATCGCAATCAACGCACCCATGATAATGTTGGCATACCCCAGGTGCGATTCAGTCCACATCATGATCTTTTCAGCCTGGACCCTTTCTGAATACCCTCCTCTACCATACCTCCGATATGGAAAAAATGCGAAATCAGCGTATAGACAAGGGAAGTAATAATGATAAAAATCACGGGCTTAACCAATCTGCTTCTATCATCAGAGAGGAATTTTCTGATATGAATACCTGGCTTGATCAGCAGCACCTTTAAGGTATAAAGGATGCCCCGTTCAAAATGCAGGACATGTTCAATCTCGTGGATAAGATACTTACCATTTATCCTTTTCACCTGGACCGATTGGCCGCAGTTCGGACAGAATCTATGTGAAACTTCAAAGTCACAGGCTTTGCAATTGTTCATTGGTCGAAAACGTTGATCTCCCGACTGTACGGGCACAAGCTTAAGCCCAAAGATAATACAAGTCACCAATTGGTGACTACGTTTATTTATTAAAGTAAATTTATCTTAAATGGCGCATGAAGTAGATGATTACTTTTGCTAGCAGTTGTTTAGACATCATTGATAAATATGGAAGCAGAAGGGGCAAATGATACCGGCCGGAATAAGGCAAGGACAAAACAGCGATTTTTAGACGCAGTCGAGGAAATATTGACCACCAAGGGGTTTGCAGCACTCAAAGTAAATGACATCGCCAAAGTAGCTGGTCTAGATAAAAAGCTTATCTACAAATATTTCGGGGGAACAGACCAACTCATGGATGAATACATCCAGACGAAAGATTTTTGGAGCAACGTTAAAGGTGATAAAGTACCTGATGTAATTACCGACGGAGGTCAGGCGTTTATAGAGCAAATGCTGTTGTCACAGTTTGACTACGTAGCGGAAGACAAAGCATTTCAAAAGCTATTATTATGGCGGTTGACCGAGCAACGGGCATCGCTTCAAAAGCTTACCGATGCGCAGGAAGCAAACGGCGAATTGCTGCTTAGCAGTATTACTGACCCACACTTCAAAGAACAATCTGCACAGTTTCGTGCGATAATGGCGGTGATAATTGGCGGCACCTATTACCTTGATCTTTATGCCGCAATGAATGGCAGCGTTTTCTGTGGTATTGATCTAGCAACCGATGCAGGTAGAAACGAGATCAGGAAAGCACTGTCCTTTCTATTAAGGTCTACCTATAAAGAATTATAACTGCATCAATCTGACTCATGCGATTAAGATGACTTTTGATTATTTAAACTTCATCAGTTGATCAGCGTTTAACCCAGTACTTTTGCTGCCTGAATCCATTCAACAACAATCCTGGCCAAGTCTGTTTGTGCATCTTCAATTTCTTGCATATTCTTAAATGTTGCTATGGCTCTGTCGTTCTCTTTCCAAGTCAATAGCGTACTTTTTGTATCAATTAACCTATTTTGAGGTTGTTGCTGCTTCATTACTCCCCGGTGAAAAACCACCTGAATGACCTTTGGCGGTTGAATCTTAATTGTGATTCTATCCTCGCCATTAAAGCAATAATTTGGTCCATTCCATTTGATATTTTCAGTCAGTCCGTCCTTTGCGGATAAAATACATTTCCGCAATTCTTCAATTTCATTTTTGAGCGGGTGATTTTGACCAACTATGAATTCTGTAACCTCGTTATTCAGATACCGTGCTTGCTTTTCCATAGTAGTTCATTAATTATATTAAATGTTCAGCCCCAGAGAAATATAAAATTTGGGTATGCCAAGACCCTATTCTTGAAACACCAGCAAGAGTGCAAATATTGATAAATTTAATTCCCTGAAGAGCTATACGTGCAAGTTAATGGAAATATGTAAAGCATCCATAAAACCAAAGTTCATAGAACCTTTCTCACTTTCTCGTTTGCTGAACATTCTAGCTATCAAGCCCTTCAGTCAGCATGTTGATCCTATCTTCGTAAAAATTTACAATATGAAAAAATACTATTTTCGCTCTCTTATGCTTGTGGCTCTAGGAACCAACCACAACACAGTATCCCTCTGAAAATCTACCTAACTCTGGAACTGTTCTTGATTTCTGGGGCGAAGAAGAAGAAGATCCACAAGCACCATTTACAAAAATTGAACTTCCTACAAAGGAGTATTTAGACGAAACATGCTTGTTTGATTTTTCTAAGAAGTCTTTCGGAAAAGCATTTTACTACGTTCAGAACAAGAATATTGGCCTAGGGTTTCATACCGGGAGAACACCGGATATGCCAGTAGTTAAGTTACCAACTAATGCGCCACCAGTACATGGCTGGGATTTACCTTGGGGTGAACTTCCCTTTGTTCAAGGGCAACCAAAGGAGGTGTTATTTGTACGCGCAAGCGAGGAATTTACTTTAAAATTCACGAAGCCAATTATTGAATTTGGAGTTGAAATGACTCCTAATAAGCAGGGCTATGATTCAAGAATAAGTTTAACGGTTGGAAAGATGGAGTATGATCAATCTAGCGGCTATACTGGAAACACTACCAGAACTCCTGGAGGTGCAAAATTCTTTGGGATTAAAGCTACTAAGCCATTTACTACCGTGACTATCACCTGGAGCAGATCTACTGGAACTGATCTTAGATCGCCTGAGGGCTTCATTTTAGCAAACTTGCGCTATAAACTTGCAAAATAGTGTGATTTTATATTGAAGTTTAAACGCTAATCGTTTAGAGTATTAATCTACATTTAAGGGACTATGATCAATGATCATAGTCCCTTTTTTGGGTATATCTCAGATATCAAAAATCAACACTGCAGCCGGTGAGCAGCCTCTCTTTTCTGAGACAAAGTGACACAGTTCCGGTTACACACCCTTAATTGAACCTGTCGTATTTTTCTATCTTTCTGTAAGGCTTCGCAAAAAAATCACCCACCAG
>Ga0182006_1002215_pt1 | contig 10774 bp, 8 predicted proteins | sample Sormic07211104_1_FD_123022 | JGI IMG/M metagenome (GOLD analysis project Ga0182006, IMG submission 123022) | Rhizosphere microbial communities from Sorghum bicolor, Mead, Nebraska, USA - 072115-104_1 MetaG | ecosystem: Host-associated > Plants > Roots > Rhizosphere | place: USA: Nebraska...
CAACGGCTTTATCCATTTCGACGGTGAATATCATCTCTTCTATCAGTGGAACGCCCTGGAGTGCGCGCATCAGCAAAAATGCTGGGGACACTGGCGCTCAGCCGATCTGCTGCACTGGCAGCATCAGCCCATCGCCCTGATGCCGGACGAGGAGTATGACCGCAGCGGTTGTTACTCGGGCAGTGCGGTAGAGGATAACGGTGTACTGACGCTGATCTACACCGGTAATGTGAAGTTTGATGATGGTTCGCGCACCGCGTGGCAGTGTCTGGCGCAGCAGAACAGCGCGGGCGGTTTTGACAAACTCGGTCCGGTTATCGCCGTGCCGGAGGGTTACACCGGCCACGTTCGCGATCCCAAAGTGTGGCGTCATGAAGATCACTGGTACATGGTGCTGGCCGCGCAGAATACCCAGCTGCAGGGCAGGGTGCTGCTGTTGCGTTCTGATAATCTGCGCGAATGGCAGAATCTCGGCGAGATTGCGGGCAGCGAACTGGGCGGGCTGGACGCCGCTGGCTACATGTGGGAGTGCCCGGATATGTTCATGCTCGGCGACAGCACGTATCTGATCTGCTGTCCGCAGGGTGTTGTGCCTGAAGAGAAACGCTACCTGAACAGTCACGCCTGCGCCTGGCTCAGTGGCTCGCTGGATTATCAGCAGGCTGCCTACCTGCATGGCCCGCTGAACGAAATGGATGCCGGGTTTGAATTCTATGCACCACAAACCACGCTGACCGCTGACGGCCGGCGTCTGCTGGTGGGCTGGATGGGAACGCCAGACGGTGAAGAGATGGCCCAGCCAACCGTGGCGCATCACTGGATCCATCAGATGACCTGTCTGCGCGAGCTGAGCTCCCGCAATGGCCGGCTCTGTCAGCAGCCGATTGCAGAACTGCAGGCGCTGCGGGAGAGGGAGCTGCATTATCAGGGCCGCGCCGATGACGCGCCGCCGATCGCCGCGCAGCGGCTGGAGGTTGAGCTGGAGAGCCTGGGCGATATAGAACTCAATTTCGCCGATACGCTGATCCTGACGTGGCAGCAGAATGAACTGCGGCTTGCCCGTCGCAGCCTGGTATCGGGTCAATGGACCTATCGTTACTGGACAGGGGCTGCACGCCGGTTGCAGATCCTGTGTGACCACTCCAGCGTTGAGATCTTCATCAACGACGGGGAAGGGGTGATGAGCAGCCGTTATTTTCCGGACCATCCGGCGATGCTAACCCTGCGCGGTCGCGCAGAACTGCAGGCCCGCTACTGGTCGTTACGTCGCTGCATGGTAGAATAAGCCCTTGTTTCACTAACCGATGCCTTGCCGTGAGAAAAACCAAACGCGTTACCATCAGTGACATCGCCGGGCTGGCTGGAGTTTCTAAAGCCACTGCCAGCCTGGTTCTCAACGGCCGTGGCGAAGAGTTACGGGTGGCGAAGGAGACGCGTGAGCGGGTTCTGACACTGGCCCGGGAACACCATTATCAGCCCAGCATACACGCCCGTATGCTACATGACGCCCGCAGTCATACGCTGGGGCTGGTGGTGCCGGAGATCACCAACCACGGCTTTGCGGCCTTTTCCCATGCGCTGGAAAATCTCTGTCGCGCCGCCGGTCTGCAACTGCTGATCTCCTGCACCGATGAAAATGCCGGTCAGGAGATGGCCGTGGTCAATAACCTGGTGGCGCGTCAGGTCGACGGGCTGATTGTCGCCTCCAGTATGCTGAGCGACAGCGACTATGTCAGCCTCAGCGAACAGCTGCCGGTGCTGCTGTTTGACCGCCACATGAACAATACCAGGCTGCCCTGGGTCATCACCGACTCTGTGACGCCCACCGCTGAGCTGGTCGAAAAGCTGGCGCGCACCTGTCCGGAGGAGATCTATTTTCTTGGCGGACAGTCTGACCTCTCCCCGACCCAGGATCGTCTGACGGGATTCAAAGAGGGACTGATGCGGGCGGGTGTGACGCTGCGGCCGGAGTGGATAATTCAGGGTAACTACCATCCCGGCAGTGGCTATGAGATGTTTGCCGCGCTCTGTCGCAGGCTGGGACGCCCCCCTAAAGCGATGTTCACCGCCGCCTGCGGTCTGCTGGAGGGAGTACTGCGCTACATGAGCGAACATAACCTGCTGACCAGCGACATCCGTATTGCCAGTTTCGACGATCACTATCTCTATGATTCACTCTCCATTCCGATCGACACGGTTGAGCAGAATGTCCCGGCACTGGCGCAGTCCTGCTTTTCTATGCTGACTACCATGATCGCTGGTGAGGATCCCGCTGACAGTCAGCTTATCCTGCCCGCCACGCTGCGGCTGCGCGGTTAACCGCCGGGCGCTGCAGGGCAGGGCGTTACCATTCGACCGGCAGGGCGCTGACGCCGCGCAGATTAGCTCTGTGGTTGCGGCGAACGCCAGCGGCCACGGGCCGCATCTCTGGCAATCGCGTCAGTAATACTTCCAGCGCCACCTCCATTTCTGCCAGTGCCAGCCGGTAGCCCATACAGTGATGTATACCGCCACCGAATGCCAGACAGCGCCCCTCATGCCGCCGGATATTCAGCCGTTCCGGAGAGGTAAATACCAGCGGGTCGTGATTGGCTGCACCAAGGCTAAGGAAGAAGCGGGTTCCGGGCGGGATGAGCTCTCCTGCCAGCTCAATCTCTTCCAGAGTCGTGCGGTAAAGCATCTGGACCGAACTGTCGTAGCGCAGACATTCCTCTATGGCATCGGGTATCAGCGCATGATTCTGTTTCAGGCTCGCAAGTTCCTGCGGATGAGCATGCAGGGCCAGAATGGTGTTGCACAGCATGTTTGACGTAGTTTCATGACCGGCAAGAAACAGCAGTATCACATTGGCGATGATCTCATCGTGATCCAGCCGGTCGCCGTCACTGTCGCTGCGCAGAAAAAGTGACACCAGATCGCTGGCGGTGCTATCACGACGGGATACGATCACGGCACTGAAGTAACTTTCCAGTACGGCAAAAGCTTCAGCGGCTTTCAGCAAATCTGGCTGACTGATTTGAGGATCGAAAACCCTGACCAGCGCAGAGGTAAGGCGACCCAGTTCTGGTGCATCAGATTCTGAAACATCCAGCATCCGGCAGATAATGCGCACCGGTAGCGGAAAAGCGAATGCCTGAGCCAGATCGCAGGCACGACGCCCTTCCAGTTCATCAACCAGTTCATTGGCTATCGTCAGCGCCATCTCCCGAAGAGATTTAATCTCCCGGGCGCTGAACGCCTTCATAACAAGTCCTCTTAACCGGTTATGATCGGGTGGGTTCAGCACCAGAAACATTCTGCTGATACCCTGAAACAGCGGCAGTCCGGCTGCATCATTACCAAATCTTACTCTGACACTTTCCATATAATTTTTACCGACCCGCCGGTCGTTCAGCAGGGCGTCCACCACCGCGTGACTGCCGCTGATGATGATCTTATCTCCGGCAGGGATAAGCGGTCCCTGCTGATGCAGTTTTCGATAAAGGGGAAAGGGATTGTCAGAGTAGTCGGGGTCCATGAGTTCATGAAGCTGCATAGCGTACTCCGCTGATAGAGGATTAGTGCTGGCGCTGAATGCGGGAGAGGGAAGCGAACAGGCTGTTTTTATCACTCTCACTGAGGTGAGGTGCCGTGAGGTGTGACATCAGAAATTCTTTGTCCTCCTGCGAGAAGGCGCCGGTCATCAGCCGCTGGCTGATCGCCGTCAGGAGCTGGGTATCCAGCTGTTGTATCTGCTGTCTGGTCTCGGCCAGATCCCTGACAGGAACAGCGCTGTCTGGTGATGAGAGCCAGTCAGCCCGATAGCGATACTGGATCGCCTTGCTGGCGTTCATCAAAGCGTGAACAAACGGCTCCAAGGAGTGGGGTTCAAGCCCGGCCTGTTGTGCGTTTTGCAGCATGTTATCCAGCACCACCTGTTCCCGTGGCAGATCCTCAATAGGTAAATGATGCAGTGCTTTATAACCCGCCACCGCTTTCATCACCTGCATCCGTTCGTTGAGTGAGGTAGAAAGCGCCCCAAGAGAGACGGATGAGACTGTACCTGCAAAAACGTTACTGCACATAAACAGTGAAGAGAAAAAAATTGCCACAAAGTGAGTCATTTGCCTGCTCCATAAATGAAAACTGGCACTAATTTATGCATGAAAAAATAACTATGTGTGATTATTTTGTTTTCAAAATGTGAATCACAAGGCGGGTCAGTGAAATGAGAACAGGTCATTAATTTTAAAGTTATTTTTTATCTTTATGGTCATTAAAAATTCACATTAATTTGCAATGCTGGCGGGTTGATTGGATATGACGTTTGAATGGATTCCCCCCTGATGCAGGTGGCGTTGCGCCATTTACGTCATCTCTGTGATGCCAGAATGAGTTTACGAGGCATGCCGGGTAGTGCGCACAGGAAAGCGCCATGCCGATCAGGGTTCAGGTATAATATGTTCCGCGAGTGTGGCCGTTTTTTAGCAGCAAAACGAGGTAGGTATGTCTGTATCCGAAGCTACTACCGGTGGTAAAAGTGTCGCGGCGTTAGTTGAGAGCCTGGAAAAACAGGCGGCAAAACGTTCAGACGCGAACTGGCACGAAGGTCTGAAAAGCAGCACCAAAATCGCACTGGAAAAAATTAATGGTGCGTTTGCTGCAAAATGGATCAGCGCAGACGAGAGCCTGAGCCTTAAGCAGCGCGTTTACAGTGTGCAGGATAAGTTGATTGAGCTGGCTTTATGGTGATTTAAATTGCCCGTCGGCCCGCACGTAAATCGGCAGGGGTAAAAAACTGATATTTCAGCACGCAGCGTCGCCCGGCATTTTGCGCGCTGCGCAGTGAAGGGGTGTTACCGGGCAGAATGGTACCGGTCAGCAGTGCCTTCTCACCATAATGATGATGAAGCTGCTGCAGCAAACGCTGCTGAGCGCGCGCGGCGAGTCCACGGCCCTGATAAGCGGGCATAATCACCTCATCCATAATCTGAAACCCCTCAATAAAGGTCAGTCGCCGGGGGACACAAATCATCAGCCCTGCCACTATGCCCTGCCAGATAATCAGAAACACATGTCCCGCGGCGATATCCTCCCGTAATTCCTGCCTGCTGGTTGCCAGTAGCTGATCGCGCAGATGCGGCAGCGTGTGCCAGCTGGCACGATAGGCGCGGTTAATCGCCGTGATACAGGCGGGATAATCCTTCCGGCGGGCTGTCACCAGTGAAATATCTTCGTCGACAGGAACAGAGAGTGAAGCCAGGTCGCTGAGGAAAAGCAGTTGATCTGTTATACCGATGTCAGGATAAGTCGCAGGCAACAGGATGCGCAGCTTCAGAGGTTTCAGCGGCTGCCATGCCTGCATAATGGCGCTAGCGACCCTGTAATCGATGATGCCGTCACGCGCAACAACCTCAATAAAGGGCTGTGCAGGATCGCCACCCAGATAGCGCGGCCCGGTGAGATAACGCTGGCCGTTTATCGTCAGTTCTCGCTGCAAAAAGGCGTGCTGGGGCAGACCGGTTTCACGCCATGGAAAGGCGGCAGAAAAATGGTGATCGTGGCATCGTGTCTGCTGCTGCGCCAGCCAGCTGGCAAGCCAGTCGCTGAGACGTTCAGATGAGACAGGAACAGTACGGTAGAGCGACACCATATAATCCAGCATAAGATTCCTTATTGCCCGCCGTCAGTGATCTCCTGCCTCGCTCCGCGATACATCTGTACCGTTACCGGATTGCAGATGAGGCTGATGAGAGTGTAAACGATGTGCTCTGTTTATGACCATCTCAACCTCTCAGCCAGCACCATTACATCCCCTCTGCATGACGGCTCTGGACCTGCCAGACGGTGCAATGCTGACAATGTGAGCAGGTATACGTCATCTTCTGCGATCGCTTATCGTCGCCACCCTCTGAGCTGCATTAAACATGGGTTACGATCTATTCGGGTCTGGCTGGATTTCGTATACATGGTCAAATTAATTGATGAAATAAGGCAGGGTTGCCCAAAAATTTAAATGGGAAATAGATGCGAAATTTTTACGTAAATAATACGGAATCAGATAATCGGCAGCCGATAAATGGATTATGATAAAGAGGCTTTTCAATAATTATAAAATGTTCGATCTTTTTAACACCCGGGGGTTACATGGTTCATATTGATTTATGCACCCAGGAGGGCGTGATGAAAGCTTATGCTTTTCAGACGCCGATGCAGGCAATGACCCTGCTGGAAGAAATTAAAAATGATGAATTTCAGTGGTTTAATCTGGAGTGGGAAGGGCGCCGCTATACCTGTCCGCATCATTTTATTAAAAGGCTCAGCAGCCGCTCTTATATTAAATCGTTCTGGCGTTAAATTCGCTTAAAAGATAAGGCTGATGCACAATTACTTATTATTGATGCAGGTTTTATTTAACTGTTCTACGCATATTTTTAACGTAATGATAAACGGGGCAGAGCCTGCCCCGTTATTTTCAGCGACCATATGGCGTTGTTATCACGGTCAGCGGTAATAATAGTGCGTCATCTGCACAGATACCGGCCTGCTCAGTATCATTATTACCGCTTAATCATTTTCTGCTGTTGCTTATCAGGGCTATCGAAACGCTAAACAATCCTTTATGCAGGGCTGGACGGTTGTGTGCTGCGCCCGGCAATGCGCCGTGATCCTGTGTAAATCATCTTCTGTTCGGCCCTTGACGTGAAACGTCTACTGTTACACTCAGATGACACTTAATCCGGATCCCGACTGCAATGCCCCATGAAAAAATGCGCCTTCGCTCGCTGCTGACTTTGCTTTCCATCGGGGGCGTCATTCTGACCTCCGGTCTGCTGCTGAGTGCGCTGCTGCTCTTTCAGAAGGCCAACATCGAAGACAGTCTGCTTGAAGGGAACATTGCCTATGCCCGCAAGCTGGCTGATACCACCGATCGTTACCTGGCGACAGCACAACGTGAACTGGCCTGGAGTGCGTCGCAGATCAAGGGGCTTAGTGATATTAAACGACTGGAAGGAGAGAGCGATCGCCTGCGAATGCAGTCGGGTTTTTTCAACTCGGTGGTGGTGGTAAATCATGATGCCATTATTGCAGCAACCTCACCCGATAGTCTGAATCTTATTGGCGTGAAGCTGCACTCACTTGCCAGCCTGCAGGCCATAGCGACTCAAAAGCCTTTTATCTCTGCTCCTTTTACCTCCGCGGCCGGTAACTATGTGGTGTTTTTATCACAACCTCTGTTCAGCGAAGATGGCCGCTATCTGGGCTACATTGGCGGGACTATTTATCTCAAGAAACAGAGCATGCTGAGCGAAATCCTGAGCCAGCATTTCTATTCCAATGGTTCAACGGTCAGCGTGGTCAGCAATGAAGGGCTGATTATTTTCAGTCATGACGCGGCGCGCGTCGGAACAAAGATGCTGCTGAGTCTGGCACTGCAGAAACGGCTCGCCACGACAGAAAGCGGGCATTTCACGCTGGAGAGTGAGGGGCAGCACTATCTGACCGGCTATGGCACACTGCATAAAACCGGCTGGAACGTTTTTATTACCGGCACCTCTGAAACGGTCAGGCATATTCTGATGCGCACGGCAGAAAGCGCCGTCTGGTTCGTTCTGGGCATTATTGCCGTAACAGCGGCCATTATTGCCTTTATGGCCGGTCGAATCGCCTCTCCACTGGAAAAGCTGGCGGACAGAGTGCGCGATGGCGGCAGCGAAGCCCAGGCGGAATCTCTCGCCACGGTTAAAACCTGGTATTACGAGGCTGATCGGCTCAAAGAAGCCGTGCAGGCGCATCGGCACGCCGTTGCGGGTCATCTTGCCGCGCTAAACGATGAAGCGATGACCGATCCGCTGACCGGGCTCTGCAACCGACGGGGATTTTCGGCGCTGGCGGCGCAGTCAGACAGTGAGCATGAACAGTGTGCCATCGCCATTGATATTGACCATTTTAAGAAGATAAACGACTGGTACGGGCATGACGCGGGCGATGCGGTTCTGGTGAGCCTGGCAGCGTTGCTGCGTCAGGCCTGTCGCACCGGCGATATCGTCAGCCGGTTTGGTGGCGAGGAGTTTATTCTGCTGCTGCCGCATACCACGCTGGCTGATGCCGTCCGCACCGCGGAACGCATCCGTGAGACCGTCAGCGCCACCACCTTCCCGTTTGCCGGAACGATGACCATCTCAGCCGGGGTGGCTTCACGGAGCGATCAGGATAGCGATCGCGACTCTCTGCTGCGGCGTGCCGATGAAGCGCTTTACGAAGCAAAAGCCGCCGGGCGTAATACCGTCATCATTGCCGGAGCTGAGGAGTTCAGCGCGTCTGATTCGGCCGGGTAAGATTCCGGGGTGTGTGGGACAGGCTCAGCACTTACTGCGTAATCGCCAGCCGAGCCACTCATCCAGTGCCGCTTCCGGCAGCGGCCTGGAGTAGAAAAAGCCCTGCGCCTGGTCGCAGCCGAACTCGGTCAGCGCCGTAACGGTTTCTGCATTCTCCACGCCCTCAGCCAGCACCATATAATCGAGATCTTTAAGCATCGCAATAATACTGCGGGCGATGACGCGCGATGCGGTGTCAGATGAAATTTCGCTGATCAGTGAACGGTCCAGCTTGATCACATCCAGCGGAATGCGCCGCAGATAACTGATGTTGCTGTAGCCGGTACCAAAGTCATCCAGTGAAATACCGAATCCACGAAGTTTCAGCATCTCAAGCCCCCGCATTGCGGTCGCGCTCTCCAGAATCCGTTCCGTCTCCAGACACTCAATGCCCAGCAGCGAAACCGGGAGCTTCGCCCTGATCATCTGTTCTTCCAGCTCGTCGGCAAAACCGTCACGTGAAAAATCGCTGCTGCTGACGTTAATGGTGATGGGCAACTGAATATAGCTGTTGCGCAGCCGGGAGAGCCGGGCGATTGCGTGCTCTGTCACCCAGGTGGTCAGTTCGCTGAGCAGCTCGGTTTGCACGGCAAAGGGTAAAAACTGTGCAGGAGACAGTTCGCCGCGCTGCGGATGCTGCCAGCGGATCAGGGCCTCCAGGCCAATTGGCTTGCCGCTGTGCAGACAGATTTTAGGCTGATACGCCAGCCATAACCCCTTATCCTGGCGTATCGCGATGGCCAGGTCATGCATCAGGGTGAAGTCCTGCGTATGGCGCGTATCAGTGGCCTCGCTGAAAGGCATCGAGGCGACGTCGCGTGTGATGGCCTCGTGCAGCGCGCTGACCGCACGCCGCAGGATCTCCTGGGCAGGCATCTCCCCGGTATTGAAACTCGCCTCACCGGTGTGAGTCATCAGTGCAACCGACAGCCCATCGCCGAGATCCGCGCTGATCCCGGCCAGCTTGTTTGCCACCCAGTTAGCAGTGAGTCTGCTCTCCTGACGTGTCAGCAGGGCAAAGCGCCCGGTGGCTACGGTGTAGAGCATCTCTCCTGGCGCAGGCCTCAGGCGCAGCGGCAGCAGTGTCGCCACATCTTTCAACAGGCTTTCAACCGGTCCCATGCCCATTGAGCGCGCAAGCTCGTAGGCGCGCGGCATATCGATACAGTCAATCAGCACCAGCCGCCGTGGCGTGGTGTCACCGGAGGCGGCAAGAAACTGCAGGTCGCGAATCAGACGCTGGCGGTTGGGCAGACCGGTTACCGGGTCGGCAAAGCCAGCCGAGTACCAGGCCTCAAGAAATGACATCACCAGTGCCGCCAGCATCTTTAGCATGGCGACCTGATCCGCATTAAAGGGATGAGGCGCGGTGTCAGTCACGCACAGCGTACCCAGTATCAGACCTGTGCTGCTTTTAAGCGGTACGCCGGCATAAAAGCGGATAAAAGGCGCGCCAACAATCAGCGGATGCTCAGCAAAGCGGGTATCCAGCAACGTATCGGGTACTACCACGGTGCTGTCACTGTCCACTGCATGCCGGCAGAGCGAGTCCTGCCGGGAGGATTGAGTGAGTGTGAAATTTTGCGCAGCCTTAACATGCTGCATCTCATCATCCAGTACGGAGATAAAGCTGCCGGGTATACCGAGTGCCTGGCTGGCCAGCCGGACGAACTGTCGCAACACATCGTCACGACTTTCGTCGTTACTGCGCAGCGCGTGCAGGGTTCGCGTGCGGCAATCGTCGCCGCCGCTGAGACTCATAAGCATGGATTCCTCCGCACCGGCTGGTTACGGCGCGAAATTAAACAGAAAAATTGAAGGGTATGATGTCATGACTACAGGCAAATTCTGCAAAAAGAAAGAGTCATGACCATTTATTTTTTATCCCACTGCACGGCATTGCTGGTCAGAATAGCAAATCACTTTTCTTTAACGAAATATTTTAGTAATCACGATTCTATTATTTTGTCGTTAAAAACTTTTAATTTCTTAAATATCCTGCCAGTATACAGAGTATAAACATAGTGCACTATATAATAACGCACTAAAGTAGATGACATAACTTATTTTTGTTTAATTTTAACTACACCAATGACAACATCGGGGAAACCTCATGAATTCACTCAGGCATTTCACTATCCGCCGCGTTGTGCTGTGGATGATGATCGTCTCACTGGGCATCGTCGTGCTGGCCGGTGGCTACAGCAGCCAGGTCGTGCGCGATATCTTTCGTCAAACCGATCGTTCAGCCGTTCTGACGCAGCAACTGAGCTTTCTGGCGCACAGCGCTATCGTCATGCAGAGCGGTACGTCAGCCGATAAAAACGCGCTCGTCGCCTCAACCCCGGCCGATGCTGACTGGGATAACGTCCGCGCGGCACTTACGACAACCCCCTCAGAATACGCAACGGTTGCAC
>Ga0182006_1002217_pt1 | contig 10769 bp, 5 predicted proteins | sample Sormic07211104_1_FD_123022 | JGI IMG/M metagenome (GOLD analysis project Ga0182006, IMG submission 123022) | Rhizosphere microbial communities from Sorghum bicolor, Mead, Nebraska, USA - 072115-104_1 MetaG | ecosystem: Host-associated > Plants > Roots > Rhizosphere | place: USA: Nebraska...
AGCAGTTTTCACACGATGTGAACGTGGTCTACAGCATCGGCCGCGGCCGTTACAACATCGGACTAGAAGCAAAGAACCTCGGCAATGCAGACCTGTACGACAACTTCAGTCTGCAGAAGCCCGGACGTTCTTTTTACCTCAACATCCGCTACTTCCTCAACGCCGGCAGATAGACATGCTGCAGCGAATCAAACGCAAATTCACTAACAACAGATAACCAACGCCTCATAAATCAATTATCATTATGAAAACCAAGTTTACCAAAGCATTTATTGCACTAACATTTGCAGCTGTTTTAAGCGCATGTACCAAAAATGAATCTAATGTTACACCTGTGGATCCGGTTTCACCTGACGGGAAAGGCAGCTTTGTACTGGCCGTTACACCAGCAGCTTCCACCGGGGTGGCAGACTACCTGATTACGACGAACGACCTTGATGCAGGCGTGCAAACGATCAAAAAGAATGGGGTTGAACAGGACGGAACTTACCGTTACTATGTGACGCACAACAACAAGTTCTTCAGCATGCTTTATGGTCAGGGCAACCCAGGGGCGGTTACAACTTACGACTTAAAAGAGGGAAAACTAAACAAGCTTTCAAACTTCCAAACGGAGACCGTTCAGGCCTTTGCACCAGTAAATGACGATCTGCTGCTGGTTAAAATACCAAGGACCATCACTACGCCACTTGCCAACTGGTACCGCGTGAATACAAACACGCTTTTGATCAGTGGCGAAGGTACGCTGGATGTACATGCACCATCAAATAATGGTGAAACAGCTTTCTTCAGCTGGATTAAGCAAGTAGGAAACAAGGTATATGCACCATATTTTTCCATCAAGGCTTGCTGTAATGATGGGTTTGGAACGGATTACCCTGACAATGCCTGGATTGCAGTATATTCTTACCCGGAAATGAAGCTTGAGAAAGTCATCAAAGACGATCGTACCAGCTTTATCGGCAGGTACTTTACAGACGGCCTTGCGGTTGTCGAAAACGGTGATGTATATGCATTCTCTTCAAGTGTTGCCACCAAAGGTGCTGCACTTACTTCCACTAAGCCCTCGGCAATTACACGTATTAAAGCGGGCACCACTGAATTCGACAGAAGCTACCTGATGGATGTTGAAGCCGCTTCAAACGGCTTTGTCGTAACCAACTGGTTGTACATCGGTGGAAATAACTTTGTAGTAAATGCCGATGCAAAAGCAGAGAAGGGTGCTTTTTCTACTGGTAAAAGATTGGGCATTGTTAACGTAGTAGACAAGACCTTTAAAATGGTAAGTGGATTACCTGAAGTATCCCAAATCCAGGCTGTGACTTCTAACAACTATACGCCTAAGGATGGTAAAACGGCATACTTCGGCGTAACCCTTAAGGATGGCTCAAGTTACGTGTATAAAATCGATGCATCTAGTGCTACCGCAACCCGCGGACTGAAAGTAGAAGGCGGCGTGATCACTGCAATTCAACATTTAAACTAAATTTTATGACAATGATGGCAGGCGCAAAACAAACCCCTGGAAAGAAGTCGGCAAAGGATTCACGCTTTACCCGCATTAACAAATGGCTGCATTTATGGCTTGGGCTTGCCTCTGGCATCATTGTCTTAATTGTATGCCTCACTGGTTGCATCTGGGTCTTCAATGAAGAAATCACTGGATTGCTGGAGCCCGAAACAAAGATTGAAAGGCAGGATAAACCTGTGCTTAAGCCTTCGCAATTACAGCAGATCGCTGCAGGTTTGTATCCTGAAAAAGTAATCGGCTACGCGCAGTACCAACAGGGAAGGACCATAAACCTGGTGTTGCGCAATCCGGAGGAAACAGGTAGAAGGGGCGGTGGCATTACCTTGAAGCTGAATCCTTATACAGGGGAAGTGGTAAAGAAAGAAGTGCGCAAGAAAGGGGAGACAGACTTCTTTCGCTTTATACTAAATGGACACCGGTTCCTCTGGTTGCCTTTCGAGATCGGCAGACCTGTTGTAAATCATGGTACGCTCGTTTTCGTTGTGCTGCTGATTACGGGCATGATCTGGTGGTACCCGAAGAAATGGAATAAATCGACCAGAGACAAGAGCTTCAAAATTAAATGGGGTGCATCTTTCAAGCGTGTAAATCTTGATCTGCATAATGTGCTCGGTTTCTACTCGCTGCTATTCCTCCTTGCCCTCGCGCTGACGGGTATGGTATATGGCATTCAATGGTATAGCGAAGGTTTATACTGGGTAACCTCTGGTGGGCAGCAGCTGCCCGAGTATAACCGGCGGATGCAATCAGACACCCTTGCAGTTAACAAGTTCTATACTGCTGATCAGGCAATGGACTTAGCCTGGAACAAGGTCATTACCAGCCATCCGAAGTCTGAAGGCTTTTACTATGTCTATCCGGATCTTTCAAAAGCAGCATCGGCAATTGACATCACGGTTTATCCTACGGCAGGGCAGTTTTACAACAGTCAGGGGTATACCTTTGACAGGCATACTTTAGCGCCTTTGAAGCGTGAAGATGTTTACTCAAAAAGCTATGCATCTTCAGCGGTAGGAGGTAAGCTTCGGAAGATGAACTATGATATTCACGTGGGCAGTATTCTGGGATTTCCAGGGAAGGTGCTGGCGTTTCTTGCCAGCTTAATCGGCGCAAGTTTGCCAGTCACCGGCTTCCTGGTGTGGTATGGTCGTAAATTTAAAAAGAAGAAAATACCCAAGGTTGCCGGGCGTTCGGAAGTGCCTTTAACCAAGCCTGGAAGAAATGTATTACAGAACAAGCAGGAAGCGCCGGTACTTGCGCTAAACCAAACGCTGCCGGCCTTAGCGCAGAGGCGGCAAAAGATCGCTAGATACCTTAAGCAACGTTTGATTACTCGTCCGTTTTAAATGGGGAGGCCGGTAAACCTTCTTTATTGTATAGATTGGCAAAGTCAGGATTATCTGCCCATGCATAGCGTACATACAGTGGCTTATCGATTGCTTCGCTGGATACAACAACCTCGTTGCCTTCGATAACCGCTTTGCCCCATACAAACATCTTATCCGCACCAGCGATGGCAAAGTGCTTCAGTTCTTTATCGCCTTTGGCGATTAGTCCGCCACCAGTACTGCTGAAGCGGATTCTGATGGTGTTGCCATTCACTTTTGCGGATTCGAAGATGGGTCCGTAAGCCACGACTTTCGTATCGCCGTAAGCTATCTTCTGTGCGGCAAGCGCCATCCTTTTTCCGATCGTTTGTTTATCCAGTGGGTGAATATCGTTCCATTCGCCGGCATCAATGCCTACAGCCATCGCGGTACCTGTTACGGTAAGTGTCTTTCGCTGCCCTTCCCTTAATACCGCCCATTTGCTCTCTGCAGGTGCATAATCAACTTCCATGAAGTTGGGTAGTTGCGCATAGATGAAAGGCAAGGCTGGGTTGTTCCATTTATCGCGCCAATCGGCGATCAGTGCTTTCAGTAAGCTTTCATATTCTTCAGGTTTGTGCGAGTTCGTTTCGCCCTGGTACCACAGCACACCTTTAATTTCATATGGTATAACTGGTGCCACCATTGGCTTGTACAGGCCTGTTGGCTCATTCTGTGCGGAGAAATTCGGTTCTGCAGGAATGTTCTTGGCAAGGGTGAAAACCTGCCCGACTTTATACTGCCAGTCGCCGCGTAAGTCGATGACTTTACCATCCACCAAAAGATCATATGACTTGTCCGGCACAAAGCCACCTTTGTCGGTGGTATTGGTCAAGCGGATGACAATGACGTTCTTTCCTGGCTTTAATAGTCCTGCCGGGATTTCGTACCTTCTTGGTGGATATTTGTAGGTGACGTTGCCCACCTGCTTGCCGTTTACGTAGGTCTCATCGGCATCAACCATGGCGCCCATCATCAGCTTTCCGGCTTTGCCATTCACGGTTTCCGGTAGCTTAATCTCCTTCCGGAACCAAACCACACCTTTTAACCCGCGAATCCCTTGATCTTCCCAGTACCCCGGAAGCCAGAATGCGTGCCAGTCTTTTGGAACATAAGAAGCATCGTACCAGGGTATTTCACTTTTAAGCCCCTGATCATCTGATTTGAATTGTGCGGCAACGGCCTGATTTCTGAGGGTCGTTTGTTGTACCTGTTTATTCACAAAATCACTGTCTTTCAGCTGTTCAACCCTGGAGGCGTATTGCGGAATTTTCTTAAGTCCAGCTTCGCTGGTCCATGCCTGAATCGGTGTGCCACCCACGCTGGAGTTGATGATCCCGATCGGCACCTTGTATTTGTTGTAAAGGTCCTTCGCGAAGAAGTACGATACTGCCCCAAAGCTAAGGATGTGCTCCGGCAGGGCAGGGGTCCACTTTCCCGGTGGCAGATCTTCATGGACCTTGCTCACATCAGAAATCGTAGGGATGAAGAAGTTTCGGATCTGTGGGTAATTCACATTGGCAACTTCCCCGGCGAACTTCTCCTTTACACGCTCCATCGGCAGCGCCATGTTAGATTGTCCGGAGCAGAACCAGACATCCCCGATCAGGATGTCCCGGAGTTGTATGCGATTACTGCCGCTGATGTTCATGGTGTATGGACCACCCGCTTCTAGCGCTTTCATCATGATGTGCCATTTGCCATCGCTCGAAGCTGTGGTCTTGTAGGTCTTTCCATTGAAGGTCATGCTGATCTTTTCTGATGGTGCCGCCCAGCCCCAAATCTTTAAAGGCGCATCCCGTTGAAGCACCATGCCATCACTTACGAGTTGCGGCAGGCGAACCTGTGCACACAATTCCGTTACCGAGAAGATGGCCAATAGCGCCACCAGAAAGCTTGTAGATCTTGTTTTCATGTTCTGACAGTAGGAGTTAAATCTAAAAAACAGACCTGGCAATAACCAGATCTGTTTAATGGAGCGCGTGTATTTTATTTTAGAAGCCTGGGTTCTGCGGGAAAGGAGGGCCTTGCGTTACCAGTTGAATCTGTGTTTGAGGGATTGGTCTTAATACCATGTGATCCTGGATGTTGGTACCAGCTTCTGCATTATACTGCTTTACACGACGGATCAGGGATTGCGTGCGGGCAAGATCCCACCATCTCAATGACTCTCCGTAAAGCTCACGGGTACGTTCCTCAAGGATGAAGTCGATTGTAACCTGCCCTGGCGTAACCTGCATGTTTGCCACAGCATTCATTGGCATGTTGTTCGGGCGGTACGCTGCACGTGTACGTAAAACGTTAATCATCTCTGCCGCGGTGTTCAGGTCACCCATCTTGAAAGCAGCTTCAGCAGCAATCAGGTAGACTTCAGAAAAGCGGAACAATACAGCAGGACGAGAAGAGGGATCATTCACCGCAGGACGGTTCGGGTCATCAAATTTCTTCACCGCCGGGAAGAAGGTGTTGGTGCTCGCATTGGCATTTACACCACTCGCGGTAGCAGCTACACTCGGTGGAAGGAATATTACACCTTTGAAAGATGCGCGCTTCGTAGCTCCGGGATCATATGGAGGCATCCAGATGGCAGTATCTACACCGACTGTCAATGCACCACGTGGCGTGGCTACATTCGCAGTGTTCGCGATCCAGGTGGTTTGGAAAGTGTTCCAGTAGCGAAAATCGTTGGTCTTATCACTGAAAGCCACATTGTTCACGTAATCGTAGTTTGGACGAACACGGAAGAAAGGACGGCCATTCGGGATGTCCCGGGTCATCACGCTTGCACCTGAATTCGTTGGGTAGTTCGCCGTAACGGTTGGATAGTTGGGTCTGAAGAAGTACGCCCATCCATTTGCTTTACCACCTGAGTTACCAGGAACGAAGTCTCCATACTTAGGATCTGTACTGCGCTCGATGGCAAATAAGGTCTCTGTGTTTGTTGCATCATTCGCTGGATTGTAGGCATCCGCATAGTTCTGATACAGTCCCTTACCATAGGTTGCTCGCTCGCTGATCAGCTTTTGTGCCGTAGCAAGTGAATTCCTGAAGTCGTCTGTTTGTGCTGCTTTGGACCAGCCACGGCTTAAGTATGTTTTTGATAAAAGGTACAGTGCACTTGCTTTTGTTGCGGCATGGCCCCCAAATGGCGAGGCATTCTCACCAGGTTTGGTTTGCAGCTCCGTTGAAGCTTCAGTAAGGTCTTTAATGATCTGCGCATAAACATCGGCAATTGGTGCCCTGGAATCAGACCGGGTAGCCGTGTTGATGAAGGTGGTATGCAAAGGCACATCCCCAAATGTCTGCACGAGATGGAAGTAGTAGAAAGCACGCAGGAACTTCGCCTGTGCCAGGTAAGCCGTGCGGATCCGTTCGTCAGCAAACGCTGCCGGACCATATTCTAATACTCCATTTAGCGTATTGATGTCCTGATAAGCGATGCTGAATACACCATAAAGTGGGTTATAGACCTCTGAGATGTTATTCGTGTAGTTCTTGTAGGTTGCAAAGTTGCTGCCGCTTGAAGAAGCGCCACCACCTGCAAGCGTCTCATCAACACCTAAATTCGTGTAGTACATGAATCCTTCGGTACCCCAAAGGTTACGTAAATCCGAGTACACGCCGGCCAGTCCGCCCACTACACCACCCTGTGAGGCAAGTACGTTTGGCGTAATGTTCGCCTTGGGTTCCTGGTCCAGGATCTTTTTACAGCCTGTAGCAGCAATTGCTCCAAGCGCGGTAAATATGATTGCTATTTTTTTATATGATTTCATGTCTGATTGTATTTAACCTTTGTAATTAAAACCTTGCATTTACACCAAGTTGAAATGTGCGAGCCATCGGGTTGTTCAAGCCCACGGTAACAGCACGACCTAATGCATTGCTGGAGAAACCTGAAGCACCTGGAATTTGATTTCCATAACCGTTTCCTTCAGGGTCTATCGCCAGGCCACTATCAACCAGTGGAGAGTAGATGATGAATGGATTTGTACAGGTCAGATACACGTTCAGGGAGCTGATGCCTGCTTTCTGCGTGAATTTAGTTGGAATGGTATAGCCAAGGTTGATGCTTCTCATTTTAATGAATGAACCATCGCGGTACTGTAAAGTAGAGGCGTACTGCGGGCCACTTAAGTTAGCATCCGGACGAGGGAAGTCATTCGTTGGGTTTGTTGGTGTCCAGTAGTTTACATTGATCTGGTTTACACGACCCTGATTGAAGAATGGAAAGCCTTGTGCACCTGCATCTGAACCCAGATAAGTTACGGCTACTTTCTGTCCCATTCTTGCGAAAGCAACGAAGGACAGGTCGAAACCTTTATAGCTGAACCTGTTGGTTAAACCTGCCACATAATCTGGCTGGTAGCTGCCAAGGATTTGAAGATCATTTCCGCTGATGCGATTGTCTTTATCTACATCCTCAATCTTGATTTGTCCTGGGCGCTGACCGTAAACGGCTGCTTGTGCAGCTTCATCCGTCTGCCATACACCAAGCTTCTTGTAGTCATAAATGACGTTGAAAGGTTGTCCAACAAACCATCCATTGGTGATATCCGCTTGCAAGCCATCATGTAATGCGGTGATCTCGCTTCTTGAAAAGGCAATATTGAAGTCGGTAGACCAGTTGAAACCACCATTGTCATTCTTGATGTTTACACTGCTCAAGGAAACTTCAATACCTCTACCTTTTGAGTTACCGGCATTAACAGTTGTGCTGTTTGCACCATTACTTGCGGGTAGCGTTTCCACTTGTAAAATGTCAAAGGTCTTTTGTTGATACACATCAATCATACCCGAAAGGCGGTTGTTGAACAAGCTGAAATCAAGTCCGATGTTCCAGTTGTTGGTGTGCTCAAATTTAAGTTTACTCGCCAGATTGGTCACCAGGTAGCCGTTCTGACCGTTTGCGCCAAAGTTATAAGCGTTAAGCCCAAGGTTGCCCAGAATCTGATATGGTGCCACGTTCTGACTAGCCGTTACGCCGTAACCTGCTCTAAGTTTCAATGCATTCACAAAACCCACATTCTTCATGAAGCTTTCCTGGTCAATGTTCCAGCCCGCAGCAAAAGCAGGGTAGGTGAAGTACTGATTATCCGGATCCAATACAGAAGAACCATCTCTCCGTACCGTTGCTGTTAATAGATATTTATCATTGAACACATAATTCAAACGTGCCATGTAGGATACAAGTCCACGATCAGAGAAGTACGGCTGATTGTTACTCTGGAAGTTAATCTGATTCGCAAGGAACAGGTTATAACTCTGCAAGTAATCAGCAGGCATACCTACGCCATAGATTTGTAAACCCTGACTATGATCTTTCTCAACACTATAAAGCCCTGTGAAAGTTAAGTGATGTTTCTCCGCAAATACCTTGTCGTAAGTAAGAATGTTCTCTACCAACCAGGTGTAGTTTTCTGAGTTATTTACACTTTCGGCGGCCTGAGAAGCAGACTGGGCTGTATTATACACCGTATTTACGGGATTGTAGTTGTTGCCCTGGTTCTGTCCGTAAGTGATCGCACCATTCAGGCGATACTTCAAACCATCGATAATCTGAACCTCACCATATAAAGTATTGAAAGAATATAATCTTCTGTCCAGATTCTGAATGTATTCATTTCTAATGGTCAGTGGATTCAGGCGGTTTGGCTGATCTACCGATCCCGTCATCGGGAATAAATTGATAGAACCATCTGCATTCCGTGCCGATATCAGTGGACTGATTACAGCCGAATTGTACAGCGGGAACAGACTTGCACCATTCGTATGGCTTAAGGTCTGGAAAGAGGTCATTCCAACTTTTACACGATCATTAAAGGTATGATCAATCGCTGCTCGTAATGAACCACGATCAAAGTCCTGCCCATATTGCACACCATTTTCCTTGTGATAACCTGCACTGATGGAGAACAGCGTCTTATCACCGCCACCTGAAACATTTAGCTGGTGATCTGTAGAATAACCGTTTCTAAAGATCAGGTCCTGCCAATCGGTATTGGTGCCATTGGCAATACCTTCCAGTTCCGCAGTTGTAAAAGGATAAGGTGTTGAATTTGGGCTTGCCCCCGAATTTCCGGCAATGGACTCCTGTTTGAACGCAGCATATTGCGTAGCATTCATCACCGGATATTTGTCCGTGATTTTGCTTACTCCGTAATAGCCGTTGTAACTTACAACCGCCTGACCGCTTCTACCACGTTTAGTGGTTACGATGATTACACCACCAGATGCCCGGGAACCGTAAATGGCCGCTGCAGACGCATCTTTTAATACATCCACGCTAAGGATATCATTCTGATTGATGTCGTTCAGGGTACCACCGATGAATGGAACACCATCTACAACGAACAAGGGACCATTCTGATTATTTGCGGTACTGTTTGAGGTCGCAAATGAACGTTCACCACGCAAGCGGATCTGACCAACCGCTCCAGGTGTGGTGCTGGTATTCGTCACATCCAAACCTGAAATACGGCCCTGTAATTGATTCACAACGTTGGTCGATGGCACTTCCTGCAGTGCTTCCGCCTTAATGGAAGATACTGCGCCCGTCACATCTTTCTTGCGCTGCGTACCGTAGCCAATCACCACCACTTGTTCCAGTGCATTTGTCCCTGTGCTCAGCCGTACGTTGACCGTACTGTTGCTACCCACCGGAATTTCCCGTGCATCATAGCCGATGAAGGTTACGACAAGCGTACTTCCCGGCGCTGCTGAAATGCTGTAGTTACCATTTGAATCCGTAGACGCGCCTCCGGTTCTGCCCTTGATGGTGACTGAGGCACCGGGCAGGCCTTGACCTTTCTCGTCTGTTACTTTACCCCTGATTAAGTTCTGTGCAAACAGGTTTGCTTGCCATAGGAATGTCTGCAGTATAATCAACAGCATAAAGGCACTTTTTTTACAAAAGATACCCGTTTGGGATAGGGGGACCCCAACCGTCTTTTTCAGTAAAATCTTTTCCATCGAATGAAGTTTAATATTTGGTTACCTAAATGTAGGAAAACATTATCAGTAAAAACAATCGATTGCAGTAATTTATATGAAAATATTTCAGGGTTATCAGGTTCCTTAACTTCAAATAACCAACTGTTCAGGTGAAGAACTGCATTATTGCTATTTAATAGGCTGTTTAACAGTTAAAAACATCGACTTAAGATAATGTGGAATCCGCTTGCCCAAGCGGCGCAAAGAACAAAAATTTTCTTATCAATTACAGAATAGCATAATTTACATGACAATCGAATGCGATAAAACCAGCAATTTGACAGCTATAACAGTAAAAAGCACCACCCTTATGGGCAGTGCTTCAAAATTTATTAAACCTATAATGTGCTCTTAGCCTTAAAGGCTTTTCTGTCGAAATTCTAACTACGGAATTGCCGGTAACGGCGGCATTGGTATAAAGTTCGGGTTCATGTAAGTGGCAAGTTCATGCGCTGGTTTTTCATAACCTGCCGGAATTGGCATCCTGGAGAAAGTTTGAAAGTACAATACACAGCCATCACGGTACCATTTGGCTTCTTGTTCCTGCCGCTCCAATAAGGTGGTTATGGCTTTAAAACGTTGCGCATCAACATGATCTTCAAATCCCGCCCAAGTGTGCTTTGTCATTTGAACCGCAGCTACGCCCATGTAAAACCGGTCCACAAGTTCATTCCATAGCGTGTTTCCGGATTTCATCTTGTACGTCCATGGAAGGTGATGGAACCATAACAAGTATGCTTCAGGTGTTTTATCTACCGCTTCAAACATATCCCGAACCGGTGGAAAATATTGAGCCACGGCATTGGTTCCCGTGGAAGTACGATCGAAACCGACACCCGCACTGTCGGCACGATGATAATAGGTCGAATTCCAGTCCGGCC
>Ga0182006_1002218_pt1 | contig 10769 bp, 15 predicted proteins | sample Sormic07211104_1_FD_123022 | JGI IMG/M metagenome (GOLD analysis project Ga0182006, IMG submission 123022) | Rhizosphere microbial communities from Sorghum bicolor, Mead, Nebraska, USA - 072115-104_1 MetaG | ecosystem: Host-associated > Plants > Roots > Rhizosphere | place: USA: Nebraska...
GCGTTCGTAAAACTCGGCCCATTCCTTCATCCGGCCACGGTAGACGTTGTGCGTCAGGTGGTCGATGTAGGTCAGGCCGTGCCCGGTGGGGTTCGGGTTGGCGCCCGCGATGGGCACGAAATCGACGTCGTAGATGCTGATGTTGCCGATGTCGCCGGCCTTCGCATCGTTCTTGCCGGTCCAGCGGTCCACCAGGTAGATCAGCGAATCGCCGATGCCCTTGATGGCCGGAATGTTCAGCTCCATCGGGCCGCTGTGGGTGTCGAAGCCCCAGGCGCCCAGCTCCAGCGCGCGCTTGTAGGCGAACGCTGCATCCTGCACGCGAAACGCGATCGCGCAGATCGACGGGCCGTGCAGACGCGCAAAGCGCTGCGCGAACGAATCCGGCTCGGCGTTGATGATGAAGTTGATCTCACCCTGGCGATACAGCGTCACGTTTTTGTGGCGGTGCTTCGCGATGGCGGTAAAGCCCATGTTCTCGAACAGCTTGCCCATGGCAACGGGGTCCGGCGCGGCGTATTCAATGAATTCGAAACCGGCGGTGCCCATCGGGTTTTCCCAAGGCGTGAATTGCATGGTGAGTCTCCTGTGGGGGCGCGCTTGGAGCGCTCAGGTCTTTGACGATCCTCGCAGTGTAGAAGTGTCGGTCCAAGCAAAAATTGCGAAGTTGTGCCCACCTTGCTAAATTTGCGCAAGAAAATTGCCGAATTAATTGGTGCGGAGCAACAAAATGAATAAAGTGGAACTCGACAAGATCGACCGCAAGATCCTGGAAGTCCTGCAGAACAACGGCCGCCTCACCAATCTGGAAGTCGCCGAGCGGGTGAATCTATCGCCCAGCCCGTGTTTGCGACGCATCCGCCGCCTGGAGGAGTCCGGCGTCATCCGCCAGTACGCCGCGCTGCTCGACCCGACCAAGATCGGGCTGGGGCTGTCGGCCTACATCAACGTGCGGCTGGAAAAGCAGGGCGGTGCGCCCAAAGGGAAAGGCCCGTCTGACATCTTTCGCGCCGCCGTGGCGACGTGGCCGGAGGTGGTCACGTGCTACGCCATGACCGGCGAGATGGACTACCTGCTCAAGGTGTTCGTGGAAGACATGGAGCACTTCGCTCGCTTCATCCGCGACCAGTTGCTTGCGCACCCGGCGGTGATTGATGTGAAGAGCAGTTTTGCGCTGGAGCGGATCAAGGATACGACGGCGTTGCCGGTGGTGGTTTGAGGGAGGGGCCTTCAACGGGGCCCCTGTTGTCTGGTCTTGACCTAATCAGCGATTTTGTCGATGGTTGCAGCGTCAAATATGTGATGTTGTCTCTGGCTTCCGCTGAACCACACGCATTTCACCCCGTCCTTGGGGCCCAGACCCATTTCGGAATAGTCACCCATATCTTCTACCGTCATTGCTGGGCCACCACTCTTGAGTTGTACGACGTCACCCTTAGAAAATCCAGCCATCACTCATCTCCCAAAAATCGAGTTCAAACTGCTTACTTTTCTTTGTCAGTCGGATAAATATTTTCATAGCTAATGCGTGAGGTAAGCTCCGTCATCGCATAGTGAACAAATTGCTTGCCAAGTTCTGTGAGCTCATATTGCTCCTCCTCATCGAAAGCGGATTTAAGCACATTCGAACTATTGCTTGACCCCTTCCTTCCTGTGGGTTTTGCAATAAAGTTGCCGTGATAATCGATGGCCCTATGTTGTCGAACAATGCCTCCCGTACTCAAGTCGCGAAATAGCAGCTTGTACAGGTCGGCGTCGGCGGAGTCTTCCCGAACGGGGCCTTTTCCGATTTTTTTCCATACTGCACCACGGCTTATTCCGTTCGCGTTGTAAATCGCCCCTATGACTCGAAAATGGAGCTCCGAATACTGACCGATCCAATCGATGAATAGTCGAATAACATCATCGCTTGAGATATCTGTTGCGGCTGCGTTGCTCAGTAGATTGCGTATTAAGACGCGTTTCTCTTCGCTTTCGGCGCTAGACCATTCTCGGAAAGTTTTCTTGATTAATGATTGGTATTCTCGACTTTCCACTCTGGCAGAGATTTTTTCGTCTTGTAAGTCTAGGCGAGCCGCTATCTCTATTATTGTTTTCTCTTTTTCTTTGATTTCTTCTTCGAGCATTTTTATCCATTGCTCGAAGAATCTGTTTACCTTGGACTGCTCGCGCTCGGACCAGGCGCCGGCGATTGCGGAAAAGACACCGCCTGCGAATGGAACAGCTCCTCCAATAACTTGAAGGGCGCCGCGGGCTGCTTTGCCGCCGATTCCGTCGTCGGGGAGTTCTCCGTTCGTTGAGTCGTTACTCATCAGAGCATTCCCCGGTTTGTGTGTAGAGAGCAGGCCAAATGGATCTGTGGCTGCAGCAGAAGTGCACACTGTTCGACAGGTGCAATGCTTTTAAATATATATAACCGCGGAGCTGCCGTGCAAGCGGTGGTTTGGGGTTTGGCGACCCTCGTCAGGAGGATGGATGCAACACGCATTCATTTAGTACTCGCGCGCGCTTTTTCCATGGCGGGCCGGGTGGGAGGCCTTCGGGTCTGCCGGAGTCCTGAAGCCGGTCCGCAAACCTCATCGCGGACCCGCCTCCGTCGTTTGGCGACGATAAGGTGCGCTTCCTTCAACGTCGGGAGGCTCTATGCCGCATCAGATCTGCGGGCCTCACGCTGCGTCCCATCCATCCTCACCTCGCATCCTTGCACGCACCGCTCCCGAGGTGCCCAATGACCCATCGCAAACGCGAATACCTGACCGGCGCACTGGCTGCGCGGCAGTTTCTGCGGCGCGCGCAGTCGGATATGCGTGCGCATCGGCAATTCCGGCCGAACGTCTTGCGCTAGGATTTGCGTTCGCTGTCGGCATGCATGCGCCCGAATATCGCGCCGGGTTTCTCGACGCAATTGGGGCGTATCTGCTGACCACGCTGGAGGGCGTGCTGGTCGATCCGTACCGGTGGGAAGTGTTGGACCTGCTTGAGCGGGAAGAGAACTAAAAGAGTAGAAAGGCTTCCCCGAGACGGGCGGGGATGCTGAATCAGGCGTGCCCTAGTGAGCCCTCGCTGAAGACGAGCGGTGCATGTTCCGTGGGACACCACGATTTCAATGCGGCGCCCAAGCGATTGATTGCCGCAGCCTCGATGGGAACCGCGAAACGAGCGCTTTCGCGGTCCAGCCGGTCACCGCGCCTTTCATATTCGATCTCTAGTGCCGTGGCGCCAGCACCGTTCACCACAAATGCACGGACGGCCAGCCAGAGATTGGTGTCGTCGCCCTTGGCGCCTTTCTCGAAGGCGACTTCGTCCTCGATGCCAGCTGGAAACGCAGCCAATTGCGCACCCCATGCAGTCAAGCTCGGTGCGTAATCGTAGAAGTCGACTGCGACGGACTGGGCAGTGGTTCCAAGTGACAGCCGTAGTTCGAGCATGTCGTCATCAGCGTCGCGCCAGAGTAGTTCCAGTGAAAGTCGCATGGCATAAGGGTCTAGGACGGCGGCAGGTGCTCTACCCAAACGGGCTGATCAGGATGATGCTCCGCGATCGTATCGATAGCATCTTGCAGCGCTTCGGCAGGGGCGCCGCGCAGCGGATAGACAAACCGCGATACGTTGCGACCGGCGAGTTTGCCGTAGTCAGCGTCGGATATTGCATCCATTCCACACCAGATTGGCAAGTTCGCCTCGCTTGCTACTTGTAGCGCGTGCTGCAAACCTTCGGGGCTGATTGCGAGGAAGACCATAGCCGTATTAGTTTTCCGAGTCTGGCATCACAAGGTTCGCATCCCGCAAAAGCCGCCACTTCCCATCCGCCTCTTTGCGCAGAATCGTCAACGTCTGCCCTGAGCGCCGCGCCACCTTTCCATCCGGCATCGTGATGACGATGTGCAGCGCATTTCGCAGATACGCGATGTCGCCAAACACCTGCACCTCTTGAATATCGCTCGTGCCGTCGACGTGCACGTCCTTCATGCCTTCAGACATCTTGGCGAAGGCTTCCTTGCCGAAGGGCGCTTGGCCGGGCGTGAGAAACAGCACGTCGTCGGTCATCAGGCTGAGCACGGTGGCCAGATCGCCGCTTCTGCTGGCGGCGAGCCAGGTGTCCACTACGTTGCGGATGGCGCGTTCGTCGTCGGTCATGGCGGTGCGGGTGTCGGTGAAAGGGTGGCGTTTCACTCTACACCGCAGGTTCGACCGGAGGTGCCACGCGGCGCTTGATGAAGACGGCTGGAGATAACACCGGGATATGCCGGGCGCGCAGCGTGACCAGCCAATCGCCCACGGCGTCTTCGCAGGTCAGGCGGAAGTGGTTCGCGTCGATCCACTCCACCTCGTCCAGCCAGAACGTGTAGTACGCCGCGCCGATGGTGCCGGTGCTGATCGCACGTGAAAGGTCGGGCGCGACGAGGGTGATGGAGACGGCCTCTTCAAACGGGCAGTCGTAATTGGTGATGAGGACGAAGCCGAGGTCCGTCTGGTATTGCCGGAGCAGCTCGTAGCCGGGGATGGTGAGCGTCGGGTGCGGAACGCCATCGACAATCACACGCGTGCGCATGGGCCACTGCTCATACGGGCCGCTGTGTTTCTCCAGGGCGAAGCGTTGGAGCGGCTGCATGGCGGCGGCGCGTTGGTTGCGCTATTCCTTGCGCATGCCGCACAGGGCGACCTGGCGTGCAGGATCGGCGGAGTCCTTCCAGCCGGGTTCGTCGCGCTTCTGGTACGCCTCCATCGTTGGGTAGCCCTTTACGCTCCACGAGAACTCGCTGTAGCGCGAGACCTCGATGACGGCCAGGCCGCAGCGCTTGCGGTGGTCTTCAATCTTGAACGCCGCGTGCGGATGCTCGCCCGACAGATCCTGCTCGATCACTTTGTAGCGTGTGGGCCCGCACTTGAAGAAGCTGGCGTTCCACTCGATGGTCTTCGGCCGGACGAACAATGCTCCGTAGCACGCACGGCCATCACCGCGGAAGGTTCCGGTCAGGGTATCTGCAGCCATGGCCGATTGCGCTGCCAGCAGCGACACGGCGATGAGGAGGCGACCTACTTGCATGCGGCGGTTCCGATCTTCGGGATGAGCGTGAGCACGTAATCGAGTTTCCGGATGTACGCGGCGTCGCCGTGGTTGTATAGCACGGCAATGTTTTGCGTCGTCAACGGCCGCCAGCCGGTGATCACCTTGCGCATGGCGGCTTTGCGGTATTTGACCACTTGTCCGGGCTTGAGTGTTGCGGCATTCGGGTTGAGCGCGCGCATCTCCGTCAGGGTTGAACCTTGCGCGCGGGCGATCTTGTCGAGGCTGTCGCCCGCCTTGACGGCGACCTCATAGACCTTGTCGTCGGTGTCGCGCACGCTCCGGACGTCGAACTTCGCCATGCGCGTGAGCAGGTAGCCGATGCCAGCGCGAATGTTCCAAGCTGGCACCGTTCGGGCCAGGCCCGCGTTCAACCGGGTGCGGATGGCCGGAGGGACGATCAGGTCGCTGCCTTCCTCGCCGCGCAGCAGGGTATTCAACCCCGGGTCCCCCAAGTTGCCGATCTGCATCGGCTTGGTCTGCCACGCTTCTGAATCTGCCCCTGTTTCAACCCACACCATCGCCTTGACGATCTGCCAGTCCAGCGGCAGATAACCCGCATTGCCCATCAGGTAGCGGTTGTATTCCGCCACCGCAGACTGGATATCGCAGTCGTAGCCGTTCCAGCGGTCGGGGTGCTGGGTGGAGGTGTTGATGTAATCCTGCCAGCGCTCGAAATCGGTTTTCGGTTTGACCTGGGCCTTGGTGACCATGTGCCCCTCTGTGGTTGCGTGACCTGTGGAGGGGCATGGTAGCCAGCGCCCGGCCGCCGCGTGTTAACGGCTGTTTATGTACCTTGCCGGCGGCTGGCGATCGTGAGCGGAGGCGCGTCAGGCTTCACTGCTTGGCCGACGGATCGTCCTGCGGGTTGACGTATTTGACGTCCAGCGGCCCCGTGCCATGAATCTGCACCACCGTCGTCGTCTTGGTGAAGGCGTAGTGGTGCATGCCGCCGGGCAGGTTGTGGAACCCGCCGGTCTTGAGTGGGTGTGCGGCGCTCATGTCCATGGCGTCGCCGCTGCCCAGGTAGAGCGTGCCCGAGATCACCGTGAGGTTCTCGGTTTGGGTGTGCCAGTGCGGCGGCACCTTGTAGCCGCCCGGTGCTTTCAGGCGGATGACGTAGGGGCCATCTTTGCCGGGGTCGCCGTAGAGCACGGCCAGCTTGGCGCCCCTGGGCAGGCTCGGCGGCGCGTCGACCCACTTCAGGGCGGATGGGTTGATCATCGTCATGTCGCCCATGGCCGCTTCCTGTGCCGCAGCGGGCGTGGCGCCCAGGCAGAGCAGCATGGCCGCTGTCAGCAGCATCAATTGCGCGGATGTTGTCTTCATCGTCGTCTCCTTCTTGCCTCGGCATCGGCTCGCGGGCGACGCAGATGGCCGCCACTGGAGAGCGAGAGGTGCCTCACCCCAATCGTAGGGAAGGCACCTGCGCGGCTGACAAGCACGCAATTGCCCTAGACGGGCTAGTCCGCGACTTCAAACGCAGCCGGGTCGGCCAGCACCTCCAGCCGATGCGGTACCGTGGGTTTGACGGCCGCCGCCGTCATCGCTTGGAGCATGAGCCGCTCGCGCACGCCGCTCAGAAAATCGGCACGGTGGCGGCGCAAGACGAAATCGCGGTAGTTGTCGGCTTCCAGAGCGCGCCACGCCGTCTGGCGGTCGGCTTCGGAGCGCATGCGCGCAGCCTCCAGTTCGCGCGTTTCGATATGCGCGTTGGCGGCGGTCAGCGGGGCATAGCCATAGCGCGCCATGTCGTCGCGTGCCAGGGTTTCGATGATCGTGATTTCGTCCATCGACAACTGCTGGTGGAATTTGTCGATATTGGCCGTGATGGGCGCGAAACAATTGGACGTCCACAACGCGGACAACCGAGAAATCTGCCGCGCTTCGGCCGAGCGTGAAACATCCAGCATCTGCGGCAGGAAATCGATCTCCAGGAAACTGCATACGCGGCGCAACGTGCTTTCCTGATCGACCAGGAAATCCTCATAGCGGATGGTGCACGTGCGCTTCGGATACCGGGCGATGAGTGCATTGGCGGCGCGGTGCGCGGCCACCCAGGTCTGCGTGTTCAGCAGCGTGTCGAAGTCGTGGATGATCGCGCGGTTCATCGACGCGACCTGCGCGCGCGGGTCGCGCACCACGTTGAGGAAACGCATGTCGGGGAATAGCGTCATCAGCTCTGCGGCGTAGTGCACGCTGTCGAGCGACTTGTCCATGACCACCCGGGCGCCATGCTGTGCGCCCGCCCGCAGCAGCAGTTCCCACACCACGCGATGCACGCTGCGCGGTTGGTCGCGCAGGGTTTCGAATACCTCCACCGGATCGAACACCATGCCGGGCCATTTCACCATGCTCGCAGCCTGCAGGCCGATCACGTCGGTTACGAGGCGGAAGTACGCGCGATCGTCCTGCAGATTGCCGTACAGCGGCACCAGCGGCATGAAGTCGACGATGTGCAGCGGATACGGCGCGTAGAACGCCGGATTGAAGTTCAGGCGCAGGCGCAGCGCGTGGCTGCCGCAGCGACGCAGCGGAATCATCAGGACGGGACGGGGAAGGGCGGTCATCGAACGGTCTCCGGTTGACGGGTGTCCAGCCAGGCGGACATGTGCGCGTGCAGCGCGGCGGTGGCCACCGGCAGCGCCATGGCGCCGGTATCGAGCTGCAGCGAGGGCGCCACCGGCGCCTCATACGGCGACGACACGCCGGTGAACTGCGGGATCTGTCCGCCGCGCGCCCGCGCGTACAGCCCTTTCGGGTCGCGTGCCTCGCACACATCGAGCGCGGTGCAGACGTGCACTTCCACAAACCGGTCTGCGCCGATGATCTCGCGCGCCATCTCGCGATCGGAGCGCAGCGGCGAGATGAACGCCGTCACGACGATCAGGCCGACGTCGTTCATGAGGCGCGCCACCTCGGCGGCGCGGCGTAGGTTTTCCGTGCGGTCGGCTTCGGTAAAGCCGAGATCGTGGTTCAGGTGGTGGCGCAGGTTGTCGCCGTCGAGCACGGCGCAGCGCTGGCACGTTTCGTACAAGCGCTTTTCCAGCGCGTAGGCGAGGGTGGATTTGCCCGCCCCGCTCAGGCCCGTGAGCCACAACGTGAGCGGCGCATGGCCGAACTGGTGTGCGCGGGCTTCGTCAGCCACCGCGCCGGTATGCCAGTAGACATTCCGTGCGGGGCCTGCGCAGGAGGAGAGGGCAGATTTCATCGCGGCGTCCTCCGGCTCAGGCCGGCAACAGGGCTGGCTGGTGGTAGCCGATACGCGGCGCGGGAGCTGATGCAATCGCGTGGTTCGCCAGCTTGAACACGCTCACCACACCCACCAGTCGGTTCGATTGCTCGCGCATCGATTCCGCCGCCGCCGCTGCTTCTTCAACCAGCGCGGCGTTCTGCTGGGTGACTTCGTCCATCTGCGTGATGGCGCGGTGAATCTGGTCGATGCCGCCGGCCTGTTCGTCGGTCGCGCCCATGATTTCGGTCACGATGGCGGTCACGCGGTGGATGCTGCTCACCACGTCCCGCATGGTGGTGCCGGCCTGCTCCACCAGCGCGCTGCCTGCGTCCACATGGTGGGCAGAGTCGTTGATCAGCACCTTGATCTCCTTGGCCGCCGCAGCAGAGCGCTGCGCCAGCCCGCGCACCTCACTGGCAACGACGGCAAAGCCGCGCCCCTGCTCGCCGGCGCGCGCCGCTTCCACCGCCGCATTGAGCGCAAGGATGTTGGTCTGGAACGCAATGCTGTCGATCACGCCGATGATTTCGCTCACCTTGCGTGCCGATTCGCTGATTGCGCCCATGGTGTCCACCACGCGTGCCACCACCGTGCCACCTTGCGTGGCGACCTCGGCAGCTGTGGCGGCGAGCTGGTTGGCGTGCCGCGCATGCTCGGCATTCTGTTTGACGGTGGCGTTGAGTTCTTCCATCGACGCAGCGCATTCCTCCAGCGCGGAGGCCTGTTCCTGCGTGCGGGTGGACAGATCGAAGTTGCCGGTGGCGATCTGCTCCGATGCCGTGGCCAACGTGTCGGTGCTGGTGTGCACCTGTTCGGCAATCGTCGCGAGGCTGTCGCGCATGCGCTTCATGGCGTGCATGAGGCTTGCCGGATTATCCGGACGCGTGTCGATGACCACGGCCAGGTTGCCGCCAGCGATCTGGCTGGCAATATCGGCCACGGTGCCCGGCTCGCCGCCGAGCTTGCGCAGCAACCCGCGCGTGATGAGCGCGCTGGCCGCGAGGCTCACCAGGAGCGCCACCACGCTCAGGGCCACCAGCCAGTTACGACTGTCGACATAGCTCGCCTTGGCCTTGGCGGTGTTTTCGTCGTTGAGCTTTTCTTCAAACGCCTGCAGCTTGTTGAGCAGATCCCACCAAGCGCGCTGCACGGGGCGGAATTCGAAGCGCAGCACCTTGTACGCGTCTTCCTTGTGGCCGGAGGCAATTAGTGCCTTGACGCGCGTTGCGAACGGTGCGGCTAATTCCGCCTGTTGCCGGATTTGCGCAAGCAGCGTTTTTTCTTCGCTGGTGGTGTCCGGCAACGTGTCGAACATGCGGCCGAGCTTGCGGTCGGCTTCGGCGTAGGTGCCTTCCTGTTTTTCAACGCGGGTCAGTTCGGTCTGGATTTCGTCATGCTGCTCCAGCAACACAATATTCCGATAAGCCAATGCCCGCTCGGTAACGCTCGAATACATTTTTGCGGCGAGCTTGGCTTCCACGGCGTTGACCTCCGTGGAGTCTTCCAGCAGCCGTCGAAAATCCGACATGCGCTGCAGGCTGAATGCCATGAGCAGAACAAGCAGCCCCATCGTCAAGCCGAACCCCCACGCGAGTTGGGTGGCCACCTTCATTTTCGAGAAGCGCATGATTGTCCCCGTCATAATCGATAACGACTGCTCTATCGAGCCAAATGGCGAGGGGCTTGAGGGATTTAATTCAAATTACTCAATATGCGTAATGCCGCGTCGAATTGGCATCACAAAATATGCGCCTGGATAATGGTGACGCTTTTTACTGAGTTTATTTTATTGAAATGGCTTGCATTAAATTGCGAGCAATCAAAGCGCGTCACGCAAAACAAAACGCCCGGTGGAAGCCGGGCGTTTCTTGCGCTGCGATGCCATCACACGGTGCGCTTTTGCGGCACCAGGGAGCGCCAGAAGCGTTGGCCGAAACGGCGCACGTCGCGCAGGTTGCGCTTGAGCATGTAGTCGAGATCGGCCACTTGTTCGTCGATGGCCTCCGTCAGCAAGCTCATCGTGTCTGCAGGCGGCAGTTCGAGGTACGCGTCAGCCTCGCCATAGGCGTACTGCACGCGCATGCCGGCCTTCTTGGCGATGTGCATCATGGCCGCGTTGCGCGATAGGCAGTGCATGTACAGCGTGCGCACCTTGGTGTTCTGGCCATGCATGGCGGCACGCTGGAACAGCGCACTGCCCACGCCCTTGCCGCGCGCCGATTCCGACACCGACACGCCGAACTCCGCCACGCGCCCTTGCGGGTTATCGCGCAGGTACGCAAGGTGGCCCACGCCGGTCAACTCCAGGCGCTCGTTGTAGACGCCAAAGACTTTGTCGTGGTCGAAATCGATGCTGTCGACGTATGCCTCGATGACGTGATCCCGTACCACCTGCCCGAATCGCAGCAGGCGGTCTTCCTCGCCCAGGGCGAGCAGGTGTTTGAGCAGGCGCGACCGGTGGTGCGCA
>Ga0182006_1002220_pt1 | contig 10757 bp, 8 predicted proteins | sample Sormic07211104_1_FD_123022 | JGI IMG/M metagenome (GOLD analysis project Ga0182006, IMG submission 123022) | Rhizosphere microbial communities from Sorghum bicolor, Mead, Nebraska, USA - 072115-104_1 MetaG | ecosystem: Host-associated > Plants > Roots > Rhizosphere | place: USA: Nebraska...
AAGAATAGATGCTTTGCAGTCCCTGCGCCCGAGTGGCGGCTTGCAGTTGCTCGGGCACTTCGCGAGTCAGCAACTCTTCGCGCCACTCGATGCGATCAGCGCCGGCGGCAGCCAGCACATCGATGAAGAAGTCCTGCCCGCGTTGGCGCACAAGCTCGGCGCCGTAGCTGGACAGACTGATGGAAACGGCAGGTTTATTCATTGTTATCTACCTCTGAAACCGGTTTCATTTTTGTTCAAAAAAATCTGATTGATCTTCGTCGGGCGTTCGGGCGCCATCGCGAGCAGGCTCACTCCTACATTTGGAATGCGCTCCCCCTGTAGGAGTGAGCCTGCTCGCGATGGCGCCATAACAGTCACCGCAAAGATCCTCGGGTAGACCCGCGCTCAACCAGCACCGGCGCAAAATCCACTCTGCGCGCTACCTCGACATCCCCCCGCAAACGCTTGAGCAAACACTCAAACGCCCGCGCGCCAATCTCGGCTGTGGGCTGGGCGAGGGCGGTAATCCCGCTGCCGACCAACGGGTACCAATCCAGATCATCCAGGGCAATCAGCCCGAGATCCTCGAACAATCGGCAACCGATTTCGCGCAAGGCCAGGGTACAGGCCAACGCTGCCACGCCATTGGCGCAGAACAGCGCTTTCGGCCCATTCGCCGGTTGTTTCAAAAAGTGCTGAAGTTGAGTGGCGAGTTCTGCGCCGGTTTCCAGCACCGCCCCGGTCAGACCGGAACGCTGGGCCATCTGCTGCTGAAAACTGCTGACCCGTTCGATCCGCGAACTGGTGCCGTCATAAGGCTCAGTCACCAGCAACACATCGCGATAGCCGCGCTGTTCCAGGTGCTTCAGCGCCATCTCAACAGCTTGCGGATTGTTCAGCCCGACCATGTCGCTGTCGAGGCCATCGACCTTGCGGTCCACCAGCACCAAGGGCATTTCCCGGTGCAACTCGTGGAGTTCGTCACGGTGATGGCCTAGGGTGTTCACGATCAGCCCCTCGATGTTGTACGAGCGCAACAGCGCCAGATGCTGGCGCTCCTGCTCGTCGTCGCGGTCGGTGTTGCACACCACCAGGCTGTAGCCGTGCGCACGGCAGGCGGTTTCCACCCCGTGCATCACGGCAATCGAATAAGGGTTGCGGATATCGGCCACCAGCATGCCGATCAGGCGCGTGCGCCCGCGTTTCAGACCACGGGCCATCTGGTTCGGGCGATAACCCAGCTCACTGATCGCCTGCTCGATACGCAAGGCGATGGCATCGGAGAGCAGGGCGCGGTCGTCGCCGATGAAGCGCGAGACGCTGGCCTTGGATACGCCGGCGCGTTCGGCAACATCAAGCATGGTCACGCGGCTGCGCTGGGCGGCGGAGAAGTCGTTCACGGTCTGAAACCTATTATTGGATTTATTCGTTTCATGCGCCTCGATGGCGCTGAAACCGGTTTCAGGAAACACCAGAAGCTGACACTCCGTCAAGTGAATGCGCGTGGTACTTCAACGTGGCGCCGACGGGCGGTGCTCAGCGTTATTGAAGTATCTGCGCAATGCTCAGCCAAACAGGCCGGCAGCAATATTGATCGAAAAGCCCAGAATCGCGGTGTTGAACACAAAACCGATCAATGATTGCGCCAGGACGATCTTGCGAATGTCGCGGGTAGCCACGCCGACATCGGCAGTCTGCACCGCCACGCCGATGGTGAAGGAGAAATACAGGAAGTCCCAGTAATTGGGCGTGGTCAGACCTTCGGCAAAACGCAAGGCCGGTTCCTTGCCGTCCCAGGTGTAAAACAGGCGCGCGTAGTGCACACAGAAGATCACCCCGATCACCAGCCACGAACCTACCACGGTGACGGCGGTGAACGCGTAATGCAGAAGTTTGTGATGGGTATCCAGATCCTTGGTGCCGGCCAGTTCCAGGGTGATGGCGGCCAGGCTGGCCAATGCTGCGATGCACACCACGAACAGCACCAGTCCGGCATTCTCGTCTTCGACGACGGCGATGCGTTTGACGTCCGGTGCCTTGGCTCGGGTGGCGAGCCAGAACATCAGGATCAGGTAAGTCCAGACGCCGGCGTTCCAGCCGATGAGGATTTTGCTGACGACGGAGTCGGCAGGGACCAGCAGGCCGGTGGCAAGGCCGACCAAAGCGGCGGCGGACAGGCGAGGGTGGGTGCGGGCGAGAAAGCGCATGGGGACTCGATGGGCCAGGATGTTTTTACACCTTAGCCCAGCGACGTCCGGGATGACCACTGACTTGACTGCTCAAATGACCTTGTGGGAGCGGGCTTGCTCGCGAAAGCGGTGTGTCAGCCAAATGAATACTGACTGACACGACGCCTTCGCGAGCAAGCCCGCTCCCACAGGGATCAGTGGTGTTTAGTGAAGCGTTGTACGAGCTTCATGACCACCACGAAGAACAACGGGACGAAGATCACGGCCAATGTCGCCGTAATCATCCCGCCGATCACTCCGGTGCCGATCGCCTGCTGGCTTGCCGAACTGGCGCCAGTGGCGATGGCCAACGGCACCACGCCGAGGATGAACGCCAGCGAAGTCATGACGATCGGGCGCAGACGCAGGCGCGCGGCTTGCAACGTCGCGTCGATCAGGTCGTGACCTTCGTCGTACAGGCTCTTGGCGAATTCGATGATCAGGATCGCGTTTTTCGCCGACAGACCGATGATGGTAATCAGCCCGACCTTGAAGAACACATCGTTGGGCATGCCGCGCAAGGTCACCGCCAGCACTGCGCCGAGCACACCCAGCGGCACCACCAGCAGAACCGAAGTCGGAATCGACCAGCTCTCGTACAGCGCCGCCAGACACAGGAACACGATCAGCAACGACAGACCGAGCAAGATCGGCGCTTGACTGCCGGACAACCGTTCCTGCAACGACAGCCCGGTCCATTCCTGACCCAGACCCTTCGGCCCTTGGGCGACCAGACGTTCAATCTCCGCCATCGCTTCACCGGTGCTGTGCCCCGGCGACGGTTCGCCGGAAATCGCAATCGCCGGGTAACCGTTGTATCGGGTCAGTTGTGCCGGGCCTTGCGTCCATTTCGCCTGAACGAACGCCGACAGCGGCACCATGTGCCCGGCGTTGTTGCGCACATGCATTTTCAGCAGGTCATCGACCTGACTGCGCTGATCGCCTTCGGCCTGTACCACCACCCGCTGCATGCGACCCTGATTGGGGAAGTCATTGATGTAGGAGGAACCCACGGCGGTGGACAACACGCTGCCGATGTCAGCGAACGACACGCCCAGCGCATTGGCCTGCTTGCGGTCTACCTCCAGTTGCACCTGCGGCGCTTCGGCCAGCGCGCTTTCGCGCACGTTCATCAGCACCGGGCTTTTCTCGGCGGCGGCGAGCAGTTCGCTGCGCGCCTGCATCAATGTCGCGTGACCGAGACCGCCGCGATCCTGCAGACGGAATTCGAAGCCGCTCGACGTGCCGAGGCCGTCAACCGGCGGCGGCAACACAGCGAACGCGATGGCATCCTTGATCTGGCTCAGGGCGATATTGGCGCGATCGGCAATCGACGTAGCCGAATCGTCGCTGCCGCGCTCCGACCAGTCCTTGAGGGTGGTAAACGCCAGCGCCGCATTCTGCCCGCTGCCGGAGAAGCTGAAGCCGAGAATCACCGTGCTGTCGCCAACCCCCGGTTCACTGGCGTTGTGCGCTTCGATCTGCTCGACCACCTGCACCGTACGGTTTTTGCTCGCACCCGGCGGCAACTGAATGTCGGTGATGGTGTAACCCTGATCCTCAACCGGCAAGAACGAGGAGGGCAGGCGCGCAAAGCACAGGCCCATGCCGATCAGCAGCACGCCGTAGATCAGCAGATAACGCCCGCTGCGCTTCAGCGCGTAACCGACCCAGCCTTGATAGCGATCGGTCAGTTGCTCGAAGCGGCGGTTGAACCAGCCGAAGAATCCGCTTTTCTCGTGGTGCTCGCCCTTGGCAATTGGCTTGAGCAGCGTGGCGCACAGTGCAGGCGTCAGCGTCAGGGCCAGAAACGCCGAGAACAGGATCGAGGTCGCCATCGACAGCGAGAACTGCCGGTAAATCACCCCCACCGAACCCTGCATGAACGCCATCGGGATGAATACCGCCACCAGCACCAGAGTAATGCCGATGATCGCCCCGGTAATCTGCTTCATCGCCTTGCGCGTCGCTTCTTTCGGCGACAGGCCTTCAGTGGCCATGATCCGCTCGACGTTTTCCACCACGACAATAGCATCGTCCACCAGAATGCCGATCGCCAGGACCATGCCGAACATGGTCAGCACGTTGATCGAGAAACCCAGCGCGAGCATGGTGGCGAAGGTGCCCATCAGGGCCACCGGCACCACCAGCGTCGGGATCAGCGTGTAGCGGATGTTCTGCAGGAACAGGAACATCACCGCAAACACCAGCAGCATCGCTTCGCCCAAGGTGTAAACCACTTTGGTGATCGAGACTTTGACGAACGGCGAGGTGTCGTACGGAATCTTGTATTCGACGCCGGCCGGGAAGTAGCGCGACAGTTCGTCCATCTTCGCCCGGATCAATGTGGCGGTCGCCAGCGCATTGGCCCCAGGCGCCAGTTGCACGCCGACGGCGGTGGACGGCTTGCCGTTCAGGCGCGTGCCGAACTGGTATTCCTGACTGCCGACTTCGACCCGTGCCACATCGCCGATGCGCACGGTGGAGCCGTCCGGATTGGCCTTGAGCACGATGTCGGCGAACTCTTCCGGCGTCGACAACTGCCCCTTGACCAGAATGGTCGCGGTGATTTCCTGCGAGGATGGGTTGGGCAAGTCGCCAATACTGCCCGCCGACACCTGGGCGTTTTGCGCGACGATGGCTGCGTTGACGTCGGCCGGGGTCAGGTTGAAACCGATCAGCTTCTGCGGATCGATCCAGATCCGCATCGCCCGTTCGGCGCCATACAGCTGCGCCTTGCCGACGCCGTCGATGCGCTTGATTTCGTTCATCACGTTACGCGCCAGATAATCACTGAGCGCTACGTCATCAAGTTTGCCGTCGCTGGAGGTCAGGGTGATCAGCAACAGGAAGCCGGCAGAGACTTTCTCCACCTGCAGGCCTTGCTGATTGACCGCTTGCGGCAGGCGCGACTCGACCACTTTGAGGCGGTTCTGCACATCCACCTGCGCCAGCTCCGGGTTAGTGCCCGGCTGGAAGGTGGCCTTGATCGTCGCGCTGCCGAGGCTGCTCTGCGATTCGAAGTACAGCAGGTGATCGGCGCCGTTGAGCTCTTCTTCGATCAGGCTGACCACGCTTTCATCGACGGTCTGCGCCGAGGCGCCAGGGTACACCGCGTAGATTTCGATCTGTGGCGGCGCGACATCGGGGTACTGCGCCACCGGCAATTGCGGAATGGCCAGCGCACCGGCCAACAGGATGAACAGGGCGACAACCCAGGCGAACACCGGGCGATCGATAAAGAACTGCGGCATATGAAAGCGTCCTGCTTACTGACCAGAGGTCTGGGCAAGTGGAAGAGGGGTGTCGTCGATCTGCACTTTTTCGCCTGGACGGGCGTGTTGCAGGCCTTCGATGACAATGCGGTCGCCGGGCTTGAGGCCGCCGGTGACGATCCAGCGGTCGTTTTGCACCGCGCCCAGTTGCACCGGCTGCTGGGCGACGCGCATCTGCTCGTCGACGGTCAGCACCTGGGCGATACCCGCGCTGTCACGCTGCACCGCACGTTGCGGCACGGTGATGCCGTTCTGTACGGTGGCTTGTTGCAGACGTACACGGATGAAGCTGCCCGGCAGCAGGTCGAGATCGGGATTGGGGAACTCGCTGCGCAGAATGATCTGGCCGGTGCCCGGATCGACGCTGATGTCGCTGAACAGCAATTTGCCCGGCAACGGATAAAGGCTGCCGTCATCCTGAATCAGCGTGGTCTTGACCTGATCCTGACCGACTGCCTGCAACTGCCCGGAACGGAAAGCGCGACGCAGCTCATTGAGCTCACGGGTCGACTGGGTGAGGTCGGCGTAGATCGGGTTGAGCTGCTGGATCAGCGCCAGCGGCGTGGTTTCATTCTGCCCGACCAGTGCGCCTTCGGTGACCAGAGCACGACCGACACGCCCGGAAATCGGCGCGGTGACGGTGGCGTAGCCGAGGTTCAGCTTCGCCCGTTCTACCGCAGCTTTATTGGCTGCCACGTCGGCGGCGGTTTGCCGGGCATTGGCGCGGGCGTTGTCGTAATCCTGAGCGCTGATGGCCTTGTCATCGATCAACTGTGCGTAGCGTTGCTCCTGCAACCTGGCCTGGAAGGCATTGGCCTCGGCCTTGCGCAGCGCGGCTTCGGCGCTGTCCAGGTCAGCCTTGAACGGCGCCGGGTCGATGCGAAACAGCACGTCACCCTTTTTCACGTCGCTGCCTTCACGGAAGGTCCGTTGCAGCACCACGCCGGCCACCCGGGCGCGCACTTCGGCGATGCGTGGCGCGGCGATCCGCCCGCTCAGTTCGCTGCTGATCGACAGGGGGCGGGCCTCGATGGTCTCGATGCGCACGGTGGCTGGCGGCGCTTCTTCTTCGGCCTTCGAGGACGAATCACAGGCGCTCAGCAACAGCGCAGCGGCGATCAGGCCGAGCCCGGCCAGCAGATTTTTTGACATGTACCACCCCCAATATTGAAGCCCGCATCCTAAGGCCAGACGCCGAGGGTAGCGGTGAAGCTTTGTAGGCGCTGTGTGAAATTGTGTAAGGGTTTTACTCAGGGACGGGCGAGGGCGTATATCCTTTACGCCTTGAAATTTATTGCGACAGATAAACCGCCATCGCGAGCAGGCTCACTCCTACATTGGAACTGTGCCAGACACGAACCTTGTAGGAGTGAGCCTGCTCGCGATGAGGCCCAAACAGTCGCCACTGCATTTTCCTGGAACACCCCATGCCCAACATCCTCCTGGTCGAAGACGACACCGCCCTCGCCGAACTGATTTCCAGCTACCTGGAGCGCAACGGCTATTCCGTCAGCGTGATTGGCCGTGGTGACCACGTGCGCGAGCGGGCACGGATCAATCCGCCGGATCTGGTGATCCTCGACCTGATGCTGCCCGGCCTTGACGGCTTGCAAGTCTGCCGCTTGCTGCGCGCCGATTCGGCGACGCTGCCGATCCTGATGCTGACCGCGCGCGACGACAGCCACGATCAGGTGCTGGGCCTGGAAATGGGCGCCGACGATTACGTCACCAAACCCTGCGAACCACGGGTTTTGCTGGCCCGAGTGCGTACTTTGCTGCGGCGCAGCAGCCTCGGTGAACCGATGACGGTCAATGACCGCATCGTCATGGGCAATCTGTGCATCGACCTGTCCGAGCGCACCGTGACCTGGCGCGAGCAACCGGTGGAACTGTCCAGCGGCGAGTACAATTTGCTGGTGGTGCTGGCTCGGCATGCCGGGGAAGTGCTGAGCCGCGATCAAATCCTGCAACGCCTGCGCGGCATCGAGTTCAACGGCACCGACCGTTCGGTAGACGTGGCGATTTCGAAGCTGCGGCGCAAGTTCGACGACCACGCCGGCGAGGCGCGCAAGATCAAGACGGTATGGGGCAAGGGCTACCTGTTCAGCCGCTCCGAGTGGGAATGCTGAGCTGATGTTCAGAATCCTCTTTCGCCTGTATCTGGTGACGATCGTCTCCTACAGCGCGGCGATCTATCTGGTGCCGGATCTGGTGATCATGGCGTTCCGCGAGCGCTTCATCACCTACAACCTCGACTATTCGCGCGGCCTGCAATCGCTGATCACCCGGCAGTTTCACGCGGTGCCACAGGATCAGTGGCCAGCCTTGGCGCAGTCGATGGACAAAGACTTCCAGCCGCTGCACATCGCTCTGGCGCGCATCGACGACGCCGGGTTCGCCGCCGCAGAGCAGGTGCGTTTGCGCGCCGGGGAAAACGTGGTGCGTATCGGCGATTGGGGATGGCGCACCTTGGCGGTCACGCCGCTGAACGAAGACGTCGCTGTGCAAATGGTGGTACCGCCGGATCCGCTGGACGTCAATCTGTTGTACTGGAGCATCAACGTGCTGATCGGTGCGAGCATGCTCGCCTGCCTGCTGCTGTGGATTCGCCCGCACTGGCGCGATCTGGAGCGCCTCAAGGGCGCTGCCGAACGCTTCGGCAAGGGCCACCTGAACGAGCGCACGCAAATCCCCGCCAGTTCCAACATCGGCAGCCTGGCCAACGTGTTCGACACCATGGCCGGCGATATCGAAAATCTGCTCAACCAGCAGCGCGACCTGCTGAATGCGGTGTCCCACGAATTGCGCACGCCGCTGACCCGTCTGGACTTCGGTCTGGCCCTGGCGCTGTCCGATGATTTGCCGGCGACCAGTCGCGAGCGCCTGCAAGGGCTGGTTGCGCACATTCGCGAACTGGATGAGTTGGTGCTGGAACTGCTGTCTTACAGCCGCCTGCAGAACCCGGCGCAGTTGCCGGAACAGGTCGAGGTTTCGCTGGATGAGTTCATCGACAGCATTCTGGGCAGTGTCGATGAAGAACTGGACTCGCCGGACATCGTCATCGATGTGCTGCTGCACGGTCAGCTCGAACGTTTCACGCTGGATCCGCGCCTGACCGCCCGAGCGATCCAGAACCTGCTGCGCAATGCCATGCGCTATTGCGAAAAACGCATTCAGATTGGCGTGCAGGTCAGCCCCGATGGTTGCGAGATCTGGGTCGACGACGATGGCATTGGCATCCCGGATGATGAGCGTGAACGGATTTTCGAACCGTTTTATCGACTTGATCGCAGTCGTGATCGGGCTACCGGCGGCTTTGGTCTGGGCCTGGCCATCAGCCGTCGGGCGCTGGAGGCGCAGGGCGGGACCTTGACGGTTGAAAGTTCGCCGCTGGGTGGGGCGCGGTTCAGGTTGTGGTTGCCTGACATGACTTGACCCGAAACCCATGGGAGCGGGCTTGCTCGCGAAGGCGGAGTGTCAGTCGACATAAATTAATCTGACACACCGCTTTCGCGAGCAAGCCCGCTCCCACAGGGGTTTTGTGTTGCTCAGAGGAGTTGGTTCGATTGAATCAAGCCAACCCCGGCCGTCTGCATCCGCTCCATCGCCGCTGCCAGTGACCCATCCCTGTCAATGGCACGACAGGCATCCAGCACCACGAACGCGTTGAACCCCGCCGCCCGCGCATCCAACGCAGAAAACATCACGCAGAAATCCAACGCCAGACCGACCATGTACAACGTGTCGATACCGCGCTCCTTCAGATAACCGGCCAGACCGGTGGTGGTGCGCCAGTCCGCTTCGAGAAACGCCGAATAGCTGTCGATGTCCGGATTACAGCCCTTGCGGATGATCAGTTGCGCGTGCGGCAGGTTCAGCTCGGGGTGAAACTCGGCGCCGGCAGTGCCTTGCACACAATGCTCCGGCCAGAGTACCTGCTCGCCGTAGGGCAACTGAATTACCTCGTAAGGCTGGTGTCCGGGGTGGCTTGAGGCAAAGGACGCGTGGCCGCTCGGGTGCCAGTCCTGGGCAATCACCACCTGTTTGAACAGGCCACCGAGGCGATTGATCAGCGGCACGATCTGATCGCCTTCGGGCACGGCCAACTGGCCGCCGGGGATGAAGTCGTTCTGCACGTCAATGACCAGCAGGGCGGTGCGGGGTGAAATCTGCATCGGGGCTTCCTCCTTGGATAATCACCCGCTCAGCATAGTGGAGCGGCACTCACGCGCCCAGCTTGTCGACCAGGTGTTTTGCCAGGTCTTCCAGCGCCGGCGCCGGGTTGTGGCCGATCAACATCCACGCATGCTCACCTTCGGTCCAGTACACCACGTTCATTTCGTGGCGCCGTTCGTGCGCCAAAGGCTGGCTGCCACTGTTGGAGCGAGTCACGCACAAGGCCAGCGGCCCGTGTTTCGCATCGAGATAGGTCAGTTGCGCAATCGGCACACCGTCGTACTCGAGCATTTGTGCACGTTTGAGTTCGGCGCCCGGTAACCTCACCAGTGCCGGCGACAGACTCAGCCCCAAGCGTGCATCTACCGCACGCAGTTGCGATCGCTGGCTGGCTTCGTCACTGGGCAGGTGATCGAGGGTTTGCGGCACATACAGCGCCATATAGTCGCCCACCAAGGCGCGCCAGTTATGCGCTTGCTGTGACTGCCAGGCGAGAAACAGGCGATCGGCCAATACGCCGCCCGCCAGCAGACTCGCGGCGGCCGCACCGATGAACCAGCGTCGACTCAGGCCCGGCCGCTGGGGGGCGGGGATGGCATCGAGGCGCGCCTGCAAACGTTCCAGCGGTGCCTGTAGCGCCAGTTCGTCATAGGCATCCTTGTACGGCAGGCTGCTGCGTTCGAACCATTGCACGCGCAGGCTGAGCAACGGGTCGTCGGCAATCGCGCTGTCGAGCTGGCTGCGATACGCGGGGTCCAGCTCGTCATCGAGGTAGGCCACCAGTTGTTCGTCGGAGGGCTTGTTCATGGGTGGTCACCTCCGGTGGTTTTCGGCACGGCTTGCAGGGGCGGGTATTCAGCCAGTTTCAGGCGCGCGGTGGCCAGACGGCTCATGACCGTGCCGATCGGCACTTGCAGGATCTCGGCGACTTCGCGGTAGGACAGGCCTTCGACATAAGCCAGATACACGGTTTCGCGCTGGGTTTCCGGCAACGCATCGACCCGGCGAATCACTTGCGCCGCCATCACATGAGTCTGCGCGGAGTATTCGCCATCGAAGGCCAGTTGCCCGTCGGCATCGACTTGTCCCGCACCCT
>Ga0182006_1002221_pt1 | contig 10751 bp, 9 predicted proteins | sample Sormic07211104_1_FD_123022 | JGI IMG/M metagenome (GOLD analysis project Ga0182006, IMG submission 123022) | Rhizosphere microbial communities from Sorghum bicolor, Mead, Nebraska, USA - 072115-104_1 MetaG | ecosystem: Host-associated > Plants > Roots > Rhizosphere | place: USA: Nebraska...
AAGCTTTGATGATAGCACGATAGCGCTCAATATCTTTTTTGTATAGGTAAGCCAAAATACCGCGGCGTTTACCTACCAATTTTTGAAGTGACAACTGAGTAGAGAAATCTTTACGATTTTTCTTTAAGTGTTCCGTTAAGTGCGCAATACGGTATGTAAATAACGCTACTTGACCTTCTGCAGAACCAGTGTTGGTTTCTACTTTGCCGTGTTCTTTAAAGATTACAGCTTTTTTCTCTGGACTTAAATACATTCTTGAATAATATTAAAGCAATAAAAAATTAATTAATTGTGGCGCAAAGATAAGGCTATTTTTATTTATAAGCAAGTGCCTGTTATTATTATCTTTCTTGTGTATTCGACGTTTTGGAAATATTCAGCACGTTATTGGTTCAACAACTGATATTTTATATTTTAGATTGAATTTAAAACCTCATGAAATATGCAGAATGCGCAAAATAAGTCCAAGTTATCATTAAATACCGTGGTTGGTTTATGTGCAATTGTAACGAGTGTTTGTGCCATTATTATAACCTTATATCAAACCAGGTTGCAAAAAGTTCAGCAATATGCTTCTGTGAAACCCCTGCTTATGAGTTATTCAAACAGTTTTTCGGACATAAAAAAAACTGGGGAAGATAATTATCATTATGAGTTTCTGATTGTAAACCAAGGCCTTGGCCCGGCCATAGTATCCGATTATGGTTTTTATTACAAAAATGAACGTTATGAGAATATCGCGGAAATTCTTAAACAAATAAAGAACGATAACAAATTAGCGGTTACCAAATCTGTCGTGCTAACTAATCTTTGGAAAAACGAAATTTTGCCTGTCGGCGAAAAGTTAAGTCTGATAAATATAAACGATGAACGCCTTGGACCACTTGTAGAAAAAGCCAATATTAAAATTATGGTTCAATATAAATCGCTTTACGGGCAGGAATGGCGTTTTATCAGTAATGATAAAGCTGAACCGAAGGAAATTGATTAAATTTTAATTCGATTATCATTTTTAGAAAAGCAAATTTCGTTTTTCATCGCTTGCTGCTCTTCCGTCCTCATTACAATCTTTTGTAATTGTTAGTCTGAGCCTGTCGAAGATCTGCTATAAAGTGAGTTTTCTCATTTCATATCAAAAATACGAAAATAGACGATATATCTTTACGTCAATACATCTTTATATAAAGACATCAAAAGCTTACTTTTGCAGAAAAACATTTACCCTTGGAAAAGAACCAGTATAGCATTTTCGAAAGTGAATTACGTGTCCGCCCGGATGATATCGATATGTTTAACCATGTACATAATAGTAAATACTTAGATTATGTACTGGCAGCTCGTTATGAGCAAATGGAAAAATTCTACGGTATGCCTTGGGAACATTTTACCAAACAGGGCCTGGGCTGGGTAGTAAGTCATGTTGATATTAATTTCAAACGTCCCCTGCTGATGAATGATTTAATGCTGATCAGGACGGGAATCTTAACCATGAATGATAAGGGTTGCTCTGTTCAGTTTGAAATCATTAATCAAAAAACTGGCAAAGTGGCTTCAGATGGCATTTTTGATTATGTATTAATTGATTTGACTACTGGCCGTGGAACAAAGGTTTCAGAAGAAATGATCAAAGCCTATAGTATATAGAAGATGATTACACCAATTAAAGAGGTTATAAATCCCAGGGTTCCGGTCTCCGTAGCAGAAAAAATCACAAAAATTAATCACTTTCATAAAAATTAGTCATCTAAATTTGACAATTCAAAATTTTACCTATCTTTGGTTCATCAAAAAGAACAGAGCCATGATAGTATCTGCAATCCGTTTGAGGTTCTAAATAACCGAGGATTCCCTCCCTTTCAATTTTTAGATATGTACGCTTAAAGGCGTACCATTGGTTTATATCCTTACACTTTATTTTATTATATGTCACAGTCAACAAAGACGCAGGGCAAACTTTCGTCTTTTTTCGATATCCTCGTCCAATCTTTAAAAGGTCATGAGGTTGATTTAACTTCAATTAGTATCAAACGCGCAATTATTTTATTGGCCATTCCAATGATGCTGGAAATGGCTATGGAGTCGGTTTTTGCTTTAGTCGATCTATATTTTGTAGGCCATTTAGAAAACAGTAGCCATGCTATACAAACCGTCGGTTTAACAGAATCGGTGTTAACCATTATTTATTCATTGGCCATTGGGTTGAGTATGGCTGCAACAGCGGTTGTTGCCAGGAGAATTGGCGAGAAAAATCCGGAAGCGGCATCAAAAGCCGGTATGCAGACGATTGTAATTGCGGTTTTCGTTAACATTATAATCAGTATCCTGGGTTTAATTTACGCCAGAGATATTCTATTGCTTATGGGAGCTTCAACCGAAACAGCCGCTCAAGGCGTTCCATTTGTTCGGATTATGATGGGTGGAAGTATAATTATTGTACTTTTATTCTTAATCAACGGGATTTTTCGTGGTGCAGGTAATGCGGCCATCGCTATGCGGAGTTTGTGGATCGCCAATATTGCGAACATCATCCTCTGCCCTATTTTTATTAATGGTTTTGGACCAGTACCGGCATTCGGTTTAACAGGCGCTGCAATTGCCACAACAATTGGTCGTGGTTTGGGCGTTACTTATCAGGTTTACAATTTGTTTAGTGGTAAAAATATATTAAAAATACGCATTAGTCACTTCTTGCCTGATTTTGCCCAGATTAAAGCTATCGTTAAGATTGCCGCTCCAGCTATTTTCCAGTTCGTAATTGCGAGCTGTAGCTGGGTGTTTTTAGCAGAACTTGTTGCCACTACCGGAGGTGATACAGGATCGGCAGGTTACCAGACAGCACTGCGTTTGATGATGTTTTTTATGTTGCCAGCCTGGGGCTTAAGCAATGCAGCCGCTACTTTGGTTGGTCAGAATTTGGGCGCAGGCCATATAGATCGCGCTGAAAAATCGGTATTCCAAACCTTGAAATACATTATTATTTTCATGGCCATAGTAAGTGTACTGTTCTTAACCTGTGGGCATTTGTTCGCGGCATTTTTTACATCAGATGAAGATGTGATTGCCGTTGCAAGCCAAGCGTTAAAAATTTTAAGCATTGGTTTTGTAATTTATGGAGCTGCAATGGTATTCAGCAGTGCGTTTAATGGCGCTGGCGATACCTGGACGCCTACAAAAATTAATGTTTTTGCCTTTTGGTTGTTCCAGATTCCTTTGGCTTACTTTTTGGCCAAATTTTTAGAAATGGGCCCAACAGGTGTTTTTATTGCCATCCCAACAGCTGAAGCAGGTATTGCGATAGCTGCCTATATCTTGTTTAAAAAGGGTAAATGGAAAAAAACGATGGTTTAGGTAATCTATAACAGAATTTAACCACAGATCAATCATGAGTACAGATGAATTTATATTTGTATTCTCTATGAACATCTGTGGTTAAAATTCTTATTCTTCCATCCCCTTCAGATCGATTTTATTAAACATAAGCAAGTAGTATAAAATACAACCGGCTAACAACACCAAGCTGAACAAAAGATAATAATGCGCAAGGATTGACCACATGGCAATAAAAAAGAAAAACAGCAACCATTTGAGGTAATTGTCCATATCTAACCGAACGATATACACTAACGCCAATAGGAAAAATAGCCCGGATAAACTAAACAGAAGCCCATTGGCTATAGCATAGAGGTTAAAGTGAGCGGCTGAAATTAAAAATATCCATTCGGGGATTAATATGATGCCGAAAATTAATAACCAGTTGAATATTCTTTTATAGGTTGATAGCTGAAGGCTCTTGCTGAAATTCATGTATTCAGTTTCAAATTTTAGCAAAGTAAAAATCAAAACAGCATGGCACAGAACAGACGCCAATAAAGCAACTAATAATATACGTATATCGTAGCCAACATCGGCAAACATCCACAGCATTGCTTTAAAGAAAACAAATGACAACAGCTTACACATCAATAACATTAAGGGTTGTTCTTTGAGTAAATGGAATAACGGCCAGCTGAAGAATGGTTTTTTAAATTTTATTCCAAAACGAACCGGTTCCTTTTCATTAATTAAGAAACTTAATGTTACCGATTGATAAGTTAGCCACGATAAGCCAAAAATTAAAGTCGGAAAAACAATCAGGATACCAATGGCACTAATAAAAAGACTGTAATTGATGCTTAAACCGATGAGCAGAAAAACATAAATAATAACCGGCATGAGAATGGTAAAATATAACTTTAACCACAATTTTAGCTGCATCTTTTTTTCCAGAGCAGCTGTTTCTTTGATAAAATTATACTTGGCTGATGCTAATTTTTCTTTAATAAAGAAATGAACTTTTGTGGCGTATAAAAACCATGAAACAAATACAATAGCAATGCCAACAGGCGATGAAATACCTGCTAATAACAAGGCCTTTTGGTAGCCAATTAATTGCGAAGGCTCTACCGCACCGAATAAAATATAAATGCCTACCAGAAAAAATCCTGCGTGTTGCTGGTAAAATTCTTTGGCTAAGCTATTGATTAGTAACTTCAGCATTATAGTTGAACGATTTGTTTGTCAACGATCTGAAATACGGTATCCAATTTTAGTTTATCGGTGCTAACTTCCTGGTGCGATGATAAAAGAAAACTCCTTCCCTGTCCTACTTTTTCCTTGATCAACTGATACAATTTATCTGCCGAAGCCACATCAATGGTAATCAACGGTTCGTCTAAAATATACAAATCAGGGCTACCAATAAATGCACAGATCAAAGAAAGCTTTTTGAGCATCCCACTCGAATAACCGCCAATTTTATTGTCAAGAAAGGCTGCCATTTCGAAATAAGCTGCAAGTTCTTCGGCTTGTTTACCATCTGCTTTTCTTGTTTCAACATAAAAATTGATCAGTTCCTGCCCGCTTACAAATAAGGGATATTGTGGTTCTGCTTCGGCAAAACTAATTTTCGAACGGAATTTTATGGGTTCATTTTTAAGGTTTATTTCATTGAGTGTTACTTCGCCTTTGAATGGAATCTGTCCTGATATAATCCGAAATAAGGTCGATTTGCCGGTTCCGTTCCCTCCTTTTAACCAATGGATTCCGTTATCGATGTTCCATTCGCCAAAGTTTAATACTTCATGGCTGCCATATTTTTTATTGATGTTGGTTAAGCAGAGCAAGATTTTTGATTTTAGTTCTGTTTTAGATTTCGTTATGCCTGATTTGTTACTTACTGAGGTACCTTGCCGTAAAGGTATCAAAAGCACTACTATCTCTGATAAAATAAACCTGATTGGAACGTACACGGAGTGCAACGGAGTAAAGTGGAAAGCAGGTCTGTAATAACAGAAAAGTCACTGTATTTGCTTTTCAAATCAAAGTGCTTGGAGTAGATATTTTCTAGATTAAAAATTACCTTAAAAAGCATATCTTTGCGCAAAGATGAAGCATATACGTAATTTTTGCATTATTGCACATATTGACCACGGTAAAAGTACTTTGGCTGATAGGTTATTAGAATACACCGAGACAATTTCAAAGCGTGAGGCGCAGGCACAATTGCTCGATAACATGGATTTAGAGCGTGAGAGGGGCATAACGATTAAAAGTCATGCCATACAAATGAACTATAAGGTTGGTGATATTGAATATAATTTCAACCTGATCGATACACCAGGACACGTGGATTTCTCGTACGAGGTTTCTCGTTCTATTGCCGCCTGTGAAGGTGCTTTATTAATTGTAGATGCTTCGCAAGGAATTCAGGCTCAAACCATTTCCAATCTATATCTGGCTTTAGAACACGACCTTGAAATTATTCCGATTTTAAATAAAATGGATTTACCTGGGGCCATGCCTGAGGAAGTGAAAGATCAGATTATTGATTTAATTGGCTGTAAACGCGAAGATATTATTCCTGCATCGGGTAAAACCGGTATGGGTATTCCTGATATTATCCAGGCAATTGTAGACCGCGTTCCAGCTCCTGTTGGTGATCCGGAAGCACCGTTGCAAGCCTTGATTTTTGATTCTGTTTTTAACTCATTCAGAGGGATTATCGCTTATTACAAAGTGGTAAACGGTGAGATTAAAAAAGGGGATAAAGTAAAATTCATTAATACAGGCAAAGAATACTTAGCTGATGAAGTAGGTATTTTGAAACTGGATATGGCGCCACGTAGTGTGGTTAAAACCGGAGATGTGGGTTACATTATTTCTGGTATTAAAGAAGCTAGGGAAGTAAAAGTTGGTGATACAATTACGACTACTGCAAGACCATCGTTAGATGCCATTCAAGGATTTGAAGAGGTAAAACCAATGGTTTTCGCAGGTATTTACCCTGTGGATACGGATGAGTTTGAAGAATTGCGCGAAGCCATGCACAAGCTGCAACTAAATGATGCATCTATTGTTTTCGAACCTGAAAGTTCTGCCGCATTAGGCTTTGGTTTCCGTTGCGGATTCCTTGGAATGTTGCACATGGAAATTATTCAGGAACGTTTAGAGCGTGAATTCGACATGACGGTAATCACTACTGTTCCCAACGTATCTTACATTGCTCATACGACCAAAGGTGATGAGATTTTTGTAAATAATCCATCTGATTTGCCCGACCCAAGTAAATTAGATTCTGTTGAAGAGCCATTTATTAAAGCGAACATTATTACAAAAGCTGATTTTGTTGGCCCTGTAATGTCACTTTGTATTCAGAAAAGAGGAACAATTGTAAATCAGTCATACTTAACTTCTGATAGAGTTGAGTTGGTTTTTGAAATGCCGATGGGCGAAATTGTATTTGATTTTTATGATAAATTGAAAACGATTTCAAAAGGCTATGCATCTTTCGATTATCATCAGATTGGATATCGTAAATCTGATTTGGTTCGTTTAGATATGTTAATAAATGATGAGCCGGTTGATGCATTATCATCTTTAATCCACAGAAGTAATGCTTACGATTTTGGAAAGAAAATCTGCGAGAAATTAAGAGAATTAATCCCTCGTCAGCAATTCGAGATTAAAATACAGGCATCTATCGGCGCTAAAGTTATTGCCCGCGAAACACTAAGCGCTTTACGTAAAGATGTAACAGCTAAATGTTATGGTGGTGATATTTCCCGTAAACGTAAATTATTGGAAAAGCAGAAAAAAGGTAAAAAACGTATGCGCCAGGTTGGAAACGTAGAGATTCCACAAAGTGCATTTATGGCGGTTTTGAAATTAGATTAGAATAAGATTTGAGATATTAGATTTGAGACATGAGACGAGCCGTCTGATCTCAAATCTAATATCTGGTATCTCACATCTCATAAAAATGAAATTATTAGACGGTAAATACGTATCAGAAAAGGTTAAAGTTCAAATTGCAGAAGAAGCTGCCGAATTTTTAAATAAAAGTGGTCGCAAGCCACACCTCGTTGCTATTTTAGTTGGTAACGATGGTGGTAGCGAAACTTATGTGGCCAGTAAGATGAAAAACTGCGAAAAAGTTGGTTTTAAATCGTCATTGCATAGATATGATAATTCAGTAACTGAAGCTGAGTTATTGGCGAAAATTGAAGAAATTAACCAGGATGATGATGTAGACGGATTGATTGTTCAATTGCCTTTGCCAAAACACATCGATCCGGAGAAAGTTACCGAAAAAATCGATCATCGTAAAGATGTGGATGGTTTCCACCCGGTAAATTTGGGTAGGATGATGCGCAACCTGCCTTGCTTTATCCCTGCTACACCTTATGGTATTTTATTGATGCTACAGGAATACAATATCGATACGACTGGAATGCATTGTGTTGTTGTGGGGCGCAGTAATATTGTAGGTAGCCCGATGAGCATTTTAATGGCCCGCAATGCCAATCCAGGCAATTGTACAGTAACACTTACCCACTCTCGTACTAAAGATTTAAAAGAACAGGTTCTCCAAGCTGATATTGTGATTGCCGCTATTGGTAAAAAGAATTTTGTTACGGCTGATATGGTGAAACCCGGCGCCATTATCATTGATGTAGGTATTAACCGCGAAACTTCTGCTGAAACCAAATCTGGCTTTAAGTTATATGGTGATGTAGATTTCGAAAACGTAGCACCTAAGGCTTTATACATTACGCCTGTTCCTGGTGGTGTGGGTTTAATGACTATTGTTGGTTTATTGAAAAATACTTTGGCATCAGCTAGAAAAGAGATATACGCTTAGAGGTAGAAGGTTGAAAGGCGGAGGGCTTAAGGTTAAACCCATTGCCGAAGAAATATCAAAGGCGGTTCAATAAATTGAGTCGCTTTTTTTGTTAGGTGGGAATTCATCAATAAACTGATAACAAATGAACTATTGAACCACTATCCCCAAAGTTTACTCCACCAGCTTTCTTCAAAACCGATATAGAGGCCATCTCCGCGCAATTCCGTCGGATAGATGTTGATATAATCACCTTGTCCCTCTGCTCCCCTTCCCGTGGTTAAACTGTATTCGTACCGATGGATTGGGCAAACCAGGTGCCCGTTTTTGCACCAGCCACCACTAAAATGACCCCCAGCATGCGGACAATGCGATTGGGTTGCGGTAATTTTGCCTTCATTATTAATCAAACAAATTTGTTTTCCCGCAACTTCAATTGTCTTAATTGTATCAGGACGGGGGATTTGATTAATATTTAGCGCCTTAAACCACTTCATACAGCTAAAATACGGCAAATAAATATCAGTCTTATTTCATCTTTGCATTAAATTTTAAAAGAGGAACAGCATCACCATATTTTTTTAGGATATTTGCATCCTCAAAAATGAAACAAGATATACCAGAAGACGGCACATTACTTCCTTTAATGGAAGAATTTTATACCATACAGGGCGAAGGATTTAATACTGGTAAAGCAGCTTATTTTATCCGTTTAGGGGGCTGCGATGTAGGCTGCCATTGGTGCGATGTGAAAGAAAGCTGGGATGCCGAAATGCACCCACTTACGGCTTCAGATATAATTGTTGAAAACGCCGATAAATTCCCAGGTAAGGCTGTTGTAATTACCGGCGGCGAACCCTTGATTTATAACCTGGATTATTTAACCAACAAATTAAAAGAAAGAGGTATTCTTACCTTTATCGAAACATCTGGTGCTTACCCACTTTCTGGAAATTGGGACTGGATCTGTTTATCACCAAAGAAATTTAAAGCACCAAGGCCAGATATTACACCTTTTGCGCACGAATTAAAAGTGATCGTTTTTAACAAAAGCGATTTTAAATGGGCTGAAGAATACGCGGCGATGGTATCTCCTACCTGTAAATTATATCTCCAGCCCGAATGGTCTAAATCAAAAGAAATTACACCATTAATTATTGATTATGTAATGGCAAACCCAAAATGGGAAATTTCATTGCAAACGCACAAATTTTTAAATATTCCTTAAAAACAATACATTAGCTTTATAACCAAATGTTAATGTAATGAAATTTAGCTTAGTCCTCTTCTTTAGCATACTGAGTACTTATTGTTTTGGGCAAAGTTCCCTGAATAAAAAAGCACAGGTTTTTTTTGAAAAAGCAGGTCCATTTATTGATAAATCGGATTATGCTGCTGCCGAACAGGTGTTAAAAAGTGCAGTTGAAGCCGATCCGTTATTTCAGAATGCCTACATTGTGCTTGCTGGCGTTTATAAAACACAAAAAAAGTATGCTGAAGCCAAAGCCGCTTACGAAAAAGCCATATTGATCAATAAAACGGTAGCTCCGGCTGTAATTTACGGCTTGGCAGAAACCGAATTTGCAAGTCAGGATTATTTAAAATCGAAACAGCATTTTAATGAATTTTTGATATTAGATCCTTCATCTGATAGAGCAAGAAGAGCAAAGAAATATCTTTTAGATTGTGATTTCGCTGCCACAGCAATTAATAAACCCGTAAAATATAGTCCTACAAATTTAGGTGAAGGTGTAAATACAACAGATGCTGAGTACTTTCCTTCCATAACTGCTGATGGCGAAACCTTGGTTTTTACCCGCCAGGTAAATGGTAATGAAGATTTCTGGACATCACAGCTTAAAAACAGTAAATGGGATGTCGCTACTCCCTTGTCCAGCAAAATAAATACTGCCCGATACAATGAAGGGGCGCAAACCATTTCACCTGATGGGAAGTACCTTTTTTTTACGGGATGCAACCGACCGGATGGTCTGGGTAGATGTGATATTTATGTTTCACACCGTGAAGGAAAAGATTGGGGTGAACCTTATAATATTGGCAAACCCGTTAATTCAGAATATTGGGAATCACAACCGGCAATCAGCCCCGATGGAAGAACTTTGTATTTTATAAGCAACAGACCTGGCGGATCTGGAGGTTACGATATCTGGAAAAGCACTATTACCGATGATGCCAAATGGGGGCCGGCCATTAATCTTGGGCCTGATATCAACACGGTTTACGATGAAAATACACCATTTTTGCATGCTGATGGAAGAACTTTGTATTTTTCTTCTGATGGTTGGCCAGGCTTTGGAAACAAAGATATTTATTATAGCAGAATGGATAATGATGGCAAGTGGCAAAAGCCAGTTAATATCGGTTATCCGATCAATTCTTATGAAGATGAAAGTGGTTTGGTAGTAAGTGCCGATGGAAGTTTTGGCTTGTTTTCTTCGAATTTAAAAGGAGGTTTTGGCTTACAGGATATTTATAGTTTTGGAATTCCTGAAGTTGCTAAACCGCTGAGGGTTTCTTATGTGAAAGGAATTGTAAGGGACCGGGATACTAAAAAAACGATCGAAAGTAATGT
>Ga0182006_1002222_pt1 | contig 10750 bp, 8 predicted proteins | sample Sormic07211104_1_FD_123022 | JGI IMG/M metagenome (GOLD analysis project Ga0182006, IMG submission 123022) | Rhizosphere microbial communities from Sorghum bicolor, Mead, Nebraska, USA - 072115-104_1 MetaG | ecosystem: Host-associated > Plants > Roots > Rhizosphere | place: USA: Nebraska...
AAGAAGATTGTTAATATTGCTACAAAAGTATTTTTATATTTTTTGCTGGTTTCGGTGTTTTGGGTAATCGCCCTGCGTTTTATTAATCCGCCTATTACCCTTTTAATGGTATTGCTAAAAATTGAGCGTAAGGCAGATGGAAAGTCTTTTAAAACGGAGATAAAGTGGGTGAACTTTGAGGATATGTCTGATAATATGAAACGGGCTGCGGTATCTGCTGAAGATCAGCTCTTTTTAACACATATCGGTTTTGATATGAAAGCCATTGAAAAAGCTTTTGCCAGTAACGCCAAAGGCAAAAAAGTGAAGGGTGGGAGTACCATTTCGCAACAAACAGCAAAAAACGTGTTTTTGTGGCCTGGCCGCTCGTGGATAAGAAAAGGTTTTGAAGCCTATTTTACTTTACTCATCGAACTGTTCTGGAGCAAAGAAAGAATACTGGAAGTTTACCTGAATGTAATCGAAATGGGCGATGGGATTTATGGCGCCGAGGCCGCCGCCCAGGAGTATTATGGTAAATCCTGTACAAAACTGACCCGCAAACAGGCCGCTTTAATTGCTTCCTGTTTTCCAAACCCCAGAAGATGGACGCCCAAAAATGCAACCCCTTACATCAGGCACCGTCAATATCTTATTTTGAGAAACATGAATAGGTTGGGACCGCTGGATTTTTAGTCGACAGTCCAAAGTCTTCAGGCCATTTATCGACTAAGGACTTTGGACTAAAACTAATCGTGATCCTTATTCCACCTGATCTTTATTCCGCCTTTTTCATCATCAACAGCTTTTAAATGTAATACGATGCCGCGCATACGGGCTGCTCTTTTTTCTGATCTGGTTAGGTTTTCATCACCTTTTGGGTTTCTCAGTGGAATGTCCATCTCTACATTTGTGCCGCTTCCTAAAGCATAGATGCCTTTTACATTAAAGTTTAAAGCACTTGAGTTGATCTGCATCGGACTGATTTCTACTTTGTCGCCACGCACGGTAAGTGTTCCGTCAAGGTTTTTGATTTCTACGTTTGATAGGTTCCTGTTGGCAAAAGCAAATTTTCCTACCTTAACCATCGGGTCGAAATTAACCAGTGCGGCATTGTTCAGGTTGAACACTACTTTACCATTAATAGATCGGGGAAGAATTTTTCCGGTGTGTGATATCCTTCCGGAAATATTAACCAGCGATGATAAATAACCTTTTAAATTCTTGTTGGTAATGGTATTCTGCCCGAAGTTATCAAATGAATAAAAGAAATCTTTAACACTTACGTGGCTGATCTTTGAATTAATTTTAAAGCTATTTGATGCGGCTTCCTGCATAATACTCCCATTCAGCGATAACTGACCACCTGCATGGGCCACGCTTATTTTGTTGAAGAATATACCACCGCCACGCAAAGAAATGTCGGCGTCAAGGTTTTTAGCCAGGAAATTATCATAAATGGCTTTATCAACGGTTAAACGGATATTCATTTTTGAAAGCTCCAACACATTACTCAGTTCTTTGGAAACCACTTGTTTGTTTCCGCTCGACTTTTTCTTTGCTGTTCTTGGTCCTAAGAAGGGTAAAAACTCCTTTAGGTAGAGTTGTGGGCTCGACATTTTTAAGTTCACCAATATTTTTTCGGGAGCAGTATAATACAGGTTGGCAAAATTGGCTATGCTACAACTTACATTAAGAACGCTTTTACCCAATTGGAAGTGTCCGTTCTGTATCGATAAATCATTCTGGTTAAAGTTGATGTTTAAAGCACTTTTTACCAGATGAAGCCGCCGTGGGATGTAAAGAATATCGGCATCGGCAATCTGTATTTTACCTGAAACAACCGGTTTGGTAAACCTAAAGTTATCAATATCAGCTTTGCAGTATAACCTTAAGTTGGCTGTTCCATTTTTAAATTCGAAATCGTTCGTGCCTAATGAGTTGTTTAAATTGGACAGGGGAAATTGCGAGGTTACTAGTCCGGTGGCAATCGGGCGCGATAAATTATTAACCGTGAAAGTATCGATTTTCAGCGGTGCATTAAAATATTTTGCTGTTAGCCTGTGGAACTTGATAGATGAGTTTTCATCACCAATAATGCCGCCAACGGTATCCCGATTGGTAAAAGAACCATCAAAGTTACAAGCGGTTAATTTGCCTGCAGGGATGGAAACTACATTGTATCTAACAGTTATTCCAACCTTAATTAAGGGATCTCCATATTTCCCCGATCCGTCATCAACAATATTTCCCCGGATATCGATTGGTTTTTCTATGCCGAATTTTAAGAGTTTGGAAGAGATATTAGGCGATAAAAGTAAGGCAACATCTCTAAATAAAATGTCATCCACAGCTATGCTAATGGCAAAAGCAGATTTGGCAAGGTCTATTTTAGCGCCGATTTTAAAAGGATGCCCGCCAATGTTCAATATTTCGGGGCTCAGTATTACTGCATCCAATTCACGGCTGTAATGTGCATTTAATGTCCCGTTAAGCGTCTTATCCTTCAAAAAGCTTCCTTTGCGGGTATTAAAGGCGAAACTGTTAACCTTGGTCATCAGCTTTATTTTACCGGTCCAGCCGCTATCAGGATATTGCATTCTGCCCTGGATCTGATCAATATCGAAATTGAATAATTTGAATCTCTTTTTGTTATCTAATATTAGGCTAACCTTATTAAAATCTATTTTTTTTACTTCTAATGCAGAAGATTTTGGTGAAGATTTTTTTTCGTTTTTCGGCTTGCTTTTAAAAATACTGGTATTGCTATAACCAGTAGAATCGGTGTAGATATAAATTGCTGCATTGTTAATGGCAATCTGTTTAATGTTAATGTTACCTACGATAAGCGAAAGTACGTTTAGTGATACATCTATATCCTGCGCTTTTAAAAGATCGTGTTTATGTTGGTTCCATAAACTATCTCTCAGTAAAACGCCGTTTAAGGATACCGAAACCCCCGGAAAACTTTTCAGGAGTGTTGGCTCCATGCTTGTAGCGGTAATTTTTCCGTTTAAATTTTTATTGAGCTGTGAAAGGATAGAAGCCAGTACTTCTTTTTTATTTCTACTGATGTAAAATGCTCCTGCCAGCCAGGTGAGGATAATCAGCACAACAATAACCGATATAATTTTAAAAGAGATTTTGAGCCAGCGCTTCATAGACATTAATTGATTTAACCAATATAATGTTTTTCGTGAGCTAATTGTTTGACCAATAGCGAAAATAATGCACTGTACCACTGCTGGTTTTAAGAATTATTTTCCTAAAAGTGATGCGAGATCAGGATGATATTGTGAGGTTAAAAATTGAGTAATGGTGAAATCGGCCAATCTATTGATGTAAAATGGATCTTCCATTAAGATTTTTTTTAAAACTTCTTCGTCCTTTGCCAGGGCTAAAATAATTCCACCAGTTCGGGGTACTTTTCTGCCCGAAGCAACAAAAATGTTTTTTTTATAGTATTTCTTTAAATATTGGACATGGGCCTCCATATGTTCATCCAACTCGGTTAGCGGAACAATATATTTAAGATCTACAATGAACATATGGCTTACAATAAATGGGCAAAAACAGTAGAATGCCAGCTGTTTTGGAATGGCACTTCCCATTTGCTTTCCAGCTCGGCCAGATTTTGTACCATATTGTTAAACACAATCGTTTCTAGTGTTACCTGTTTGATATTGACCAAAGTTTCAAAATCTTCTTTGCTGTTAACCACAACTTCTCCATTTACCTTATAGGCAATGTTGAAACGGTTAAAAAGATCTACATGATATTCCTGTTCAATTTCTTTAATTAAACGAACAGAGCTATCAATAGAGCAACCCGTAACGCCTGCCTGACTTTCGTCAACTGTTAAGATAATAAAAAAGCCGTAGCGGATTTCCGCTTTTGCAAGCAGTTCATTTCCATGTGCTTTCCACTGGTTGGTAAAAGCTGCTAATTTGTTTAAGATCTCACTTTCTTCAGTAGAAGTAAATTTGCGATCGCTTTGGTATATCCAAACTCTTGATTGTGGAGAAAAACTCATATACAAATTTATGATTTTAATTAAATTGGTGTGTTTAAAACGCTAACCTGATGAAAAAGTTTACACTCTGCTTGAAAATATCCCTTCTTTCGGCTTTTTGTATGTTTTTATGTGCTTTTTCCGACCCCGAAACCATAACACAGTCAATCAATTTTCTTCAAAAAACATTTACTGATCATTACGATAACAGTCAGGAAAGCGACCAGGTAAAACGTTATGAGCTAAATGTTACTAACAATGGCTTTTGCCGCTATAAGCGTTATTTTAATAACGGTAAAACAGAGTATTTCGCATTTAAGCTTTCGAAATTTAAAGATATGGATTATTATGGTACAACTACTTCGGGCAAATTGTATATCCATACCAAAGGTGACGACGTAATTGTGCAGACCTATAAAGACAGGGAAGGCGATGTAGATTCGATGGCTACGCAGCTAGTTATTCCGTTAAAAAATATGGAGGCTGAAGATTTAAACCTGATCCGTGATAATTTGAATAAAATAAATACAGAGGTTTCAATTTCTCAGAGGCCATAGGTTTTATATGATGATGAGCATTTCAAGCGATTTGATTATCTTTTTCCAGTCTTATTAATTCCGTTGTTAACACCACTAGGGAAATTACATGTTAAGCTTATTGTTTATTTTGGAGCGCAGCGTCATTCGCTTTTTTTTATGTTAGTCCTGCTCTTTGCTTTATCCCGATGAAATATCGGGGATGCCGCTTCGATCAGGGCTATGAACTTTGGTTTGTGGCACGGAAAACCGACGTAGTAGCAGAAAATGGCTAAACTAAACCTGATCGAACGAATGCCATTTTTCATGGCAGAAGCTAGAGCAGGAAGAAACTGACCTATGGAATACTGCTATTGCTTTCCTAAAAATAAAAAACCTGGCAGTACAAGGATCAGGAAGTTTTTTTAATATAAGTTAAAACACTTATATTCAGTCAACTTAAAACAATCTCATCTTGAAACGTAGAAACTTTATTTATTTAACTGGAGTAGGGGCTGCCGCGGCTATGCTTCCTGCCATTCCGGTTTTTGGGAAGGAGATTTCCCCCGAGCAAGCCTTAACGTATATCGATCCGGCGGCTAAAAAAATCATGTCGGATGTAGCCTTAAATGCGGCACGGTCAAAAGGCGCAACTTATACTGATGTGCGTATAGGCAGGTACCTTAACCAATACGTTGTTACACGCGAGGATAAAGTAGAGAATATTGTAAATACCGAATCGTATGGAATTGGTATCAGGGTAATTTCGAATGGCAGTTGGGGATTTGCGGCAACCGACAAAATGGATAAAGACAGCATTGCCAAAGCAGCCGAACTGGCAGTAACTATTGCCAAAGAAAATGCCCGTTTGTTAAGAGAGCCTGTAAAGCTGGCCCCACAAAAAGGGTATGGTGAGGTAAGCTGGAAAGCGCCGATTGAGAAAAATACTTTTGAGGTACCTGTAAAAGAAAAGGTAGATTTATTGCTGGCGGTGAACGATGCGGCTATGAAAGGAGGTGCAGATTACATTAATTCCATCTTATTTGCAGTAAATGAACAAAAATATTTTGCTTCAACTGATGGTTCATATATTGATCAGGATATCCACCGTATCTGGCCTACTTTTTTTATCACTAAAATAGATAAGGCAACCGGTAAGTTCGAAACCAGAAATGCACTGAGTGCACCTACTGGTAAGGGATACGAATACCTGGATGCAAGGCCACAGGATAAAATACAAACAGCTTCGGGCACCCTTTATAAAGGCAGGTACGATATGCTTGAAGATGCTACACAGGGAGCGAGGCAGTTGGGTGAAAAAATGAAGGCTAAATCAGTAGAGCCAGGTAAGTATGATCTGGTATTGGATCCTTCACATTTATGGTTAACCATTCACGAATCGTGCGGCCATCCAACTGAGCTTGACCGTGTGTTGGGCTATGAGGCCAATTATGCTGGAACGAGTTTCCTGACACTTGACAAATGGGAATCCAAAAAATTTAATTATGGCAGTAAGGAAGTTAATATTACTGCCGATAAAACCGAAGTCGGATCGTTAGGAGCTGTTGGTTATGATGATGAAGGGGTAAAATGCGGAAAATGGGATGTGATTAAAGACGGTATACTGGTAAATTACCAGGCCATTAGAGATCAGGCGCATATATTAGGTTTAAATGCTTCGCAGGGTTGTTGTTACGCCGATAACTGGAGCAGTGTGCAGTTTCAGCGTATGGCCAACATTTCACTGCAGCCGGGCAAAGCCAAGCTGAGCATAGCAGATCAGATCAAAAATGTGGAAAAAGGAATTTACATTGTAGGCGATGGCTCTTTCTCTATCGACCAGCAACGTTATAATTTCCAGTTCGGCGGGCAGCTATATTATGAAATTAAAGACGGCAAAATCGCAGGTATGCTTAAAGATGTAGCCTATCAGGCCAATACCCAGGAATTCTGGAATTCGTGCGTGGCTATCTGCGATGAAAGCGATTACCGCTTAGGAGGCTCATTCTTTGATGGTAAAGGCCAGCCCGGGCAGGTAAGTGCTGTTTCACACGGATCAGCAACTGCACGTTTCAATAAAGTTAATGTGATCAACACCGCTAGAAAAATCTGATAGAAATTATGCCAATCTTAACAAAAGCAGAAGCAAAGGCACTTTTAACTAAAGTACTTTCTTACTCTAAAGCAGAACAATGTGAAGTAAACCTAAATTGCTCAGATAGCGGTAATATAAGGTACGCCCGAAATTCGGTATCAACCAGTGGGGGCATAAGCGCTAACAGCCTGGTAGTCAGTTCTGCCTTTGGGAAAAAACTGGGTACAGCCACTATAAATGAATTTGATGATGCCTCATTGGAAAAAGTAGTGCGCAGGGCAGAAGAACTTGCTCAGCTGGCACCCGAAAATCCTGAATTTATGCCTTTTCTCGGTCCGCAGGAGTATGGTGCTGATTCACCTACCTTTTCTCTGGCTACAGCAGCCGTTACCCCGAAAGACAGAGCTGATGCAGTACAAGCTAGTTTAAAAGAGGCTATAGACAGCAAGCTGAATGCTGCAGGGTTTTTATCCAACAGTATAGGCTGTTCGGCAATGATGAACAGTAAAGGTTTGTTTGCCTACAATACCTCAACCGATGTAGCTTTTAATATTACCGTAAGAACTGATGATGGTAAAGGCTCTGGTTATGCCACAAGGGGATACAATGATTTTAGTAAACTCAATGCAAAGGCCGACACAGCCATAGCAGCCAAAAAAGCAATGTCGTCGGTAACGGCAAAAGCGATAGAGCCAGGAAAATATACCGTTATTCTAGAACCTACTGCTGTAGCGGTGATGCTGGAAAACCTATTCTTCTCGATGGATGCCAGGCAGGCCGATGAAGGACGGAGCTTTATGAGTAAGACCGGTGGTAAAACAAAATTGGGAGAGCAGCTGGTGGATGAAAGGGTAAATATTTACTCTGACCCATGGAACCCTGAACTGCCAACCGCAACATGGTCTGGGGACGGGCGACCACAGGAGAAAGTAAACTGGATAGAAAAAGGAGTAGTTAAAAATTTATACAGCTCAAGGTACTGGGCGCAAAAAACCGGAATTAAAGCGATCCCTTTCCCGGGTGGCGCCATTATGAAGGGTGGAACAAAATCCCTGGAAGAGTTGATTAAAGGAACAGAAAAAGGGATATTGGTTACACGCTTATGGTACATCCGCACGGTAGATCCACAAACCTTGTTACTAACCGGGCTAACCAGGGATGGTACTTTTTATATCGAAAATGGAGAGATCAAGTTCCCAGTCAAAAATTTCCGTTTCAATGAAAGTCCGATTATTATGTTGAACAACCTGGATGAAATCGGAATAGCCGAAAGAACAGTTAGTGCCGAATCGGAAGCCAACTATCTTTTACCTCCATTAAGAATAAGAGATTTTACTTTTACTTCTTTGTCTGATGCGGTATAAAGAATCAAGAATTAACAATATGATAAAGCCTGAGCATCATAGATGTTCAGGCTTTATTTGTTTAGTTAAAAGTTGAGGTTACAGGCCGTTTGCCCTTGCCGTAATCTCGGCAATATCCAATACCTTAACTTCCTGTTCTTTATCTTTTAGTTTAATACCGTCGCTTAGCATGGTCATACAGAAGGGGCAACCTGCTGCAATAACCTGTGGGTTGGTTTCTAAAGCCTCATCAACGCGTTCTACATTGATATCTTTATTTCCCTTTTCTGGTTCTTTAAACATCTGTGCGCCTCCGGCACCACAACATAGGCCATTACTTTTGCAGCGTTTCATTTCTACCAACTGTGCATCGAGTACCTCTAGGGCTTTTCTGGGGGCTTCGTAAATTCCATTTCCCCGGCCCAGATAACATGGATCGTGATAGGTAATTTTTTTACCTTTGAAACTCTCGCCACCTTCAGCTTTTAGTTTGCCCTCGTTAATTAAATCCTGTATCAATTGCGTATGGTGGATCACTTCATAAGTGCCGCCTAAATCCGGATATTCATTTTTAATGGTATTGAAGCAATGTGGACAGCCTGTTACAATTTTTTTGATATTGTAGGCATTCAATACCTCAATATTGGTCATGGCCTGCATCTGGAAAAGGAATTCGTTACCAGCCCTTTTGGCCGGATCTCCGGTGCAGCTTTCTTCTGTTCCTAAAACGGCGTATTTTATACCTACATGATGTAAGATCTTGCAAATGTCGCGGGTAATTTTCTGTGCTCTTTCATCGTAACTTCCGGCACAGCCAACCCAAAATAATATTTCCGGTTCTTCACCTGCGGCCATCAATTCGGCCATTGTAGGGACTTTAAATTCCATTTGTCTAGTATCTAATATCAAGTATCAAGACCTGATGTAATTATTATATTAATTTAATGCCAGCTGAAAATTGTTAATTGCTAACTTTCTTGTGCCCAATTAAAACGATCGGCCGGAGAGTATTTCCATGGCGCCTGGTTATTTTCGATATTTCCCAGCATCGCGTTAATGCTGCCAGGTGCCTGCGACTCTTCCATCACGGCAAAACGGCGAAGCTCCATAATAATCTGCAATGGATCGATATTTACCGGACAGGCTTCTACACAGGCGTTACAACTTGTGCAAGCCCAAATTTCTTCTCTGCTGATGTAGTCATCCAATAAAGATTTTCCATCCTGGTATTCTGCACCGTGTTTATCTATATTTTGGCCCACTTCGGTAATGCGGTCGCGGGTATCCATCATAATTTTCCTCGGCGATAAAAGTTTACCGGTAATATTTGCCGGGCATACCGAAGTACACCTTCCGCATTCGGTACAGGTATAAGCATTCATGAGGTTTACCCAGCTTAAGTCGGTAACATCTTTGGCGCCAAATTTACCAGCTTCGGTTTCTGCCGGAACAAAAGAAGGATCGAGCATGGCTTTCACCTCATTGGTAACTGAGGCCATATTGGTAAATTCGCCTTTAGGTTCCAAATTAGAAAAGTAGGTGTTTGGAAAGGCAAAAAGAATATGAAAATGTTTCGAATAAGGCAGGTAATTTAAGAAAGCCAGGATACCGATGATGTGGAACCACCAGCAGCTGCGCTCTAAGATAACTAAGGCACTTTCTGATGAAGGCAGGATATTGATTAAATATTGGCTTACCGGAAATGCGCCGGCATTAACATAATGGCTAGCGCCTAAAAGCTGTAATTTTGCATCAGCTGCATTCATTAACAAGAAAGCGCTCATTAACAAAATCTCAGTAATAAGGATGTAGTTGGCATCAGATTTTGGCCAGCTTTTCATCTCTACGCCGCTAAAGCGTTTAAGTTTAAGGATATTTCTGCGGATAAGAAAAATAGCACATGAAACCCAAACGGTAAAGGCCAGGATTTCGAAAGATCCGATCAGAAAGTTATATACCCCCCCCAAACCATTAAAAATCCGGTGTGTGCCGAATAAACCATCGATGATAATCTCCAATACTTCAATGTTGATGATTACGAAACCGATGTAAACAAAAAAGTGAAGAAAAGCAGGGATAGGGCGTACAACCATTTTAGATTGACCAAAAGCCACGCGAAGCATGGTCATTAATCTTTTTTGCGGCTGATCTTTTCGATCTGCCGGTTTTCCTAAACGGATATTGCGAATTATTTTACGCAGGTTAACTGTAAACAGCGCAATTGCTGCAAGTGTAAGTACTAGAAAAATGATCTGTGCTACCATGCAAAATTAGATTGTTACGCTAAATTAGGATATTAATCTAAATAAAATGCTATGCATGCATAAAAAAAATAATAAAATTGTTTGTTTGTACTCATTCTAAGCAAGTATTAAGACCTGTTTTAAGAAAAGTGAAAAATTAATTAATTGATAATCAGTGCAACAATGAAATAATTGAAAAAAAGTTTTGCTTTTGGAAAAAGAACGCTACATTTGCAATCCCAAACGGATGGTGCCATAGCTCAGTCGGTAGAGCAAAGGACTGAAAATCCTTGTGTCCCTGGTTCGAATCCAGGTGGCACCACTTCCCAAAGCCTTTCAGAAATGAGAGGCTTTTTTGGTTTTATGCCATTTCAAAAAGGAATTCCTAAACCGAAAAAAAAATATTTTTCCGGATCAAGCGGAAAAGTTGGGGGGAATCAAATAATTTGTTTCTTTTGTAGTTTATAGCAAATACAAATTCCCTTGAATCAGGCCGAAGAAACCCTTATCAGTTTTTTATTACCAGAAGGTATTTTGGATTATTTCGAAATACTCAAAGTCGA
>Ga0182006_1002224_pt1 | contig 10747 bp, 7 predicted proteins | sample Sormic07211104_1_FD_123022 | JGI IMG/M metagenome (GOLD analysis project Ga0182006, IMG submission 123022) | Rhizosphere microbial communities from Sorghum bicolor, Mead, Nebraska, USA - 072115-104_1 MetaG | ecosystem: Host-associated > Plants > Roots > Rhizosphere | place: USA: Nebraska...
ACCATCAGGATCGTGCCGCGGTTGGCGGTGAGCTGCTTGGCGTACTTCATCGCGTCCTGGAACATCGGGAGCGACTTTTCCAGGTTGATGATGTGAATCTTGTTGCGATGGCCGAAGATGTACGGGGCCATCTTGGGGTTCCAGAAGCGGGTTTGGTGACCAAAGTGGACACCGGCTTCCAGCATTTCGCGCATGGTCACGGACATGAAATTCTCCAGTCGGGTTAGGTCTGAAGCCGCCTCAGACATCCGTTGCATGCGTTACGACGGACACCCGCGGTGAAGCGGCTCGCGATTTCAAGCGCCACCGACCACACGGCCAGCGACTGCTTAGCCAGCGATTATAGCGGCAAAAACCCAATCGACTCAAGACCTTCCGAGCATTCGCAGCAAACGGGCCGAGGCTGGCGCCCAGCGCCCGAAAACCCCGGCAGGGGCGCTTTGGTGCGATAATTCACACTTTAGCCACGACGCGGCGCTTCGCGCGCTTGCGTGCAGAAAGAGTCACAGCATGGCCGTTACCATTCACACCGCCGAAGACATTGCGCAAATGCGCGTGGCCTGCCGGCTTGCGTCCGAAGTTCTGGACTACATCACCCCGTTCGTAACTCCCGGCGTGACCACGGGCAAACTCAACGAGCTGTGCCACGCTTACATGCGTGACGTGCAAGGCACTGTGCCGGCGCCGCTGAACTATGCGCCACCGGGCTATCCGCCCTTCCCAGCATCGATCTGCACGTCGGTCAACGATGTGATTTGCCACGGCATTCCGGGCGACAAGGTGCTCAAGAGCGGTGACATCGTCAACCTCGACATCACCGTCATCACCAAGGAAGGCTATTACGGCGACACCAGCCGCACCTTCGTCGTGGGTGAAGGGTCGATCCTCGCCAAGCGCCTGACCCAGGTGACATTCGAATGCATGTGGAAGGGCATCGCCGCGGTGCGTCCCGGTGCACGCTTGGGCGACATCGGCCACGTGATCCAGCAACATGCTGAAGCCGCAGGATATAGCGTGGTGCGCGAATATTGCGGCCACGGCATCGGCAAGAAATTCCACGAAGATCCGCAGATCCTGCACTACGGCCGCCCCGGCACCGGGATGGAGTTGAAGGCCGGCATGATCTTCACGATCGAACCGATGATCAACGCGGGCAAGCGCGACATCCGCACGATGCCCGACCAGTGGACCGTCAAGACGCGCGACCGCAGCCTGTCGGCGCAGTGGGAACATACGCTTCTGGTGACGGAAACCGGCCACGAGGTGCTGACCGTGTCGGCGTTGACGCCGCCGGCACCGGAATTCGTACACGAAGGCTCACCGGCCACGGCCTGATCCTCGCGGGCGAGCCGCATCGTCAGCGGCAGCACCGTCGCGCTGATCTCGCCTCGCACCGGCTCAACTCTTGCAGCGACCGGCTCGTTCCGGTCGCTGTTTCATTCACGCTCCACTCATGCCCTCCGCTGCTGCCGCCCCTGCCGAAGAAGCCCATCCGCGCGACGCCCTGAAAGCTGAGCGCGCACACCTGTTCGCGCAGTTCGACCAGCACGCCAACGTTCAGCAACTCGTAACCAAGCTGGCGCGCGCGGTGGACCGTGCGCTGGTTCGGCTCTGGCAGGAAGAGCTGATGCCAGCCGACTGCGCGCTGATTGCAGTGGGCGGCTACGGGCGCGGCGAACTGTTTCCGCATTCCGATGTGGACATCCTCCTGTTGCTGCCGGGCACCGCAGACAAGGCATTGGAGGCCCGCCTAGAGGCCTTCATCGGCCGCTGTTGGGACATGGGGCTGGACATCGGCTCGTCGGTGCGCACGGTCGACGAATGCATCAATGAAGCCGCACAGGACGTCACGGTACGCACGTCGTTGCTGGAAGCGCGCCTGCTGACCGGCGACGAAGGCCTGTACCGCACGTTCGAGACGCACTATCAAGGCCACCTCGACGCGGCAGATTTCTTCCAGTCGAAACTGCTGGAAATGCGCCAGCGGCATGCGAAGTACCAGGACACGCCCTACTCGCTTGAACCGAACTGCAAGGAAAGCCCAGGCGGCCTGCGCGATCTGCAGGTGATTCTGTGGATGACGCGCGCGGCCGGTTTCGGTTCGAGCTGGAATGAGCTGCTTGCCAACGGCCTGCTCACGCGCCGTGAAGCGCAGGAGTTGGCCAGCAATGAACGTCTGCTCAAAACCGTGCGGGCTCGGCTGCACTTACTAGCCGGGCGTCGCCAGGACGTTCTCGTATTCGACCTGCAGACGCAACTGGCCGAGTCGTTCGGCTACCGTCCGACCACCGCAAAGCGCGCCAGCGAACAGCTCATGCGCCGCTATTACTGGGTCGCCAAGGCCGTCACGCAGCTCAATACCGTGGTGCTGCAGAACATCGAAGCGAAGCTGTTCCCGAGCGAGCTGGGTATCACGCGCAAGATCAACGATCGCTTTGTTGAACGGCAAGGCATGCTCGAAATTGCCGATGCCGATCTCTACCAGCGCGAACCGACGGCAATTCTTGAAACGTTCCTGCTGTACGAGCAGACGCGCGGCATCAAGGGATTGGCAGCCAGCACGATGCGCGCGCTGTACAACGCGCGGACGTTGATGGACGCCAAATGGCGCAAGGATCCAGCCAACCGCGCGCTGTTCCTGTCGATCCTGCAGCAGCCGCAGGGCATCACACACGCTCTGCGCCTGATGAACCAGACCAGCGTGCTCGGCCGCTACCTGGTCAACTTCCGCCGCATCGTGGGGCAGATGCAGCACGACCTGTTTCACGTCTACACGGTCGATCAGCACATTCTGATGGTGGTGCGCAATATCCGCCGCTTCGCCATCGTCGAGCACACGCACGAGTTTCCGTTCTGCAGCCAGTTGATGGCGAACTTCGACAAGCCGTGGGTGCTGACCGTGGCAGCGCTCTTCCATGACATTGCGAAGGGACGCGGCGGTGACCATTCCGTGCTCGGCATGTCCGACGCGCGACGCTTCTGCAAGGAACACGGCATCGCCAAGGAAGACGCCGACCTGATCGTCTGGCTCGTCGAACACCATCTGACCATGAGCCAGGTCGCGCAGAAGCAGGATCTGGGCGATCCGGAAGTCATCCGCCATTTCGCCGATCTGGTCGGCACCGAGCGTCGATTGACCGCGTTGTATCTGCTGACCGTTGCCGACATCCGCGGCACCAGCCCGAAAGTGTGGAACGCCTGGAAGGGCAAGCTGCTGGAAGACCTGTATCGCATGACGTTGCGCGTGCTCGGTGGTGCCACCACGGACCCGCACGCCGTACTCGAAGGCCGCAAGGAAGAAGCGCGCGCCCTACTGCGTCTGGCCGCACTGGATGACACCGCGCACGAGGCGCTGTGGAAACAGCTCGACGTGGGCGTGTTTCTGCGCCACGACGCGCGCGACATCGCCTGGTTCACGCGGCACTTCTACAACCGCGTCGACACCACGATTCCCATCGTGCGCGCGCGCATTTCACCGGCGGGCGTCGGCCTGCAGGTGGCGGTGTACTCGCCGGATCGGCCCGATCTTTTCGCACGCATCTGCGGCTACTTCGAGCGCAAGAGCCTGACGATTCTTGACGCCAAGATCCACACCACCAAACACGGCTACGCGCTCGACACCTTCCAGGTGGCCGACCCCAGCAGCGGCCTGGTGGAACCCGGCCATTACCGTGACATCATCACGCTGGTCGAACACGAACTGGCCGAGCAGATCTCGCGCGAAACCGCCCTGCCCGAGCCGCCGCGTGGGCGCATCTCGCGGCAGTCGCGCAGCTTCCCGATCAAGCCCCGTGTCGACCTGCGTGCTGACGAGCGCGGCCAGTATTACCTGCTCTCCATTTCTGCGACAGACCGCACCGGTCTGCTCTACGCGATTGCCCGCGTGCTCGCACACCGTCGCGTGTCGGTGCACACCGCGCGCATCAACACGCTCGGCGAGCGCGTGGAAGACATCTTCCTGGTCGACGGCACTCGCCTGACCCAGGACAACAAACTGCAGCTCGAGCTTGAAAGCGAGTTGCTTGATGCGCTCGCCATCTGAGCGCCAGCCTTACCGGTCTAGATTCATGACTACCGATTCCGATGATTTTCCCGGCGACGACGACAAGCGCGGCGCCAGCGACCCGACTCAGCGCGCCACCCGCCCGGGCAAGCGTGCCACGCTCGGCGTGCGCCGCGACGACGAAGGCAATGCCGTACGTTCCACCGGCAAACCACTGCGCTCGTCTGACCTGAACCGCGAGCGCCAGCCCCTGCGCCCGTCGCAGCGCCGCCCCAAGCCGGAAGAAGGTGCCGGTAAGCCGCCGCGCCCCGCACGTCCTCCGCGACGCGACGACGATGGCCAGACGCGCGACGCCAAGCCGCGCCGCACGCAAGGCGATCGCCCACCGCGACGCTTTGATGACGAGCGGCCGCCTCGCCGATTCAGCGACGAGCAACGGCCGCCCCGTCGCTCTGACGATGAGCGTCCGCCGCGACGCTTCGAAGATCGGCCGCCTCGCCGATTCGACGACGAACGTCCCCCGCGTCGATTCGACAACGACCGCCCTCCGCGGCGCTTTGACGATGAGCAACGCCCGCCGCGCCGGTTCAATGACGATCAGCGCCCGCCCCGTCGTTTCGATGACGAACGCCCGCGCCGCTACGGCGACGATCAACGCGCACCGCGCCGTGAGGGCGATCAACGTCCTCCGCGACGTTTTGACGATGAGCGTCCGCCGCGCCGATACGGTGACGACCAACGCCCGCCACGCCGTTTCGATGACGAGCGTCCGCGACGCTATGGCGACGATCAACGCGCACCGCGCCGTGAGGGCGATCAACGTCCTCCGCGACGTTTTGACGATGAGCAACGTCCGCCCCGTCGTGATGGCGACCAACGTCCTCCGCGTCGCTTTGACGATGAGCGTCCGCCGCGCCGGTACGGTGACGACCAACGCCCGCCACGCCGATTCGACGATGAGCAACGGCCGCCGCGGCGCTATGGCGACGATCAACGCGCACCGCGTCGTGATGGTGACCAACGCCCGCCGCGTCGTTTTGATAACGATCGTCCGCCGCGCCGCTTTGAAGATCGTCCGGCCCGTCCGCAACGGCCCGAGCGCGAGGAACGCGCTCCGCGTCATGCCGAGGAGCAGGCACCACGCCAGGCGCAGCAAAGCGAATCGAGCGGCTTGGTGCGTCTGTCCAAGCGCATGTCCGAACTGGGTCTATGCTCGCGCCGCGAGGCCGATGAATGGATTCCGCGCGGCTGGGTGCTCGTGGACGGCGAGCCGGTCACTGAGCTTGGATCGCGCGTCAAACCGGATGCGATCATCGAGATCCATCAGTCGGCGCGATCCGAGCAAGGCGAGCGCGTGACCGTGCTGATGCATAAGCCGGTCGGTTACGTGTCGGGCCAGGCAGAAGACGGCTATCAGCCGGCCGTTTCGCTGTTCGTGCCGGAAAACCAGTGGGAAGGCGACCCCACGCGCAAGCGCTTCGCGCCTTGGCAGCGCCGGGCGTTGGCGCCAGCCGGCCGACTGGATATCGACTCCACAGGCTTGCTGGTGTTGACGCAGGACGGCCGCGTGGCGCGCCAACTGATCGGCGAGGATTCGACGGTCGAGAAGGAATACCTGGTGCGCGTGGTATGGGATTCGCCCAACGGGTTGGTCGAGCGCGACATCTCCAAGGTCTTCCCGGAAGAGCTGATGGAGAAGCTGCGCTTTGGCCTGTCGCTCGACGGCGAAGAACTCAAGCCCGCGAAGGTGAGCTGGCAGAACGAAGAGCAGTTGCGCTTCGTGCTGCGCGAAGGCAAGAAACGCCAGATCCGCCGCATGTGCGAACAGGTGGGACTGGAGGTGGTAGGCCTCAAGCGCATCCGCATGGGCAGCATCGTGCTGGGCGACCTGCCGGTCGGCCAGTGGCGCTTCCTTGGGCCGTTCGAGAAGTTCTGAGACGGCTCTGCCTAAAGAAAAAAACCGGTCAACGCATTGCGCGCTGACCGGTTTTTTTAACCCTGCCGCCTAGATTACAGACGCGGAGCCTGGCAGGCTGCCCCGGTGGTGTTGGCCGATGCGGGCATGCCAAACACCGCTTGCGCGCCGCAGCGCGAGCCGAACATCTTCGCTTGGTCGTGACCAACGCCGACCACTTCGTGCGCTTGGTGATTGACGCGCTTGCGCCCCGCCATGTGGTGCTCGTAGCGCCAGTAGTTGCGTGCGCGGTCGAGGCGCGTCGGGCCTTCGGCCTCGGCGCCGCAGAGCTTGTCGAGCACGCGGTGGTTCGGGTCGTTGTCGCTCGTGCCGGCCAGGTAGGTCACGTGGCGCTGCGCATATCGGTTGAACAACTGCCGGCCGGTCTTGCCGGCGGCATACGGGACCATGTCGACCATGCCGTACTTGTAATGGTCGTAATCCGGGCAGACGCTGGTGCTGTAGCGTGCAAAACCCTTGCCGCGCGGACGCTCCGGCGAGAAATACAGATACGACGACGGATTGGCGACCACGTAGCGCAGGTCGATGCCGCGCTTGCGGATGGCCTCGTCCACGTTGTTGAGGACGGCGTAGCGTTGCACGATCTGGCCGCCGCCCGAATGGCCTGCCACCGTGACGCGTTTGACTTTGGGCGCACGCGCCGGGTCCGTCACGTAGCCGATCAGGTCATCGAGTACCTTGAGCGAACTCAGGTCCGTGTACGGCGCATTGGTGGCGTTGAAGCCGCCGATCCAGCCATCCACCGACCAAACCGGCATGCCGTCGAAACCTTTACCCTCATCGGGCGTACCGGGAAAGTTCGGAGCAATCAGCAGGATCTCGTCGGGATTGCGGCCGCTGGTCTGGAGCAGATCTGCGCCAGCGGTGTAGTAATCGTTTCCGTTGCGCTGCAGGCCGTGCTGCACGAATACGACTTCGCGGATGCTGCTCAGATCACCATCGAGCGGATGGTTGGCGTAGACGGGGAAATCGTAGGCCACGGCATCCGCGCCCAGATGCACGCGTTGCCAGACCGGACCCTGCGGCTTCTGGGCAGCCGGTGCGGCCGCCGTGGTTTCGGGAGCCTGCGGCCCCGCGCAGGCAGCCAACCCAAGCATCGCCGTCATGGCGACCCCAAGCGCCAGCCGGCGCCAGCCCCTCAAACCATCGCGCTTCATATCGTCTCCGTGGTGGATGAAACACGCGCCAACCCGCCCCCGCAGGTGCGACGCTCCCGCAGTCTCGATCAGTCGTCGTGATTGGCGGGCAATTCCGGGAACAGCACTTCGGTAAAGCCGAAGCGGGTGAAATCCTTCACGCGCATCGGATACAGCACGCCCTGCAGGTGATCGCACTCGTGCTGCACGACACGGGCGTGGAAGCCCTCGGCTATGCGGTCGATGGCGTGACCGTGCTGGTCGAAGCCGGTGTAGCGCAGGCGCGTGTGGCGCGGCACAACGCCACGCAGGCCCGGCACCGAGAGGCAGCCCTCCCAACCGTCTTCCATCTCGTCCGACAGCGGCTCGATGGTGGGGTTGATCAACACCGTCTTGGGCACGGCCGGCGCATCCGGATACCGGTCGTTGCGGTCGAACCCGAAGATCACCACTTGCAGATCTACACCGATCTGCGGCGCCGCCAGGCCGGCACCGCGTGCCGCATCCATGGTGTCGAACATGTCTTCGATCAGGGCGGTCAGCTCGGGCGTGTGAAAACGCTCGACCGGCTTGGCCACACGCAGCAGCCGGCTGTCGCCCATTTTGAGGATGTTTCTGATCATGCCTGGTCTCCCGCCGGTTTTTTTAACAGCGCGAGCATACCCGCTTCGTCCAGAACCTTCACGTTCAATTCTTCGGCTTTGGCGAGCTTGCTGCCGGCTTCGTCTCCGGCGATAACGTAGTCGGTTTTCTTCGACACCGAACCGGATACCTTGGCGCCTGCCGCTTCCAGCATGGCCTTGGCTTCGTCGCGCGTGAGGTTGGGCAATGTGCCGGTCAACACAACCGTCTTGCCGGCCAGCACGCCTTCTTCGGCGGCTTCAGCCGGCATGGCGGCAAGCAGTTCGTCGCGCAGCGCGTCGAGCCGCTTCAACTGCGTGCGATGGTCGTGCGAAGCCAGCCATTCGAGCAGCGACGCGGACACATCTGCCGGTAGACCAGCCAAGTCATCGGGCTCTACGCTGGCCAACCGGGCAAGCGTCGGCGCTGCCACCGCCAATTGCTTGGCACGCGTGGCTGTCAGCTTGGGCACGCCAAGCGTGCTGTACAGCTCGGCGGGCTCCAGCTTCTCGCGCAGCTTCGCGTTTGGCGCATGCTCGCCTTGCGGGGCGACGCCGGCTTCCAACAGCGCATCCAGCGCCTGCTGATTCTTCGGTTCGGCAAAGAAATCGGCAATGGCTTCAGCGACCGTGGCACCCACGTCGGGCAGCGCCAGCAGCAGCGGTGCCGGCGCCCGCCGGATGATGGCCAGACTGCCGAGCCAGTCCGCGAGCGTCTTGGCGGTCGATTCGCCCACGTGGCGAATGCCCAGCGCAAACAGGAAGCGCGCCAGCGGCGGCGTCTTGCTGGCCTGGATGCCTTCCAGGAGATTCTCAGCCCACTTGGTGGCGATCTTGCCAGCGACGACGGTTTCCGGTGTCGCGCCATCGCGCTCATCGGCGCGGCGCTTCATCTCCAGGAAATCTTCGAGCTTGAGCTTGTACAGGTCGGCGATGCCGTGTACGTAGTCCAGCTCGACCAGGTTGTCGATGTAACGCTCGCCCAGACCTTCGATATCCATCATGCGGCGGCCGGCAAAGTGGCGGATCGCCTCTTTTCGCTGTGCCGAGCAAAACAGCCCGCCTGAGCAGCGGGCCACCGCCTCGCCCTCTTCGCGCACAACGTGCGAACCGCACACCGGGCACGTCTTCGGCAGTTCGAACGGCGGATACTTCGGCTGTTGCTGCGGATTGAACAAGTCGCTGCCGGGCACGTCGTCCATCGGGCGGCGATCGAGCACCACGCCCACCACCTCAGGGATCACGTCACCCGCGCGGCGCACGATGACGGTGTCGCCAACGCGCACATCCTTGCGGCGCACCTCATCTTCGTTGTGCAGCGTCGCATTGGTGACCGTCACACCGCCAACAAACACCGGCACCAGCCGCGCCACCGGCGTAATGGCGCCCGTGCGGCCGACCTGCACGCCAATCGATTCGACGGTGGTCAGCGCTTCCTGCGCCGGATATTTGTGTGCAACCGCCCAGCGCGGCTCACGCGTGCGAAAGCCGAGTTCCCGCTGCAATGCGAGCGAATTGACCTTGTAGACCACGCCGTCGATGTCGAACGGCAAGCTGTCGCGCTTGGCGCCGATGGCCTCATGAAATTCGACCAGCCCGTCTCCGCCCTTCACCGCAGCGCGTTCGGTGCTGACCGGAAAACCAAATGCCTGCAGCGCGTCGAGCATGCCGGAATGCGTCTCGGGCATGCCCTTCCAGCCGACCACCTCGCCCAGGCCATAGGCGAAGAACGACAGCGGGCGCTCTGCAGCCATCTTCGGATCGAGCTGGCGGACGGCACCGGCCGCTGTATTGCGCGGATTGACGAACGTCTTGTCGCCGCGCTCGCGCTGGCGGGCATTGAGCTTTTCGAAGTCGTCGCGGCGCATGTAGACCTCGCCGCGCACTTCCAGCACGTCGGGCACATGGCGGCCAACCGGCGACAGCCCCAGTGGAATCTGCCGGATTGTGCGGATGTTCTGCGTGACGTCTTCGCCTGTGGTGCCGTCGCCGCGTGTGGCGGCCTGCACGAGATAACCGCGCTCATAGCGCAGGTTGATCGCCAGGCCATCGAACTTCAGCTCGGCGGCATATTCGACTGGCGAATCGGTGTCATCAAGGCCCAGCTCGCGGCGTACGCTCGCGTCGAACGCACGCGCGCCGTTGGCGGTGGTGTCGGTCTCGGTGCGGATCGACAGCATGGGAATGACATGCCTGACCGCTGCAAATTCGGGTAGGACCGCCCCACCGACCCGACGCGTGGGAGAGTCCGGTGTCTTCAGCTCGGGATGTTCGGCTTCCAGCGCTTCCAGCTCGCGATAGAGCCGGTCATATTCAGCGTCAGGCACGCTGGGCTGGTCGAGCACGTAATACTCATGGGCGTAGCGGTTCAGCTCGGCGCGCAGCCAAGCTGCCCGCGCCTCGGGTGTGGCACCGGACGCGGGTTCTGCAGTCTTGCTCATCGTGCGTGGGTCAGTGGCTGAACAAGCGCACCGCGGTGCTGGAACCGGCCGGGATGCCGCGCGATTCAAGCTTGTCGTACAGCACACGCAGATGCTTTTGGATGGCGACGAACGATTGCTCCGTCAGCGGACGCAGGTTGTCATCCACCACCTGCGCACCCATGCGCTGCGACAGCGTGTAAGCGTATTCGCACACCAGCTTGAACGGCTTGCTTGCCTCCTCCGCCACGGGCACATCGAGCAGCAGCGTGATCTGGCGGCCGGCTTTGACAGTCAGGTCATCGCGCAGGAAATTGGTGTCGCCAAACTGCAGCGTGAACAGTGCGCGCTGCACACCGTCAGCACCCGCATGGAAGCGCGTGAAACGCGTACCGTCGCGCGAAAGCACGAGGCCGTCTTGCGTGGCCACCGTCTGCACGTACGCGGCCGACCAGGGCGCGCCGTCGGAAATCACGCTCACGCCCAGTTGCACATCGCACTCGGCGGCAAACGCGTCGAGTTCGCGCGCGTTGGAAATCGTCTCGTTCATGTCCGGCAGTTCCGGCACGGCATCGGCCGCATCCGACAGCGGA
>Ga0182006_1002225_pt1 | contig 10746 bp, 14 predicted proteins | sample Sormic07211104_1_FD_123022 | JGI IMG/M metagenome (GOLD analysis project Ga0182006, IMG submission 123022) | Rhizosphere microbial communities from Sorghum bicolor, Mead, Nebraska, USA - 072115-104_1 MetaG | ecosystem: Host-associated > Plants > Roots > Rhizosphere | place: USA: Nebraska...
AGCCAATCATGGTGCTCGGCAAAGATGGCCTCAATGTTATTAACGGCAATGGGTGAAATGGTCACGATATCACTTCCATCATATTTTAAATTGCTAGCCTCAGTATCCGGAACGGGATACAAACCTGTGAAAATAGTGGCCAAACAGAGTATTCAGAGACAATGCCGATCCTAGGATATGCATAGTTTCGCACGACCGCGCAGCCCATGTCGAGCCAGTTGGCCGGACGAGATTTCCTTCCGATGTCGGGTTTCAATATGAGCCGACCATTGTTTTTTGCCGCAAGGAAACTATGTAAACGCGCCATATTCTACTCTTGCCGCATCGATTGCCGCCAGTACCTGCTTGTGAAAGTCGCAAAATGGCATGCCCCCTGCGATTGGACCAGTTAGGGGAAAGAATTTAATACGCTTGCTGCGCAATTGCGCGAGAAAATACAGCCTCATGTTGATGCGGATTTCAGCAAAGATAGCAAAGTTGAGCAGCCATGCGGCCTCAATGTTGGTATTCGCTATCACTGGTGAACTGCAAAAACGTAACACTCCCCTACTGTGCGACGCGCCTCGCCAGCACACATTTTAGTTTGAACGCATTGCCCAAATTAAATTTTAGCAGGCCCTGGGTCCGGTGCTGCCATCTTTTGTTGCTAGCGTTGATTTCAATCGACTGCGGGACTACAGCACGCTCCTTTTCCACTAATTTTTGGTGACTTGCCAAGGCTTGACCTCCCCCTCCCTATCGGCATCGTCAGTTAAATGCCCCGCTTTGGCGCGGCGTCTTGAATTGCCAAATTCTTGGGGCAAGCGATAGGCGTCGAGAAACGGCCTGCGCCATAGCGAAGCAAAACAACGTGGTTTACATTTTGAATCGAATGCACTAAATTGGTCCAACCATTAAACCGGTATACGAAGTGAAAATTAATTAATAATATTAAAAAAACCACACTTGGAGACGGTTATGAATTTAGATGAAAACCAAATTTCTCTTGCTATACCAAGGCACGTCTTCTTGTACATGTGCCTGGTTTTTGCTCTGAGCGCATGCGGTATCGATAACTGAAAGTGCGAAAGAATCCGCAGCGCTGCGATTCAAGTATCGATTGTTGAGTAGCGCTGCAGGACTGTTGCTGCCGTTGCAAAGGCAGAATCGAGTGTTTGGAGAAGACTCGAATCCATTTCAAAATTTTCGAAATGGATTCGAAAAATTTTAATAAAAGGAAATAAATTATGGGAAAAATTACATTGCAGTGCATGCAGGCGGCAGCAGCCACCGTGCTTATCGGCGCTGCCTGCAGCCAGGCGCAGGCACAGACCAGCGTCACCATCTACGGCCGGGTCGATGCTGGCGTCGATTACCAAAGCAGCGTCGCCCTGAAAGACGCCAACGGCAACCTGACCGGGCAGACCGGCAGCAAGCTGGCGGCTTCCGGCAACCAGTGGGGCACAAGCATGATCGGCTTCAAGGGCACCGAGGATCTAGGTGGCGGACTAGGCGCATTCTTTTTGTTGGAATCCGGTTTTGACGCCACCAAGGGCACCACCAACGGTAGTGCCTTGTTCAATCGGCGTTCCTATGTCGGCCTGAACGGCGGAGCCGGCTCGATCAAGTTCGGCAAAAACCTGTTTATTGTCAATGACGTTTGGTACCTTGATCCGACCGGCCAGCAATTCATGGGCACCGCCAGCCTAGTCAAAGGCCGCAACTGGCCGGGCGCCAACAATGTCATCGAATACCAGACACCGACCTGGAGCGGCTTCAACGCCACCGTCCAGACCAGCCTGGGCGAAAAGGCCGGCTCCACCAAAAATGGCCGCAGCGACGGCATTTCTCTGGTGTACACCAACGGCGGGCTTGAGCTGCGCGGCATTTATGACGTGATCCGCGACACCAATGGCCGTTACACCGATGTGTACACGGCTTCCAAGGATTTGATCGTGGGCGGTACCTATACGATAGATCAGCTGAAATTGTTTGCCGGCTACGAGAATATCTCAGCCCCGGATACCGCCGCGCCTACCGCTCCAGATAAGCTGAATCACTACTGGATCGGTGCCAATTATGCGGTGACACCGGCATTAACCCTGATCGGCGGCGCCTTCCACGCCAAGCTCAATCATGATGCCGGCAGCGCCAGCTTGTTCATGGTGGGCGCCAACTATAACCTGTCGAAACGGACCTTGCTGTATGCGGCCGTCGGTACGGTGCGCAATAAAGGTAACGCCAACTTTGGCACCGAGTTCGACAACCCCTTGCCGGGACATGCGCAGAACGGCGGTTACGCCGGCATCAGTCATTCCTTCTAAAGCATAAGTCGCTTTTCTCACGGATCTTGCCGGATCTCTGAGGTTGGAGGCAACACTTACCCTCCTGAAGATGTTGCCTCTTTTTTTTGATGAGCCCTAGAGTCTGTTAACCGTTAGAGAGATGTGCTTACATTCGGTATTTGAAGAATACGAGTACTGAAAATGAAAGAAATGAGAAAGCTGCTGCGCGACGACCAATAGAGCACGCTGGAGCTGCTAATGCCAGGTAAATCTGTCCAATGCGCTTGCGTTCTTCAGAACAGTAGATCGTGATATCGCGTGAAATTTGTTGCATCATAGCGGCATCGAACACTAACAATAAAGGACGTTGCTAACGTCCTAACGTCCTTTATTTCATAGATTCACGACGTTGCAAAAATAATTATTTCTTCATTTCATTCTTCGTCATGCCGTCCTTGTTCATAGCATTTTTCGACATGGTTTTCTTGTTCGTCTTGGCCATGGCGTCCTTGGACACACCATCCTTGCCGACAGCGGCTTTGGGCATGACATCCTTAGCTGTGGGAGCGGCGTCCTTCGACATCGCGTCTTGAGAAAAAATGCCGCCGGCAGTCATCATCAGGCCAGTAAGCAACAGGGTTTTGAGGCTTTTCTTCATTTTTAAGCTCCAGGTAAAAGTGGCGAAATCGCCATAAAAATCAGCCAAGACATAGAATTGCAGAGTCCGTACCAGGGCCTGCTGAACCAGTTGTAGTCTTGGTTTTCCCAGTATGCACAAGCGAAATGAAGAAAGCATGAGCCATTCATGAAGTTTTTCTGAAGGCAGCTGTGTTCACAGAATCGTATTCACGCTCACGTGGCTCCTGGTGCTCGGCTACCTGCTCCAGAGGGACAGCATTCCACTTAGTAGACACAGATGTGAAAGCAGGTGGTGAAGAGGTGCGTCGGATACTGACGCTAGTTCCAGATTACAAACGAGAGTCATTGGCGCGACGAAACGTTGCGGCCAATCTTAACAATACCTTAATGGCGCCTTAATGTTCTTAAATTATGCTCGCGTTATAGTTTGACCGTCTATGCAATGACTATATCTCCTCCCTGTAGATGCTAAGGCCCGCTAGCCAACAGGTTAGAGGGCTTTTTTTGAGGCAAGGATTTTTGATGAACAAATCTGCAATCGCGGCGCTTGTCTTTGGAGGGACGCTGACAGCATGTGTCGCGGATCCATATTGGGGCGGTTATAACCTGTATTCAAGCTCGCGCAACTACGGCCATGCATGGGTCCCAGTCCCGGCACCTAGCGATAGTTATGGCATGGGGCGCTCATCCAGCGAAGATAATTCGCTCCCCCCGGGTAGTTATCGTCAGTCTTGCCGCGATATCATTGTGCAGGATGACCTGTTGAAAGTCACCTGCGATGGACGAGGCAACCACAAGATACAGTCGTCTGTCTCAATCTCTTCCTGCAAAAGCGGAAGTTTCAGCAGCATCAACGGTTATCTGCAATGTGACCGCCAGGGTAAGGAAGAATAAAGCAGAGAAGGTAGAACGTGCGAAACAAGATTGAAAATTCATAGGTAAAGTAGGGTTCCAAGATGGCACAGCGAAGATTTTCCTCGTAATTCAGGACACTAAGACGCCGCTATGTTAATGGGTAGCCCTAAATGCCCCGTCAGCCTGATCGATCTTGATATGCGTTGCGTAAGGTGCCTGTGTCGCTAAAACGTAAGCGTCTTCCCAGCGCCGTCTGGACTGCCTGACCGGTGTCCTCCATGATCGAATTTTGGCACAGCATTTGTGCCCACAATTCCAATTATGGACGCAAATTTTCAACCGGTCATTTCGAAGAACACACGCGGCCACTATCGCCAGCATCCGCTGGAGTTCAAGCGCGCCCTGGTGGCGCTGTCACTGGAACCGGGCGCCTCAGTCGCGCGCATCGCGCGCGAACACGGCGTCAACGCCAACCAGGTGTTCAGCTGGCGTCGACTGTATCAGCAAGGACGCCTTGGCGTGCCAGCGGTGATGCGCGACGATAGCTTGTTGCCGGTGGTGCTGGCGCCATCGGCACCATCGTACTTGAGCTGGGTGCAGTCCGCGTCCGTATCGAAGGCCAACCCAACGCAGCCACGCTGACCCAAGTGTTGGATCGGGTGCTGCGATGATCGGGCTGTGCGCCAACGCAAGCGACACCCCGTCAAAAAAGCGCCCGCAGCGTAGGCACCGACAGCGACGCCGGGAGCAGCGTGGCCGTATAAGCACCACCTTCCACCCAAGCATCAACCATATTCGCCCACTCCTGCAGCATGTGCCGACGCTGTTCGCCGTATTCCGCTTTGTTGTAAATGGCTCGTGACGAACGCCCGTCCTCGTGCGCCAAGCACTTCTCGATCCAATCACGGTTGAAGCCAACTTCGTTGAGCAACGTCGATCCGGTACGCCTCAGATCGTGCACCGTGAAAGGCTCCAAGGGCAGACCTGCTGTTTTCGCCCGGTCAGCCACGATCTGCGTGACCCGATTCAATGTTGCCTGGGACATGCACCGATCCGCGTCGTAGCGCGACGGCAGTACGTACTTAGAGCCGCCGGCGCACGTGTACAGCGCCACCATGATGTCGAGTGCTTGCCGGGACAGATAGCTGGCAGCAATGAGGATCCGCCCATTGCGTGCGTTTGCGCATCCGGCATGTCCTTTGCTTGCATATCACCGAACTGGTCAAGATTGATTCGCGCACCTTACTGTGGCATTTAAGCGACGCTTAAATTATTCAACAATATTTTCAATACACAAAAGCATGAGTGTCCCGCTGATCTTTCGCAGCAGTTTTTTCCAATTCCCATGAATCAGGAATTAAATTTGAATTTATGGGAATTTAGTTTGATTATGAAGACATGAACAAGATCGATACGCCTGGTCGAAACCCCGCGCTTCTGGCTGCCTCTGCTGGAGAACGATCGTTGCTGTTGCTTTCCGTTATCGCCAGGCACGGCAAGCCAATTACGGTAAGGCAACTTAAGGAATCGACGAAATTGCCTCAAAGTACTTTATATCGTCATTTACTTCCTCTCAAAAAATGGGGACTCGTACAAGAGCAAAATAATCTTTATGCGCCAGGACCATTGAGCGTGCAGCTCGCGTGGGGATTTGATCATACGTCCTATCTGCTAAGCAATTCCCAAGTGGAGATGCAGAAGCTTGCACTGCTTTGCGGCGAGAGTGTTGGCTTAATGGTGGCCGTGAATAATCAAGTGATATGCCTTGATATGGTAGAGAGTCAACAATCTTTGCGTTGCTCCTTTTCCAAAGGACGCTCTCAGCCACTGCTCCGCGGGGCATCCGCAAAAGCGTTGCTGGCGCACCTGCCTGAATTGGTGGCTAATGATGTGATTGCGGGGCAGCTATCTGGGCAAGCGAAAGCTGAGCAACGCCTTCGCGAAGAGCTGGCAAAGATACGTACGCAAGGTTATGCGGTTAGTGAAGGAGAGGTCGACATGGGAGTATGGGGTGTCAGCGTCCCAATTTTCAGTAAGCCAGACCATATGGTCGGCTGCATCACCTTGATGGCACCCGCCACGAGGGCTGACGGTAGGCAACAAGAGCTGATTCTGGCGACAACCAGGACGGCATCAGCGATCAGCGAGCGCTTAAAATTATATTGAGCAAGGGTCGTCAAAGTACGTATTTCAACCAGGAGACAAACATGAACTATCGCCGTTTTTTCATTGTATTTATCGCTGCCGTCACTCTGAACGTCCCGTTGTTGGCCGGCGCCCAGTCGGCCGGGGTTATCCGGGTGGCAACCGACGCAACTTTTCCACCATTTGAATTTTACAAAGATGGAAAAAGAACCGGATTCGATATCGAATTGATAGAGGTTTTGGCCCAATCGATGGGAAAGAAGGTTGAATGGACCGATATTGATTTCAAAGGATTGATTCCAGGCTTGATATCAAAGCGCTTTGATATCGCTGCGTCGGGGATATACATTACCGAGGAACGGCGCAAGGTCGTGGCACTCAGCGATCCCTATTATCCTGGCGGCTTAGTCATCGTCGTGAAGAGTGATAATCACGGCATAGTCAAGCCCGAAGATTTGCAAGGCAAGAAGGTTTCTGTGCAGGTTGGCACCAAATCGGTGAACTATCTCAAAGAAAATTTCCCTTTGGTTGAACGCGTGGAAGTGGAAAAAAATCAGGAGATGTTCAATCTCGTGGAAATCGGACGAGTTGACGCGGCGGTGACGGGAAAGCCTGCTGCCTTGCAATACGCCAAATCTCGCCCCGGCGTCAAAGTGCTCGACAAACAAATCAGCGTTGAACTCTACGGATTCGCACTGCGCAAAGATGAGCCTGATTTGCTCCAGGCGCTAAACACTGCACTCAAAAAATCCAAGCTGGATGGCAGCTACGATAAATTGGTAAAAAAATGGTTTGATGCGACCGCAAAATAAGTACATCTCACATATTGTTTGCGTAAGGAGAAATCTAATTGAGTCTCGATTTTTTACCGGTAATTACCGGGTGGGATGATCTTTTGCGTGGCGCCTTGGTGACGATAGAAATAACGTCAGCATCTCTGCTACTAGGTAGCGTTCTCGGTTTGCTGTTTGGGATCGGCCGACTGGATAAAAGCAAAAAATTGCGTTATGGCGTGTGTAGCACTTACGTCATTTTTATTCGCGGCACACCTTTGATTGTGCAATTGTTCCTGCTTTTTTTTGGGTTGCCAGAATTCGACATTCTTCTGCCCGCCTTTGTTTGTGGCGTCCTCGGGCTTGGCATATATTCTGGTGCCTATATATCGGAGATCGTGCGTGGCGCTATTCAATCGGTTGAGAAAGGACAAATGGAAGCAGCGCGCTCGCTCGGCATGTCAGCCGGCACCGCGATGCGTACGATAATTTTGCCGCAAGCACTGGTACGTATGATCCCTCCCTTAGGCAATGAATTTATTGCGTTGATTAAAAATTCCGCCTTGGTATCTCTGCTAACGATTGCAGACTTGATGCATGAAGGCCAGAAAATCATTAGCGTTTCCTATCGTTCGCTTGAAGTGTATCTGGCAATCGCTCTGATGTACTTGATACTGACGAGCGCCACCAGCATGATCTTGCAAAGAATAGAGAAGCACCTACGTGCAGGGGGGGCCGTACAATGAATCAAGCCATTATGAAGCTCCGCGGTGTCGGTAAATCATTTTCTGGCAACCGCATCTTGCACGGCATAAACCTGGACGTATTGCCATCTCAGGTGATCGTCATCATTGGTCCCAGTGGATCGGGAAAAAGCACATTGCTACGCTGTTGTAACGGACTGGAAGTTGCCGAAGAGGGCAATATCGAAATTTGCACACAGAAATTATTAACTGATGGACGCATGCTGGTTGACCACGATCTGAACCATTTCAGAGAACAAGTGGGTATGGTGTTTCAGTCATTTAATCTATTCCCCCATTTATCGGTATTGGGAAATGTTACGGTCGGCCCGCGCAAAATCCTGGGGGTGGATAAGCACGAGGCAGACACTTTGGCACTTGCTCTACTCACCAAAGTAGGGCTGGCGCACAAGGCTGACGCTATGCCTGCGACCCTTTCCGGCGGGCAAAAACAAAGAGTCGCTATTGCCAGAGCCCTGGCGATGAAGCCGAAAGTGATGTTGTTTGATGAGCCCACGTCGGCGCTCGATCCGGAATTGGTCGGAGAGGTACTTCAGGTAATGAAGGCCCTTGCAAATGAAGGAATGACGATGCTGGTTGTTACTCATGAGATGGGTTTTGCGCAAGAAGTGGCAGATGTTGTCGTGGTGATGGATCAAGGACGCATCGTCGAAGCAGGACCGCCCGAGAAAATTTTTGTCAATCCTAACGAAGAGCGCACTCGTAGTTTCTTGCAGGCGGTCCTGACGCGTAACACACCAACCGGTGGCGCTTGATGGACTGCGGTATTTGGGGCGGGCGCCAAGATTTTGATAGTGCCGGAGATGCACGCCGCCTTTGCGATGTCGTGGCCCCGTTCGATACTTCATCAGAGGGACATACAGCCCTGATCGGCTTTGCTTGCGATGAAGGGGTGCGACGCAATCACTGACGAACCGGTGCTGTACTGGGGCCGGATTCTATTAGACGGTTGTTGGCTGGACTGCCTGCGCGCGACATTGAGCGTTTGTTCGATGCAGGCAACATAGTTTGCGATGACAAGCAACTGGAACAGGCGCAAATACGGTTAGCAAATAAAGTCCAGCAAGTGCTGGCCCAAAATGTATTCCCATTTGTGCTTGGAGGTGGGCATGAGATGGCTTACGGCACCTTTCTTGGCATCGCACGGTATCTGGACAGATCTTTACGTAGCAATCGCCTGTTGATTATTAATTTCGACGCGCACTTTTGATTTGCGGGAGGCAGAACAGTCGAATTCTGGCACGTCATTCAAGCAGATAGCGGAGTGGTGCCGGTATGCAGGAATTGAATTCCATTATCTTTGTTATGGAACAAGTCTTCTGGGAAATACAGCCGCACTATTTTCACGGGCTACGGAGCTAGGTGTGTATTTCTATTTGGATAGCGTGGTTGCATTATCCAATCTAGCCGACTTGGAGCGTGAATTGCGGGAGCATCTGGCAGCTGCGAGTTATGCCTATCTTACGATTGATCTGGATGTGTTGTCAGCCGCAAACGCACCTGGAGTTTCCGCTCCGGCAGCTTATGGATTGTCACTCGAAAGGGTGGAGTATTTAGTGCAGGTTGCGAAGGCCTCAGGCAAATTGATAGCTGCGGATATTGCGGAGTGTAATCCTATCTACGACCGTGACGGAATTACAGCAAAGGTAGCTTCTCGCTTGGCGCACGGATTAGTTAGAACATAGGTTTTACGGCGATATTTTTTGAGCGCGAGGCTGTACCCAGAAAAATGATGCTAATCACGTCGTCGCCTTCTTTTTTCAACCCGACACTTGCAGTATGTTATCTCGCAAAAACATTCTGTCGCAATTTGTAGAGCTAGTAAATGAAACTGATTGAGTTTGAAGACCTCCCGGTCACGCCCTGGAAAAATGGCGGTGGCGCGACGCGAGAGCTGTACTGCCATCCGGCTGGAGCCTCGTTCGACAATTTCGTGTGGCGAGTAAGCATCGCCGACATAAGCCAGTCCGGTGCCTTTTCCAGTTTTCCCGGAGTGGACCGGGTGATTACCTTGCTGGAAGGTGATGGCATAGACCTGGTTTCCGATAGCGGTAACCATGTATTGCTGTCGCGGTTGCAGCCGCATCGCTTTAGCGGCGACGACAAGATAACGGCACAGTTAAAAGACGGCGCCTGCCAAGATTTTAACCTGATGCTGAGACGACGCGCGGCTGCCGGCGAAGTGCAAGTGTGGTCCATTGATCAAAACCTCGAACACGGCTGCAATCTTCTGTTTTGCATGCAGGGCCGCTGGGATGTGTTGACACAAGGCGGTGAACGCACCGTTCTGGAGGCGGGCCAAAGCCTGGTATGGGACAAACGACCAGGCAAGGTTTCCCTGCACTCTCTCTGCGCAAACGGCGTCCTGATCGGCGTTAATATCAACCTGCAATAGTGCAATAGGAAAACAGTATGGCGCACAATCAATCCAAGCAAATCGATGGTATCCGGACAAATGCCAAGAGCGTTCCCACCGGCGATCCGGCGCAACTTATCCCGGACGGCACCATGATGGTGAGTAGCAGCCGATTCTGCCCAGTTGCGCGACGAGGAACATTGCCATGAAACCCATCATCCGACAACTGATTGCCGACCGCGCCCTGTTGCCCGATGGCTGGCACAGCAACGTCCTGCTGGAGTGGGACGCGCAGGGCATTCTGACTGCGGTCCGGCCTGACGCCGAAGCCCTGGTGCTGGCGCCGCGTGCCGCCGCCACGGTATTGCCCGGCATCGTCAACCTGCACTCGCATGCCTTCCAGCGCGCCATGGCCGGGCTGACCGAATACCGTTCCGATCCGAGCGACAGTTTCTGGAGCTGGCGCACCCTGATGTATCGGTTCGCCGGCAAACTGACGCCGGTCGATCTGAAGGCAGTGGCGCTGCAGCTCTATATCGAAATGTTGCAGGCCGGATATACCTCGGTGTGCGAATTCCACTACCTGCATCATGACCGCGACGGCAAGCCTTACGCCAATCCGACAGAAAACCTGGCGTGCCTGATAGAGGCGGCGCAGGAAGCCGGCATCGGCCTGACCTTGCTGCCGGTGATGTACCAGTACAGCGGCTTCGGCGCGCAGGCGCCGCATGCCGGCCAGGCGCGCTTCATCAATTCGCCGGACTGGATGATGGCGGCCCTGCAGCGCCTGCAGGCCGACCATCCGCAGCATGCCGGCTTGCGCTACGGCGTCGCGCCGCATTCCCTGCGCGCGGTGTCGCCGCAATCGCTGCAGCAGCTGCTGGCCGCGCTCAAGCAATGGGATGCGCAGGCGCCGGTGCATATCCACATCGCCGAACAGCGCAAGGAGG
>Ga0182006_1002226_pt1 | contig 10745 bp, 14 predicted proteins | sample Sormic07211104_1_FD_123022 | JGI IMG/M metagenome (GOLD analysis project Ga0182006, IMG submission 123022) | Rhizosphere microbial communities from Sorghum bicolor, Mead, Nebraska, USA - 072115-104_1 MetaG | ecosystem: Host-associated > Plants > Roots > Rhizosphere | place: USA: Nebraska...
ACTGGGCGACTACGCGGCGACGGTGCCTGCCGGCGCGCTTCTGACGAGTGCTCGAGGGCGTGACCCCGAGAGTGCATCGCCGTTCCTCGTGCGCGCCATCGGCACTCGCATGGTGTTCGCCAGCGAAACCAGCGACACGGCGTATCTGGACGAGCCGCGCGTGAAGATGCTGACGGGCGGCGACAAGATCAACGTCCGGGGGAACTACCAGGACGGCGGCGAGTACGCGGTGACGTTCACTCTCGTGCTGCTGACGAATCCGCTGCCGAACGTGGCGGAGGGCGATGCCGCGCTATGGGATCGCCTTGCGCCGTTCCCGTTCCTGGTGCGCTGGCGGCGTGCCGGGGTGCTCTCCGCCACGGATGGCGACGATCTGACGATGCCCGAGGCTGACCAGTGGCTTCAGAACATGATGGCCGAGGGGCGCGATCCCGACGCGCTGCGCTGGCTTCTTTGGTGGGCAATCCAAGGCGGGGTCGCGTGGGAGCAGCAGGGACTGCCGAAACCGCCTGCCGATCTGGTGCGCAACGCCGAGGCGTACCGGGGAGCGCAGGACAAGCTTGGCCGATGGCTAGACGACATGGGCTACGAAATTGTCGGCCCGTCGAAGGGCAGCACTCCGAGCACCGAGATTTTCGGCTCCTACGTCCACTGGTGCGAGAGCGAGGGCGTGAAAGCCGGGACTGGGGCGACCCTTAGCAAGCGCCTCATCGACTACGCAAAAGGACAGGTCGAATCGGGCAAAAGCAACGGCGTTCGCGTCCTAAAAGGAATTGTGAAGAGCGGAAATAAATGAAAGCCGCGCCGCGAGGTAGTTTGGCAGGGTCGGGAGGGTCGGTAAGGGTCGGGTTTCCGGGAAGTGTTCTAAGAATCGAAAAACGTCGATATTTAGATAGAAACAATAGGAATTACCCGACCCTACCCGACCCTCCCGCCCCTGCAGTGGCGTTCCCCCCTGAATTGGAGTGCGAAGTGAAATATTGGAAGATTGAAGACGTAAACAATGGCCTTTGCACGGTTGCAGAGGTTGGTACGCCGCGTCCGGAGCAAGTCGCCGTGGTAGACCCACCCGCCGCTATTGACCCAGATGCCCCGGCCCCTTCGCTGCGAGAACAACTGACCAAGGATGCGCTCGTGGCCTATCGGGAGCTGGGTGGCGTCGAGTACCTGAAGAAGAACCCGGCGCTGCTGGATAAGGTGCTGGCGAAGAGCATCGCGCCCGAGCCCGTCTCCGTCGTGAACAACAACATTCGGCTGGACGACATGCCTTGGATCACGGCCCAGAGGCATGCGTATAAATTCCGCGACCTCGCGGAAGACGCGGAAATTAAACATGCCGATCCGGCTTTGCCAGCACCTGGCTCCGCGCGAGATTCCGCCGATCCGCTACTACCCCCGCCCGACTCGGAATAACGCGCCTACGGGCCGTTAATCGCTTTGCACTAGCGCGACCTAGTTCACTGCCTAGCTTTCAGCCGCTAAGTCATTGATCTGCACTGACAACGTTATACCGAGGGGGTATACCGCGTGAGCCGGGCGGCTGCGGAGGCGACCGGGCGACGCCTGATGAGGCTAGGCGCTGCACCTGCTGCGACAGGACCATGACCGTGTGCTGGCAATGGGGAGTGGGTGCGGCTGAGCGATGTGCTGATGAGGCCGGCTGCATGTGTGACAAATCGGCGGGTGGGGGTGGGTGAGCATGTCATTGGCCCCCCTTGCGGAACCTGCAGGCGAAACCAGGAGGGGACACTGACGAATGCTTCTAGGGCCGGGAAACGATCTGCTCTTCGCTTTTTCGCCGCTCGGTGTCATCGTCCCAAGACAGCACGAACTTGAATCGATCGGGCATGTCCTGATAAACAACGGCATGCGAGGAAAAGTGCCCTCCTGCGCGCAGTTTTTCGTAGGGAAAATCGCGCGCTGCGTGCTCAAACAGCTTTTCCGAAACACTGCCTTCCGCCCATTCCACAGTAATGTTGCGAGCCGCCGCAGACCCTAGATTGGTGAAATCGAGCGTATATCGGCCTGGAACTCCGCTGAGGCGAGCAACAACATTCGCGCTTTTTGCCGCTTCAGCTTCCGCCGCCTTTTCTTTGAGGCTAACTCTTGCAAGATCGCGTGCAGGCTTTCCAAAGTGCCACGAGACCCATAGCGCACCAGCCGAAACCAGAAGCGCCAAAAGGCTCACTACGTCACTGAATCCAATCTTGGCGTTCATCCACCACAACGCCAACTCTTTCATGGCGTAGCCTTGTCGGCTTCGACCAAGAACTTCAGTGTTGAAGCGGTCATATGCATCATGTAGCTCACTAGGTGCATCGGCACTTCGGTCGGGTCGGCGCCTTGCCCGTGACCCGCAAGCTTGTTTCTCCCAGTCGGGATTGACCCCTCAAGCATCGCCCGCAGTCCGCCCAACTGAGACTGCCAAAAATCGGGGATGAGACGATTTTTGAGGCACACGTCGATAAGTGTCTTGGCGGTGTCCTTCTCTCCATATGCCCATCCGCGCTTGTCACAGATTCCCATCATCAGACTTTCAAACGACTTCAAACACTCCACCAAAGCTTCTTTGGTGTTGCCGTGACGGTAGTGCTCGTGGGCCGCGAGATATTCGTCTTCTGCGCCCTTGAAATACGGTTGATCTAGCAGTCGCAGAAGTGGCTTTACTACCTCTGAGTGGATCAACTCCGAGTCGACGCGAATTATCTCGTGATTAGAGAATTGGAATCCCAAACCATGTTCTTTAAACCTGATATTTAGATTTTCGATGGCTTTATCAGAGATTTCATCTGCGTCTCGTAGTTGGCGATAGCCGTACTCGCGGCACCTGCCATTTATCACTCTAAAAGAAAGTTCAAGTAAATCGAGTATTTTCTCGGGATCGGCTTGTTGAAATAAGAAGCCCTGCAAGTCTTCTGCTGCGGCCATATGGGCACCGCCCTGAATAAGCTCGAAACACCCATACTCCTCTCGCAAAGTGCTGGCTATCATTTGATACACCGCGTGTACGTTGGCTGACTCTCCCCAGGTTCCTAAAGCCAAGTTCCAAAGATAAACAACTTGAACCTTAAATTCTTTCGGGAATGAATCGTAAATGTAGAACTCATGTTTTTCTCCGCGCAGCCGCTTTTGTCTTTTTGAGTATGTCTCGTAAACCATTCCCCGCTCCAGTTAAGTAGAAATCCTAATTACCCATGTCTATTTAATTCTTTATAGGCGGCTCTAATTCCGAGAGAATAGGTTTTCGGAATTAAGTGCTGTAATGAATTGTAGTTCTCCTCCCCCTCCCGAGCCAGAGAATTCGGCACTCGGCTTTCTGCGCCTCGCGCCCCAGGCGATCACGGCAGAGCAACTGGAGGAAGCACTCGCTCGGTACGAGTACCACGCCGCCAAGGCCCAAAGCTTCCTCTTGGAGGCATATGCGGTGGACGAGGCCGCGATGGACCGGCACTACCCGCACCTGCGCAAGGTCCACGTCCCGCTCCGCAAACCCGACCTGAACATTTCCCCCGGCTTCACCACCCTTGAAGCCGCGCTGCTCTCCGCCCCGGGCAAGCCCGCACCGCTCACGAAGTACCAGCGGGAGCACATCCCCGACGCCAAGGACGACCCGCGCTACCAGCGCCGGGAGCCCACCTACGTCTCCCCGTATCCGCGCGCCGCGCTCGATAAGGCCGCCGGACGAACCCGCGCCGAGGGCGCACCCAAGCCCTGGAAGGACTCCAAATAATGTCTGCTGACTACGGTTCCGCAACCATCGCGGGCGGGGGCGGCGTCGCGTACCAAACGCCTATCGGCTCGTCCGCATTGACTGCGGCCAACCCGAGCATGTGGAACGCGCACATCGGGACCAAACAGGCCCAGCCCGCCACCGCCCAAGAGAACAGTCTCGCCACCGGCATTGAAGTGGTGCAGGGGTCGCCGGGGCGGTCCAAGACCAATCAGGCGATGACGTGGTGCCTCTGCGTCGCGGGTTGCGCGGCCAACGCCACCGGGACCATCACCGCAGGCGCGTTCGTCGCCGGGGCGGGTGCATCCATCGCTCAAGCAACCATCCCCGCGAACGGCTTCGGCTGGGTCGTGAATTAAGGACTCCAAATGAGCTTCACCCCCAACTACACCTCCGACGAGGAACTGGCGTTCTTTGGCCAACCCGGCGTCGTTCTCCGTGCGCGGCAACTGTCGCCAGAGCAGATTGCGCATGTCTCGCGGGACTTGAAGCAGTTCCGGCGCGCCGAGAACGGCGAGCGCGCCCGGCCCGACGCGATCAACAACGCCACCATGGCTCCGACGGTTGCGAACCAGCATGGATATCCCGAGCCATTCGCTCCTCGCGACACACATCGTCCCGACCGCGCCAACGACAGGCAGGTGATGAAGCACATGCGCGGGATCAGCCAGCGCATCGAGGACGAGGGCACGACATACGACCTGCAGAAGCGGATGGGCACGGATGCCGACCGCCCATTGGCTGAGCCAACGTTGCGCGACCAGATCGCGGCGGCGGCAAACCTCCACAACGCCGACTAACCGGAGTACCCCATGTCCTCAATCCTTGACGGCCTTTTTGCGCCGGACGACACCTCTCTCCCCGCCAGCTACGGCAACGAGGCGCTGATCCGCCGACAGGCGCAGCTGCGTGACCGGGAGGCCACCCTGAAAGAGGCGGCAAAAGCTGCGCGCGAAGCCGCCCCGCCGCAGGGTACGATGGTCTCAGGCTACTACGTGAAGCCGTCCATGGCGCAGCAACTCACCCCTATCGCCCAGCAGATCGCGCAGGCGATCCAGAAGAAGGGACTGGAGGCCGACCAGACCGGCTATGACGCCGTGGAGTCGAGCGCGGTCCAGCAGCACATGGCTGCGATACCACCGGCGTCGGCGTCCCCTGAAGTCAAGCTCGCTTGGGCTCAGAAGGGCTCCCGGATTCCTGCGCTTCGGTCCCTCATGGAGGACTACAAGAAGGACTTGCTGGTGAATGAGCCCGAGCGCATCGCCAACCGCGCCGACAAGAAAGACGCGCGTGCCGCAGCCATCGCCGAAGCTCAGCGCAAGCAGCAGGAAGACCTCGAATACAAACGCGACCGCGACGAACAGAATATCCAGTTGCGGCGTGACCTGGCGGGCGACTCGAATGACCTTCGGCGCACGCTTGCTGCCGCGGTGCGAGCCAGTGGCGGTGGCGGGGGTAGCGGCGCTTGGGCGGGCAAGGACGTGATCTCAAAAGAGAATTCGGACGGCACCGTGACCCTCATTCATAAGCCGACCGGAGATACCAAGACCATCGGCGCAGTCGGCCGCGAGAGCGCCGCTATCACCAAGGAGCGCCAGGATCAGGGCGAAAAGGTCTCCAACGCGAAGAAGGCGCTCACAGATCTGGACGAGGCGGAGCGCTTGCTGCCGATGGCCACCGGCTCTGCGGCGGGCTCGCTGCGGGACACCATCGCTGGTGCGGCAGGTATCTCCACCGATGGCGGGAAAGCTGCCGCAAGGCTCGACCAGATTGCGTCCACGCTCGCGGGACAGGTTCCCCGGCTCGGTGGTGCGACCTCCGACAAGGACTTGGCTTTCTACAAGGAGCAAGTGGGCAACCTCGGCGACCGCTCTAAGCCAGTCGGCACCCGGCTCGCGGCGCTCAAGCAGGTTCGCAAGTTCATGGAGCGGGCTTCCGATCCGTCGTCCTATGCGTCTCCGACGGGCAAGCCGGCCAGCGCTGGGCCAAGCATCGCCGATGCGGTGAAGGAAGCAGCCAAGAAGGCGTCCGAGCCCGGCCCCAAGGTTCGCGTCTACAACCCCGATACTGGCCGGCTGGAGTAAGCCATGGCGAAGCTCATCGCACTCCCGGACGGGTCCACCGGCTCGTTCCCGGATGACATGGATGACGGCGCGATCACCGCGGTGCTTCGCAAGCAATTCCCGCCGAAGGAGCCCGCACCCAACCCGGCTGAGGGTATGTCCGCCTCGGAGCGGTTCGTGACGGGCGTTGGCGGCTCGGCGGCTCGGCTGCGCGACAAGATCTTCCCGCCCGGATCGCCTGTCGACGCGATGACCTTCAGCCAGACCGGTGACAACGGCAGGGCGCGCAAGGCCGACCTCGCCACCTACGAAGCCAACAAGGAGGCTCTGGGGACCGCAGGCAAGGCCGGTGAGATCGCGGGCGAGGTGGCCGCTACTGCCATCCCCATTGGCCGTGTGGCATCGCTCGGCGGGCAAGCGCTGACCCGCACGCTTGGGCGTATGGCCCCTGCGACCGCAGACATTCTCGCGAACGCGGGCTATGCCGCCGGGACGGCTGAACCCGGGGAGCGCGACTCGGCGGCGCTCGCTGGTGGCTTAGGGGCTGCTGGTGGACGTGCGCTCGTTCGCACGCTCGGCGGGCTGGCTCGCCCGTTCGTCTCCAAGGAGGCTCAGACGCTGATCGACAAAGGCGTGCGGCCCACCCCGGGGCAACTGTTTGGCGATGGCCCCATTGGCAGCGCGATTCGCGGTATCGAGGACAGCGCCACGTCGATTCCCCTCGTGGGCAGCGTCATCAAATATGCGCGCGGGCGCTCCATCAGCGAGTACGGCAATGCGGAAATCAACGCGGCGCTCAAGCCGCTCGGCGTCGCGGTCAAGGGCTCCGGCGCGGAGGCCGTCGAGCAGGCCAGCAAGGCAGTTTCGGACACCTACGACCGCGTGCTTCCGCAGACGTTCATCCAGCCACAAAACGTGAAAGCGGCACTCGCGAAAGCTACGGCGTCCATCGACAACATCCCTCTGATCACCGACGAGCAGAAGGGGCAGATCATGAAGTACGCGGCCCAGAAGATCATGCCTGCGATCAGCGAAGCGACGCAGCGCGGCGGGCCGATCACCGGTGAGGTGGCGAAGAGCATCGACTCGGAGATTGGCTATCTCGCACGCAAGACCAGCGGCTCGCTGAATCCGTCAGACCACCCGCTCGGCGAGGCTCTGTACGAACTTCAGGCGTCCTTGCGTGAGACGGTCGAGGGCCTGACCCCCGAGGCCACCAAGACGCTGAGTGCAGCGCGTACCGCGTATCGCAACCTGCTTCCGGTCATCAGCGCTGCCGACAAGAGTGCGACTGGCCAGTTCACACCACGTCAACTGAATCGCGCCAGCGGTCAGGTCGACCAAACGCCCGGAGCGCTCAATCGCGCCGGCCAGAGCGTGCTGCCGAACACTGTGCCCGACAGCGGAACGGCGAGCCGCGCGCTTCTGGGGCTGGCGTTGACGGGAGGGGGTGCAGCGCTCACGGGTCAGGTGGCCCCCGCCGCGCTTGCCGCCGCGTTCTATTCAGGGCCCGGTATGCGATTGCTGGTGAACGGGCTGCGCTCCGACCTCGGCGCGGGCACTTACGAAGCACTCGTGAAGATGGCGCCCCAACAGCAGGCGGAATGGCTCGGCAAGTTCGCACAGCAACATCCCCAGTTCCGAGCGCGTACCGCAGAGGTCGGCAAGCAAGTTGTTTCTCAGATCGCGCGCTCCCTCGTGGTGAGCAATGGAGGCGGCAATGATTCGCGCGACTGACGTTCTCCAGGACGCTATCGAAGCACGCGCCGACGAGGCCCAATCGAAGCGAAGGTCTGATATGTCCCAGGCGGAGCTTCAGAAATGGATGCTGGAGGAAGCCAATCGGCTGATCGAGACCCGCAGGCAGATCGAGCGCCCCGCACGGCCAGTGTGGACCAATCAGATCCACCACCCTGAGGACGCCAAATACGACCCGGAGCGCTCGGCGATCAACGACGCAGCCGCTCAGGTCGCCGCGAGGATGGCGCAGCGAGACAACGCCGATGAAAATGCCCGCTGGTGAGTTGACCCACGTGGCGTATCTCGGCGCGTTCGTCGTGTCGGGCGTGCTCTGCCGCAACGATCTGTACCGCGATGGGGGTGGGGCCTACTGGGCCGAGCCGACCAGAACCAATCCGGATGGATCATGGGTCTCAGCGCTCCACCGGCTCGATGCGAAGGACGAGAGCGAGGCGGTGGGCGAGGCGCTTCTGGCTTCGCTGGTGATGCTGGATCGCGATGGACTCGATCCGAGATTCATGACGATCATTCACCATGCGCCAGGCGTCGCCGAGAGCGCGGCCCAGGTCGAGGCCGTCTCCGCGCGCGTTCACTGAGGACTCAACGGTGTTCTCCCCATTTTTCAGCTCGCTCGCGGGTACCGCCCCGGGACTATCGCTCGTAGGGACGCGCGAACGCCAAATGCAGGGCTCTGACAAAGGCTCTGCAGCGTCGAAATCCGAGGGGGAGGGGGTAGGTAGCCCCGAGCGTCGCGGGGCTCCCCTAGAGGCCGGGCTCCCGAACACGCGCATTGAGTCGTGCCAGGAACTGATGCTCGCCATCATCATGCAGGGCCTGCGGGACGATGACCTCGACTACGTGCTCAGCCCCACGTTCATTCACCACTGCTGCTACGTGGGGCTCGACCCCGACGCGGCGCTGAATATCAAGATCAAGTATCTGCGGCGGGAGATTGATCCGGCGAATCTTTAGATCGACCCTCGCCGGCAGCGCCGCGTGCTGAGCGACTAGATGTACTTGCCCCAGTTGTCGATCAGCCATTGCAAGACGTTCTTATGACTGCGAACGTCGCCCGGGAGGTGGCTCTTGATCATCCGCTCTCCCTTGAGCGCGCCTGCCTTGTCGCTCGATACACGGTTGAGAAAGGCAAGGACTTCGTAGCCTTCCCCACGGTTCAAAAAGGTTGAGTCTGGTTTGCCTGTGACTCGTGCGTCGTCTGGGGGGATCGCCGTCCAAGAGTACTTAAATTGAAGGTCGTTTACGTCGATCCAAGCCATAGCTTCTCCTCGTGATTGGTAACGATTTATGGCAGATGTGTAAATTCGATGCAATGGGATGAGCCCTGCCTTGAGCCAGCGGCATCCAGCGCCCTCACCTTACGATCCGCGCCTAGCCGGCAATGCCGTCTAGATACCTGCGCACGGTCGCGTCGTCCATGAAGGCGTAGTGCTTCTCGGTCGTCTGGATGTTTCGATGGCCCAGCGTCTCCTTCACCACTTCCAATGGCACCCCCTTTCGCAGCAAAACTGACCCGAACGTCCGGCGCAAATCGTGGGGCGTGGCGTGTTCCTCTATGCCAGCCGCTTCGAGCACTCGCAGCCATGCGTATCCTGGCTCGGTGATGTGACCGCTGCGGCTCTTCTTGGGGCTCGGGAAGACCCACGTTTTGTCCTTGCCGACTTGCTCGCGGAACAACTCCACCGCTTCAGCGCGTAGCCGAATTCGCATGATGTTCTTCATCTTGCTTTCAGAGCGTGGAATCGTCCAGATCGCCGCGTCAAGGTCTATGTCCTTCCAGTTGGCCGCGGCAAGGTTTCCCCAGCGGACGCCGGTGAGCAGGAGCAGCCTGAAGAAGGGGCGCCAGATGGTGAACTTGAATTCGTCAGTCTTCAGCGCCGCAAGAACTTGTTCACGCTCACGATCGCTCAGAACTCGCTCGCGTGGATCTGACTCGACCAATTCAAGCTCCAGGCCAATGTTGTCGCCCAGATACAGCTTGCGCCGGATCGCATACGCGTAAACAGCTCGGAACGCCTTGAGCGCCCGGGTCGCCGCCGCAGGGCCGCGCTCTTTTGTAATCTTGCTCTGGCGGCCTTCCAGTTCGATGACGGTGATATCTCCCATGGAGCGCTCCAACCAATCGTCGTAGACGCCTTTGCGACGAAATGTGTCATCAGCCCACCGCGGCTGCTTCCGCTTGGTCAGTTCCAGCGATCTGGTGTATTCCGCCAGCGCGGCGCCAAGTGTGGTGACCACAGGCTTGGGTGCCGCCTTGGCCCCTTCCTTCAGGTCCGCGTACTTGGCGGTGGCCGCTTTGCGTGCGTCGTCTACCCGAAGGTCGGTGTAGTCGCCGAGCGACTTACGCACCCCGCATTTCCGGGCAGCGATCCACTTGTAGATGCCCCACTTTTTGACGGCACCCCCGGCCGTGACATACAGGCGCAGGTACTTGACCTCATCGTCGGCGTAATCGCCATCGGTCTTGAGAGCCCGGACGTTCGCCTCGGTGAAATGCATCCGCTTCATGCTTTCACCACCCTGCGCGTGCGGCTGTTGGTGGTTTTCGGCTTGACCACCTTGGGCGCATAGCCCTCGCTCTCGATCACGAGGCTGGTGCGGGCGGCGACCGTGTCGGTGGCCAACACCTTGACGTAGTAGAGCGTGGCGCCGTCCTTGAAGTAGATGTAGGCGCTGCCCCGGCCTTCCGTGGTCCACGCGTCGGCGGGCTTGCCGTCGAGCGTGGCGGCGAACGGGGCCGAGCGTGGCGCGTGGGCGTACTTGGTGGCGGCGACTTTTTGCGTGCCGGTGGAAAGTGTGAGAGTGAAGTTCGTCATGTCGGGCTTCCGGTAGGTGGCGAATCAAAACGTTCGCCCGACAACGAATTCTGAGTGGATGAATTGGTTGCCGTCTATGGATTCACACCGACAGTTAGTGTGTACTGTTGAGGGGCGCTAGGCGAGACGCTAGAACGCGGGCTAATCAACGGTTAGGAACGGTTATGAGCCGTCCGTTGCTTTTTAGCCCCTCCCACTCGGAGAAGCGATGAAGACGGATGCGCGGTTATGCCGGGTTATCCCGCCCTTTCGTCCCAGTTCGGAATGCCGTAGAGGGTTGTCATGGACGCCAATGATGCCGATAAAACGCGGGGCGCCGGGCGCTTTGCGGGTCGGCGACAATGCCGGGCTCCATGGAAACCCTTAACGACTGGCTCG
>Ga0182006_1002227_pt1 | contig 10739 bp, 10 predicted proteins | sample Sormic07211104_1_FD_123022 | JGI IMG/M metagenome (GOLD analysis project Ga0182006, IMG submission 123022) | Rhizosphere microbial communities from Sorghum bicolor, Mead, Nebraska, USA - 072115-104_1 MetaG | ecosystem: Host-associated > Plants > Roots > Rhizosphere | place: USA: Nebraska...
CGTGCACGTCGTCCAGCGCGCCGGGCGCCATGAACCAGTCGGTCGCCGGCGCCAGCAATACGGCGGCACGGATGCGCTTATCCGCAGTGACCGGCAATGCCGTCCCCGAACGGGTCCACGGATGTCCGCCGACCAGCGTCAGCGCGGTATAGCCGCCCATCGAATGGCCCAGCATGGCGATGCGATCGGCATCCACCGCTCCGTGGAAAAAGGCGTCCGCGAACACGGCGTCGAGGGCGCGCGACGTCTGCCCCGGACGCGCTATCGCCGCGGCATCGGTATTCGATAGCGAGCGATCGTTACGATTGTCGCCGGCATGTTCCGGGCTGATGACGATGTAGCCGTGCGCTGCAAGATGACCGGCAATGCTCCGGTACAGCAGATGCGATCCGCCGCCGCCATGCGACACCACGCACACGGGAAACCGCCCCGGCGCGATCGGCGCATCCGGCACGGCGTCGAAGACGTAGGGGCCGATGGTCGTCTGCACGGCGTCGGCCGGCGTTGGATATTGGACCACGCACGGCGAACTTATCTGCCGCTCGGGATCGGAAATGTGTAAGGTGCGGATGCCTGAATTCATGCGGTTGAATGCCCCTGTGTTGTAAGTAATCAAAACCAATAGTAGCCTGTCACGAGACCGAAAGTGCCGCGCCGCCAGGCTGCAGGTTTCCCGCAGTTGACGTGCGTCCATGCTCGCGCGGCGTACAACCCATCACGCGTTTGAAGGCTTTGCCGAAGGCGCTGTCGGATTCGTAACCGAGCGATAACGCAATCGCGGTAGTCGATTCACGCGAGTTCTTCAGCTTGTCGCCGGCCACCAGCATGCGCCAGCGCGTCAGGTATTCCATCGGCGTGGCGCCGACCGTCTGCTTGAAGCGCAAGGCGAACACCGAGCGCGACATGCCCACGCGCTGCGCCAGTTTCTGCAGCGTCCAGTCGTGTGCCGGGTCTTCGTGCATGCAGCGGATGGCTGCGCCCATCTGCTTGTCGGCCAGAGCAAACAACCAGCCCACGCCCTCCTTCGCGCCTTCCGCCAGATGCAGGCGCAGCGCCTGCACCAGCATCATGTAGGCAAGCTGCTGCGTGATCAGCGAGCCGCCCGGTTGCGACTCGCGCACCTCTTGCGCCATGCGCTCGAGCGACCAGCGCATCGCCGCCTTGTCGGACTCGCTGCGGATATGCACGATCGGCGCCAGCGAGCTCAGCAGGAAATCGGCGTGGCTGCCGGTAAGTACGAAGTGCCCGCCGACCAGGTAGCAGCTGCTTTCTTTCTTTTCGGCGCGGCCGTCTTCAGAGCGCCATTTTGCGCGCAGCGTGAGGAAGTCGACCGGCGGTACTGCCAAATCGGTGGCCAGACGGAATGGCGCCCCCGGCGGCAATAGATAGCAATCGCCGGCCGTCAGCAGCACCGTGTCGGAAACGCCTTCCACTGACAGCCAGCATTGTCCCGACACCACGGCATAGCACTTGATGCCTTCATGCTGCGGCCACTGGATGGCCATCTCGCCGGGGATCTCGAAACCTCCGGCGACATAGCTGCGCGGCTTGAACAGCGACAACACTTCTGAAAGCGGATCCATATGCCTCCGGACGATTGAACTAATAAATCGGACTTTATAGCATGGATAGTACTGCCGCGAGCGCCTATATTCCGTTCATCGGGTTGCGCTCCCCCGCAGCCTTCAACCGAAATAAAGGCAAATTCATCATGCGTATTTTCATTACCGGCGCGACCGGCTTCATCGGCTCCACCATCGTGACCGAACTACTCAAGGCGGGTCATCAAGTGCTCGGTCTGACACGTTCCGACACCGGCGCGCAGTCGCTGACTGCGGCCGGCGCGGAAGTTTTCCGCGGCGACCTGCAAGACCTCGACAGCCTGCGCCGCGGCGCCGCAGCGGCCGACGGCGTCATCCATACAGCCTTCAACCATGACTTCTCGCAGTTCGTCGCCAATTGTGAAGCCGACCATCTCGCCATTGAGGCGCTCGGTTCCGCACTGGAAGGTTCCGATCGCCCGCTGGTCATCACCTCCGCCACCGGCATGGGCGCAGCGACGCCAGGCCAACCGGCGACCGAAGACAACTTCGATGCCAAGCATCCGAACCCGCGCAAGGCTTCCGAACTGGCTGGCGTGGTCGTAGCGAACCGCGGCGTCAACGTTTCGGTGGTGCGTCTGCCGCAGGTCCATGACACGGTCAAGCAAGGCCTCATCAGCCCATTGATCGAGCTGGCCCGCGCCAAAGGCGTGTCGGCGTTCGTCGGCGACGGCGCCAATCGCTGGCCGGCGGTGCACGTCAGCGACGCCGCCCGCCTCTACCGGCTGGCGGTAGAACGCGCACAACCGGGCAGCCGTTACCACGCCGTCGCGGAAGAAGGCATCGCCATGCGCACCATCGCCGAGGTCATTGCACGCGGCCTGAAAATCCCGGCGGTCAGCGTGTCGGTGGAAGAGACCGCAGCCCATTTCGGCTGGCTGGCCGCCTTCGTCGGCCGCGACCTGCCGGCCTCGGGCGCACTGACGCAGGAAGTCCTGGGATGGCGCCCGACCGGTCCGGAACTGATTGCCGATCTCGAGCGGATGAATTATTTCGGCGTTTGAAAATGACCACCGGCGTCTGCATGACGCCGGTGCATGGTGATCCGATCAAATCAAAGCCGGCGCGATCAATCCCACTCGCCGGTTTCATCGACGAGAATTTTTTTGCCCTGCATGACCAGAAGACGACCATCTTCCAGGACCCGGTAGTAGACGTCGCCCTTCCTGAATTCATAGCCGAGGAAACGGCACGGCGTCACGCCGTCCGCGCATAAGGTGTGCAGCGTCCTGCCGCGCAGCCTGATGCTCTTTCCGGTCTTCTTGCTGGTGCCGGTGTACACGACATTGTCGCAACTCACCACGCCCTCTTCGCAGCCCTGGATGTCGATGACGAATGATGGTGTCGTCAGGGTGTCGGCGCATGCGTGATCGAGCGTGATGCACAGCAAGGCGATGAAAAGGTATGGCTTCATGCTTACTCCTTGTACACGACGTTGTCATCCACCCCGTATAAAACACAAGCCTGCCCGGCACGTTCTTCGCATCGTTTCAACGCCTGCGCGTTGACGTCTTCCTTCGTTCCGGCATTCCAGCCCCAGTGCTTGCGCGTAGGCGCCACCGCGAACGCCTTGGGCGTCGGCGCCGCGAGGTAACGCTGATATTGCTCCCTGCCCTCGTCGCTATCCAGCGGCAGCTTGTTCACGTCGTCGACGGGGGCAAAGCCGCTTGGCGGGAATTGCCGTGCACGCAGCCGGTCGGGGAGCATGTCCTGGTCCGGGCTGGCAATGCGACGAGTGTCCGTAATCACGCCTCGCTGCAAGGCATCGGTCGGTATTGCTTCGCAGCTGGTGATCTTCTTGCGTTCCTGTCCGTCGCAGAAGAATACGCTGTTGCCCAACGTGACAGCAAGATCGGGATGGTAGAAACTCGCCGCGCCCTTGTTCTTTTTAATCGCGATCCAGCGCTTGACTAGTTCCGGATCCGCTTTGCCGTCCGAGTAGCGGATGATCCAGTCGTACAGGCCGCCGCGAATGACGGAAGCGCCGTTCAGATTGTCTTGCGCATCATAGTGCCCATGGAAACCGACGCGGGTCTGGTCGAGCGGATAGTCATCAGTGAACAGCCGCTGCTTGCCTCCTAAAAACATGCGCGAGCAGGAAGAAACGCAATAGCCCGACACCGCCGTGGTCACGCCCACTTTGCGGAAGAACTCGCCAATCTCATAACCTGTCGCTGCTTCACCGCCATGCGAGTTGCGCAGGATGACAAGATCGATATGGGGATTGGCGGCAAAAGCATCCTTGACCATCGCCCATTCGGAACCGTTGACCGGGCCGGACAGGATGATGGTGTTTCCGAACTTTGCCACTTCCATGGCCGACGCGGTGGCGCCGGAGAACGCCAGAATGCAGATTGCGGCGGCTTGAGATGCCAGACGTGAAAATGTGGAGCGTGTCTTTGCGGGTATCATTTTTTCCTTGCAGGGAAATGTCGGCAACCAGATGCCGTACGCAAAAAAAAAGACCGGTCAATGCAACCCGGTCTTTTTAGACGACGACAAAAAGTCAGAGATTAAAAATTCAGCGCCGATATCTTGCTCAGTCCTTGCGCAATGTTCGCCTTGGCAGCGCCTTCATTTGCCAGGCGCAGACGCGTTATGCCGGCAAATGCATCGCTCACCGTTGCCGTGTGTTCCGACTTGATGGATTCCTGCCAGATGACGACGCCGGTATCAGCGCGCTTCAGTGTCCAACCGGCTTCCATTTTTACCGTGAAGGAAAGGCCGAACGACGGCTGATCAATATTGAAAATGCTGACCGTCAGCAGCATGTCGCCGCCATTGCCTTTGACAACGCTGGAAAAGGTTTTTGAATTGGTGATGGCGTCAGTGATCGCCTGCGCAAAAGCGTCATTCGGGATTTGCGACTTTCCCAAGGCGCCGGTTTCTTTGCCGCCATCCACCGTCAGCGCCACCGACTGCGTGTGCTTGTTGGTGACCTGGAATTCGGCAGGCGTCATGCCAGCCGACGTGGAAGGAGTAGCGCAACCGCCCAGCACGGCCGATGCCAGCACTAATGCAGCAACAGCAAAAAGACGATTGGATAAAACAGATTTCAGCGAAAAGTTCATTGTGTTCCCCGTAAGTTATTTGGCGTTCTTGTAGATATTGGTCAGCACTTCATCCACCATTTCCGGCGGCGATTTTCTGGTCAGAGAGGTATGGAAGGAATTGCCGACAGCGACAGGAAAATTATTCGTCGGCTGTCTGATGTTGATCGTCAACTCAAGCATGTACATGGTGATGTCCCAGAACCATTTGTCGATATAGGTGACAACCCCATCGGCCTGGTAAGGCGGCGTCAGCTCCGGACCAGTCGTCACCGAATAGCCCTTCTTGACAAGAAAGTCCTTAATCAGCTGATCAACATCTTTTTCATCCTTGGGAGACTTCACAACATAGAAGGTCTTCATGGCCTCCAGGTTGCTGCCCGGCGTGACGCTTGCCGTCGCACGATTGACTGCGCATCCTGACAGCGATGACAGCACCGCCAGAAAGAGGGAGGTGAACAGGATTTTTTTAAACATGAATCAAGCATCCGTTTTTTGATTTGAGATCCGCTGACAGCGGTCCACATTTTTTATCGCGGCGTATGTTCGTTTGATTGTTGATGGTGTGCTTGTTCCCTCCCCCGACTTGTATTCTTGTATTTCGTGCGCTCTCCCGGCTTGAACGGGAGTAGTGCAACATTGCTTTTCATTATTGTTTTGAATGTTTGCACAGGCATCTGACAAAACACTGACCATTCGCAGCATGTTGAAATTTGAGGAGTTTTGCCACAGCTGGGAGAAGTTCGATATCTGCACGTTTCCGGAGATCAGTACATCAGTCGACCATCCACTTCACGCAAAATAGAATTCCGACGACACTCACGAACCGGACAACAGAAGCGATTCTTGCTCCGAAAATGAAATGTTTAAATTCACTATGCGAAAACATCTCTCGGGATTCCCTCCCCCAAATGTATCGGGTCTTCAGTGCAGTTTTTCGTGTCGACGTATACCACGAACTGTCTAGCGTAAAACTCCGTGTTTTCAATATTTCCAAAAACAACTGCTCCCGAATGATTTGCAGCGCAATCACCGAAACGCAAAAAACGCCATGCCTATCCAGAAAGATAAAAAATCAATTCATCAGTCGTCATATCCGGAAATGTCATGAGCGCTTCGCCACCCCGACAGACGCCACCGGCTTGCGCGCCAGTTCAATGAACGCCTTCAAGTAATCGATTTCCAGATCGCCTTCGCGGGCGCCGAGGAAGATTTGTTTGGCGATGCCGTTGGCGCCCAGACGGACCGGGACGATATCGAGCTTGCCGCCGTATTCCTCCACCAGGCAGCGCGGCAAGGCGGCTACGCCGCGGCCGCTGGCGACCATCTGGATCATGATGTCGGTGGTTTCGATCGCTTTGTGGCGCTTGGGCGTCACGCCTGCCGGCATGAGGAACTGGTTGTAGATATCAAGGCGGTCTGTAGCGACCGGATATGTGATCAAGACCTCGTTGGTGAGCTGCTGCGGCTTGACGTATTTTGCTTTTGCCAGCAGATGATCGCGCGCGACCACCAGCACCTGCTCGTAGTCGAACACCGGCACGAACGTCAGGCCCGGTTTGTAGAGCGGGTCCGGCGTGACCAGCAGATCGATCTCGTAGCCGAACAGCGCACCGATGCCGCCGAACTGGAATTTCTGTTTGACGTCGACGTCCACGTCGGGATACGCGGCCAGATAGGGCGCCGCCACTTTCAGCAGCCATTGATAACAGGGGTGACACTCCATGCCGATGCGCAATGCCCCGCGCTCGCCCTGAGCAAACTGGCGCAACCGTTCTTCGGCCTGATCCAGTTGCGGCAGCACGCGGTTGGCGACGGCGAGCAGATATTCGCCCGCTTGCGTGAGCCGCAGATGACGTCCTTCACGCGACCAGATATCCGTCCCCAGCTGCTGCTCCAGTTTCTTCATGCTGTGGCTGAGCGCCGATTGCGTCACGCAAAGGACGTTGGCGGCCGCCGTGAGAGAACCCTGTTTTTCGACTTCCTGGACGACGGCGAGATGGATGCGTTCTAACATTCTGCGCTATTTTCAAATGAGCTAAATTCATGGATTACTGAGTTAATACCATTATACTTCATGGAAATCAGCGTCTACCATCTGCCCATTCTTCACTTTTCGGAATTGACAGATCATGACCACCATCCACAACCTGGGCTTTCCCCGCATCGGCGCCAGGCGCGAACTGAAGTTCGCGCTGGAGTCCTACTGGAAAGGCGAATCATCGCGCGACGAACTGAAAAACCTCGGTGCACAACTGCGCCAGCGCCATTGGGACAACCAGGCCGGACTGGACTTCATCCCGGTCGGCGACTTCGCGTTTTACGACCAGGTGCTGGACATGAGCTTCACCTTGGGCAACCTGCCGGAGCGCGTGCGTGATTTCCACGGCGATACGCTGGACAATTATTTCCGCGTGGCGCGTGGTCGTTCGGCCCAGGGCGCTGAGGACCACGGCGCTTGCTGCGGCGGTGTCGCCGCCGGCGAGATGACCAAGTGGTTCGACACCAACTATCACTACATCGTCCCTGAGTTCGCCGCCGCCACTGAATTCAAGCTGGACACCTCCCGCCTGCTGGCACAGTTGGCCGAAGCCAGGGCGCAAGGCGTCAAGGCCAAGCCGGTCATCGTCGGCCCGGTCACTTACCTGGCATTGGGCAAGTCCAAGGACGACTCCGACAAGCTGGCGCTGTTGCCGCGCTTGCTGCCGGTCTACGTACAGTTGCTGGAGGCGCTGGCCGCACAAGGTGTGGAGTGGGTGCAGATCGACGAACCGGTACTGGTCACGGAACTGGACGCCGCCTGGCAAAACGCCTTCAACACCGCCTACGCAGAGTTGAAGAACAGCCGTGTCAAGCTGCTGCTGGCGACCTATTTCGGCGAGTTGCTGGAAAACCAAAAGTTCGTCGCCAATCTGCCGGTTGCCGGCGTGCATATCGACGCCATCAATGGCCGCAACGACGTGCTGCCGCTGATCGATCTGCTGGCGTCGGACAAGGTGCTGTCGCTGGGTGTGATCAACGGCCGCAACATCTGGAAGACCGACCTGAACGCGGTGCTGGACTGGATCGAACCGCTGGCGAAACGCCTCGGTGACCGGCTGTGGGTGGCGCCTTCGTGCTCGCTGCTGCACGTGCCGGTCGATCTGAACAGCGAACAAAAACTGGACGCCGAAATCAAATCCTGGCTGGCCTATGCGCAGCAAAAGCTGGATGAACTACGCCTGCTGGGCAAGGCACTGCGCGAAGGCCGCGACTCGGTGAAGGCCGAGCTGGCCGCCAACCAGGCCGCCCTGTCCTCCCGCCGCGCATCGCCGCGCGTCAACAACCCGGCGGTGCAGGCTGCCGTCGCCAACATCGACGTCAAGCTGGGCCAACGTGACAGCGCCTATCCGCAACGTGCATCGAAGCAGGCCGCCCTGCTCAAACTGCCGGCCTATCCGACCACCACTATCGGCTCGTTCCCGCAGACCGCGGAAATCCGCCATGCCCGCAGCGAGTTCAAGGCAGGCCGTCTCGACAACGCCGGCTACAAGACCGCCATGCAGGCCGAAATCGAGCGCAGCGTGCGCGAGCAGGAGACCCTGGGCCTGGACGTGCTGGTGCACGGCGAAGCCGAGCGCAATGACATGGTCGAATACTTCGGCGAGCAACTGCAGGGCTACGCCTTCAGCCAGTTCGGCTGGGTGCAATCCTACGGTTCGCGCTGCGTGAAGCCGCCCATCCTGTTCGGCGACATCAGCCGTCCGCAGGCCATGACGGTCGAGTGGATCACCTATGCACAGTCGCTGACGACCAAGCCGATGAAGGGCATGCTCACCGGGCCGGTGACAATCCTGAACTGGTCGTTCGTGCGTGATGATCAACCGCGCTCGGTATCGTGCAAGCAACTGGCGCTGGCCATCCGCGATGAAGTCCTGGACCTGGAAAAAGCCGGCGTACGCGTCATCCAGATCGACGAAGCCGCGCTGCGCGAAGGTCTGCCGCTGCGCAAGTCGCAATGGAAAGAATACCTGGACTGGGCGGTCGAATCGTTCCGCATCACCGCCAACGGTGTCGGGGATGAAACACAGATCCACACCCACATGTGCTATTCGGAGTTCAACGACATCATCGCCTCGATCGCCGACATGGACGCCGACGTGATCACGATCGAAACTTCGCGCTCGGACATGGAGTTGCTGGACGCCTTCGACAACTTCAACTACCCGAACGACATCGGCCCCGGCGTGTACGACATCCACTCGCCCAACATCCCAACTCAGGAACACATCGTGCAACTGATGAAGAAGGCGGCCGAGCGGGTTCCGGCCGAACGTCTATGGGTCAATCCGGATTGCGGCCTGAAGACGCGCCAGTGGGCGGAAGTCCTGCCGGCGCTGAGCAACATGGTGGCGGCGGCCAGGACCTTGCGCGCTTCGGTTTGATCGAAGTATCCGTTTAAAGAAGACAAAGCCCGCTCTCGAGCGGGCTTTGTGCGTTCGGGAGCATGTTTATCCGGCCCGGTATGCCCTGCTCGACACCGCCACCGAATTACCGTCCGGATCCTTGACGTTGGCAAACGCGTAACCGTTGGCCTGATGCGTGCTGCCGAAGACCAAGCCGCGTTGTGCGCTCTCTTCCTTGAAAACATCCACATCCTCGACGCTGAACATCAGCTTCACGCCCACCTGACCGAGCTTGACGCTTTTGGCGGCCTGGTGAATCAGGATACTGGCGCCGGAGCCCGGCGCGTTCAGCTCGATCAGGCCTTCCACCATTTCGCCTGAAGTTTCGAAGCCGAAGAACTGGCTGTAAAACGCGGCGGTGGCCGCTGGGTTCTTGGCATACATGAGGATGGTGTCGAGTACTGCCTGCATGGCGCTTCCTTGGTGGCTGGTGGATATGTGCGTGTTTGCTCGCCCGCAACTCTATCAAGGAACGCTATTTTTTTCAGCGCTATTTTCGATCGTTCATCAATGTCGATGCTGCGCTTTATTTGGTCCAGAACGGGCTATCCCAGGCCTGCAAGGCTTCGAGGAAAACGCGCAGCCTGGCCGGCAGGAATTTGCGCGTCGGATAGAGCGCATGCACCGGAATCAGCGGCGAGCGCCACTTCGGCAAAACGCGTTGCAAGCGGCCGTCGGCCAGCAAGTCGTTGCAGTAATTGAACGGCAGCAGACCGATGCCGTGACCGTTGTGTGTGAAGTAGCTCACGCTGTTGAAGTCGCGGCTCGACACCGCGCCCGATACCTGGACGCTGACCTGCTTCTTGCCGTTGACCAGGTCCCATTTCGCCTCGCAGTTCTTGCCGTTCATCAGCACGCATTGATGCGCGCTCAGGTCTTCCGGTTTTTCCGGCAGGCGGCGGCCTTCCAGGTAAGACGGTGTCGCCACCAGGTAGCGCACGGTGTCGCCCAGTTTCCTGGAAATCAGGCTGGAGTCTTCGAGCTCACCGAAGCGGATGCCCATGTCGATGTTCTGCCCGACCAGGTTGAGGAAGTCGTTGGTGATGACGAGATCGATCTTGATGCGCGGATAGTTGTCGAGAAATCCCGAGATGAAACTGAGGAACTCCGGCTCGCGTAGCACCACCGGCGCGGTAATGCGCAGAATGCCCTCAGGCTTTTTTTGCGTCTGCGTCAGGACGCGCTCGGCGTCGGCCAGGATGTCGAGCGGCTCGTGGCATTGATGGAAATAATCCTGCCCCGGCACGGTCAGCGTGAGCTTGCGCGTGGTCCGCTGCAACAGCGTCACGCCCAGCTGCTGCTCCAGGTCGGCGACACGGCGGCTGACCGTCGACACCGGCATGCCCAGCGCATGCGCCGCCCGGCTGAAACTTTCAAACTGCGCCACCTTCACGAAGATCGCAATGTCGTTGAGATCGGCCATGGATTTGCTCCTTTTTACTTTCCCATAAATGGAAAATAAATTCTACATATTTCCATCTAATCACGGAAGCATTTGTACGGCATCCTTGCTTCAAACATCGCATTCCAGCCGCAACCAAGGAAATGAACATGAAGGGAGCCAGGCCGTGAAGCCGCTCAAACCACTCAAGCCACTCAATGCGCTCACCATGGAATCGGCACCCGACAGCGCCAGGGCTGGA
>Ga0182006_1002228_pt1 | contig 10735 bp, 5 predicted proteins | sample Sormic07211104_1_FD_123022 | JGI IMG/M metagenome (GOLD analysis project Ga0182006, IMG submission 123022) | Rhizosphere microbial communities from Sorghum bicolor, Mead, Nebraska, USA - 072115-104_1 MetaG | ecosystem: Host-associated > Plants > Roots > Rhizosphere | place: USA: Nebraska...
AAAGTATGGCTCAATGCCGCCTCTAAACTAATTTATCCGGTTTCCTTTATTGGGCGTGGGCAACGGGAGGTTACTTTAAGCGGCGAAGCCTACTTCGAGGTTGCAAAAGACAAACAACATCCATTTAAAGTAAAAAGTGCAGGGCAAGAGGTGGAAGTACTTGGTACACATTTTAATGTTAGCAGTTACCCTGATGAAGCAAACATTAAAACGACATTGTTGGAAGGAAGCGTAAAGGTAAATGACGCAATACTCAAACCCGGCCAGCAAGCCACTCTGCAAGCCAACAAAATCAAAGTAACGGAAGTAAACACCGATTACGCTGTAGCCTGGAAAGACGGCAGCTTTGTATTTAACAGTGAAAACCTGGAAAGCATCATGAATCAAATATCAAGATGGTATAACGTCAGTGTAGTATATGAAGACCCATCTTTAAAGAAAGAAACTTTTTTTGGTACCATTAGCAAATATGAAAACGTATCCAAGGTATTAAACATGCTGGAGCGCACAGATGTAGCCAGGTTTACTATTAATGGCAATACCATAAAAATAACCAAGAATAAATAACCAATCAACTAACCGAGTATTAACCAACCGACAAAAAATCATGAACAATCAAAAAGGTATTCCGTAAATGTAATTGTACAGAAACAGCAAAGGACCCCGATTCGTGGTCGAAGTCCTTTAGATCTGATTTCGAAAAACATTGACTAAACAATTATTTCTAGAACCAAGCAGTTGTGTCGTCTTCGAAAACAAGCACAACGCTTACAACCAGACAAGTAAATGTACAAAAATTACAAGGAAATTTTTTGTAGACCTCGCGGCTACATTAATAAAATACTATTAATTATGAAGCTAACCACTATCATATTAATGATCTCCCTAATGCAGGTAAGCGCAGCTACCTTTGGACAGAAGGTAACGTTGATGGAAAATAATGTGACCCTGGAGCGTGTATTTTGGGAAATCCATAAACAAACTGGATATGATGTATTGATCAAGAATACCAGTTTTAAAACCTCTCAGCGAATCAATGTGAAATTTAAAGAAACCGAACTGGATCAGGTAATGGACCAGGTCGTAAAGGGTACTGATCTTACGTACACCATCGAAGATAAAACAGTCGTGATTAAGGAGAAGGAAAAGCCTTCCTTTCTTGAAAAAATTTTGGATCGTTTTAATAATATTGATGTTAGTGGCGAAATTTTGGACGAAAATGAAAAACCACTTCCGGGGGCTAGTGTAAAAGTAAAGAAAACGGGGAAGGGTGTGAGTACGGATAAGGATGGGAGGTTCTTTTTGAGGGGTGTGGAAGAGGGGGCTGTGCTGGTGGTTTCGTTTATAGGGTATTTGCCAAAGGAAGTGAGTGCTTCGGCAAATATGGGAAATGTAGTGTTGGAGCAGAGTTTGTCGAAGCTGGATGAGGTTCAGGTGATTGCTTATGGCACGACTACGCAGAGGCTTTCGACGGGTAATGTGACGACGATTAAGGCGGATGTGATTGAGAAGCAGCCGGTGAATAATCCTTTGCTTGCTTTGCAGGGAAGGGTTCCGGGATTGTTTATTGAGCAGGCGACTGGGTTTGCAGGTACTGGGGTTAAGGTGAGGATACAGGGTACAAATAGTATGGCAAATGGTAATGATCCTTTATATGTTGTTGATGGTGTTCCTTTTGCATCCCAGTTACTGGTAGGGTCTAATCCTATCTTAAGTGCCACTGGTGAAGGCGTAGTTTCAGGAAATCCGCTAAATTTTATTAATCCTAATGATATCCAAAGTATTGACGTATTAAAAGATGCTGACGCCACAGCTATTTATGGTTCAAGGGCAGCCAATGGTGCAATACTCATCACAACAAAAAAAGGTAAGGTAGGAAACATTAAAGTGGATGCCAATCTCCAAAATGGCTGGGGTCAGGTTGCAAGGAAACTCGATCTTATGAATGCCACCCAATATATGGAAATGAGAAGAGAGGCTTATAAAAATGATAACATAACTACAATAAGGCCAAATGATTATGATTTGAACGGAGTTTGGGACAACAATAGTAATACGGATTGGCAGGAAGAGTTGATTGGCACCAGTGCGGAATACACCAATGTCCAGGCGTCAGTTTCTGGTGGAAATGATAATATTCAATTTCTAGTGGCTGCAAATTACCATAAAGAAGGTAATGTTTTTCCAGGGGATTTTAATGACGCTAAGAATTCAGTGCATTTTAATGTAAATGGCACCTCTTCAAATCAAAAATTTAAAGCGCAATTTTCAGGTTCATTCCTAACAGACAATAATTTATTGCCGCAGGTTGATTTTACTAAATTGGCGATGACCTTATCTCCTGTAGCGCCCGCGTTATATACATCCGCGGGAAATATTAACTGGGAGCCAAATGCCACAGGTACCACTACTTTTACTGCCAATCCTCTGGGGAATCTTTTTAAGAAATTCAAAAATGAAACTACCAACTTGATCGGCAATTCAATATTGAGTTATGAGATTCTTAAGGGGCTGGAAGTTAAAAGTAGTTTTGGATATACACAGATAAAAGGAAATGTGATCACTACCAGTGCGCCAACATATCCTGAAGCCGTGGTAAGAGGGGTACGGAATACTGTATTCGGTACCAGTGATCTCAATTCCTGGTCTGTTGAGCCGCAGATAAGCTACAAAAATTTAATTGGAAAAGGAAAACTTGAAATCCTATTAGGATCGACGGTTCAAAGACAAAATGGCGATGCAAGTTCTATTAATGCCTCTGGTTTTAGTACTGACCAGGTCATGGAAGATATTAAATCTGCAACTACGCTTACTGCCGGTTATTCAACAAACTCAATTTATAAATACAACGCGATTTTTGGCCGAATTAATTATAATTGGTCAGACAAGTATATCATTAACCTTTCTGCAAGACGGGATGGTAGCTCTAGATTTGGTGCCAAAAACCAGTTTCATAGTTTCGGTGCAGTTGGAGCTTCATGGATATTTTCAGAAGAGGGTGCATTTAAAGATCATTTAAACTTTCTGAGCTTCGGAAAATTGAGGGCAAGTTATGGTACAACTGGTAGTGACCAGATTTCTGACTATCAGTTTTTAAGCTTGTACGATGCCATTCCTAATATAACTGCTCCATATCAAGGTATTATGGGCTATCAACCAAACAGGTTAACTAATCCATATCTGGAATGGGAAGAAACACGTAAAATCCAATTTGGAGTTGATTTAGGCTTTTTTAACGACAAGATCTTGATGAACATGAATTATTCCCGGAATAGATCATCAAATCAGCTACTTTACATTCAGCTCCCATTGATGACCGGATTCTATGGCGTGACTTCTAATTTTCCGGCTACAATCCAAAACACAGGCTGGGAGTTTACTTTGACAACTACAAACATTCAAATTCCGAGTTTTAAGTGGTCCACAGGCTTTAACCTAACCATTCCTAAAAATAAACTTATTGAGTTTCATGATATTGAAAATTCTCCTTATAAAGATTCCTATGTTATTGGCGAATCGATAAACAGAAGGCAATTATATCATTATGTTGGGATCAATCAAACGAATGGTGTTTATGAATTTGCAGATAAATTGGGAAACCCAACCAGCACTCCGGTGTTTGAAGATCAAGTGACGATTATTGATACAGATCCTAAATTTTATGGGGGATTTGAAAATAGTTTCCGATACGGAGCCTTTCAATTGGATGTGCTATTTCAGTTTGTTAAGCAAATAGGGATGAATTATTTTTATGGAGGCCAGATATCTCCATATGCCGGGTTATTTCAAAGCGGTTTGGGTAATATGCCTTCCTCTTTAGTCAACAGATGGCAATCACCTGAAAATATCGGGACATCACAGAGATACACCACAGGTTCCTTTCCCTTACTTAATTCTCAGATCAATATTTTGAATAGTGACGCAAGCTGGTCAGATGCTTCCTATATCCGTCTGAAGAATTTATCCTTTTCATGGGAATTGCCGGAAAAGTGGAAGAGGACGGCTCATTTTCAGGGTGCCAGATTGTATTTGCAAGGTCAGAATCTTTTAACTATAACTAATTATCTCGGATTGGATCCCGAAACAAAAAACTCTCTGTCTTTACCGCCATTGAGGGTATTGACGTTTGGTGTAAAAGTAAGTTTGTAGGCTTAATTTAATTTTAGAAATGATGAAAAATAGAATATTCGTAGTTATAAGCATTCTTGCTTTTGTGATAACACATATTGCATGTAAAAAGATGGTGCAGGTTGATGGACCAACTACGAGCATAAACTCTAAAAATATTTATGAGAAGGACATAACCGCTATTTCCGTTCTAACAGGCGTTTATATCAACCTAAGTGCAGCGGGAATGGAAGAAGGTAAATTAACCAGTATTTCGTATTTAGCGGGTTTATCCTCAGATGAACTCACGCTTTATAGTGGTGAAAATAATCAGAAACTCAATGCATATTACACCAATAATCTAAATGGCCAGCTGCCGGGAAGAGGGATCGCAGGAAGTGAGTTTTGGGACAACATCTATTCCAATCTTTATGTGATAAATGAAGCGATAGAGGGGATTTCCGGTACTACAACCTTAACTGCAGCAGTTAAACAACAACTTTTGGGTGAGGCTAAATTTATTAGAGGTTTTTACTTTTTTTATTTGGTGAATTTATTTGGGGATGTCCCATTAATTTTAACCACTAATTACAAAGTTAATTCTTTAATGCCTCGTACGCCAGCCACCATGGTTTGGTCTCAAATTTTAACTGACCTTAAGGATGCACAGAGCCTACTTAGTCCAAACTATTTGGATGCTACCCTTCTAAAAGCAACTCAAGAAAGGGTTCGCCCAACCAGATGGGCTGCGTCGGCTCTACTCGCCCGGTGCTATTTGTACTTGAAAGACTGGAAGAGCGCAGAAGAACAATCGGAGATCTTAATTAATAACCAAGACTTTGGATTGGTTAAGCTCGATGATGTTTTTAAACGTAATAATAAGGAGGCTATTTGGCAACTGCAACCGGTATACAAAGGCAGTAACTCACAGGAAGCAAATACTTTTATCTTACTGGATCCATTAGAACTGACATTTAAACCATCGATTAGCCAGACGCTCTTTAGTAGTTTTGAAGATGGTGATCAGAGAAAAAACAAATGGCTTGGAAATCTGACCGCAGATGGAATAAATTACCCATTTGCCTATAAATACAAGATTCCGAATTCAGGAAATCTTGAAGCTCCTGCAGAAGAATATTCTACAGTATTTCGCTTAGCAGAACAGTATTTAATAAGATCTGAAGCCAGAATTCAACAAGGTAAGGTTGCAGAGGGTATTGCTGATCTTAATTTAGTTCGCGAGCGGGCAACTGATAAGACCTCACCTACGGACCAACAATTAAAAAAGATAAGCACTGATCTTTCAAAAAATGCAGCTATGCTCAGCGTTGAGCACGAACGACAAGTAGAATTGTTTACCGAATGGGGACACAGGTGGTTAGACCTGAAACGTAGTGGCATAATAGAAGCAGTCATGAGTAAGGAAGTTCCGAAGAAGATTGGTGCAGGTGTATGGAGCAGCTATCAACAATACTATCCAATCAGTTTTGATGAAATTCATTCAAACCCAAAGCTCACTCAAAATAACGGCTATTAAAGCAATCCCTAGATAATAATATTATGAGACATTTTTTTATTGTCCTCCTATTGCTCTTTGGGAAACAGCAATTATTTGCCCAAAAACCACCAATTGACAGTACCACGTATAGCAATTGGCCTGAACTATTTGGAGAGCCGAAGATCAGTGGCGATGGCAAATACATTGCATATTTTACTAAAGTACCCGGATTGGCTCAAAAAGATCTAAAATATACCATTCAATCAACTGTTATAGATTGGAAAGCATCTTTTTTCAATATAGATAAAGGCTCATTTACTTCAGACAGCAGATATATGATTCTGCGGACCCAAACTGATACTCTTATCACGATTGATTTAAATGACCAGATTATATCCCAAAAAGCTAATGTAACTGCCTTTAGTATCCCAGTTGGTGGATCTGGGGACTGGCTGATCTATACTCAGGATACTAAAGAAAAAACAAGTACTTTAATAAATCTTAAGACAAATAAGCAGCAAATATTTCCTGGAGTTGATTTAAACTGGTTTGACCATGACGGGAAATATTTGTTGCTTCAAGGATCTGTCATAAATAAACAAGTTAAAAGCCAATTCTTGGACTGGATAGATCTGAAAACTGGCAAAATCAGCTCAGTCTGGAAAGGTAAAGATACTGGATACCCTTCGATTGATTTTAAGCATAAGCAACTTGCATTTAAAATAAATAATGAGATCTGGCATTACAAGATCGGAATGAAGGCAGCGGTCTGTATCTCATGCGGAAACGATGGACTTAACAAGAACGAAAGATTTGGTCAGATAGGCGAATTTAGTGAAAATGGAAAGCGTTTTTTTGTTTATGTAATGAGAAATAGTTCATTGAAGATAGGAACAGTCAATAAAAATGCTCCAGAAGTATGGAGTTATTTCGATGCTAAATTGCAGTCTGTTCAGGAAATGGAGCTGGAAAACGCTGAGAGCTCCTATCTTTCAGTCATTGATCTTACTGACAAAAATCTAATTCATCTACAGAAGTATCAAAATGAATTCTTCTTTAACAGGCAATACGATGATATCATATTATCTAGTTATCAGCCAAAATCAGGTGACTACAGAGAAATTGGATGGAATACTGCCTCCAGTAAGAAATATGATATTGTAGATACTAAAACAGGAACTAGAAGATCCTTAGATTTTATTCCTGCTGATGCTTTAAATATTCAATTATCGCCTCATAGGAAATACATAGTCTATTTTGATGTAAAACAAGGTCAATATATTATTTACAATATCGGATCTGGTAAGCAAGATCAATTGACTAAGGGGATTAATACTTCCTGGTTCGTAACGAACCTCGATTATAATACGATCAGAGGGATTGCTGCATGGGCTTTCAGTGACAGCGCAGTCTTTATTTATGATAGCCATGACATTTGGAAACTTGATCCCGCTTGCAAAGGATTGCCTGTTAATATTACTAAGGGCTATGGCCAGAAAAATAATATTGTCTTTGATATGATTGCAAAAGATAAAGGAAAAGAAATCGGAAACAATACTCCTTTAATATTAACTGCGTTTGACAAAGAAAACAAAAACAACGGATTCTTTAACACCATTATTGGTGGATCAGCTGATCCAGTTCAACTCACAATGGGGCCATATCTATACAAAGCAAATATGGTCCATTCCAAAGCTTTTGACTTTACCCCCTTAAAGGCAAAAAATAAAGATGTTTATTTAGTAAGAAGGCAGTGTACGGACGAGGCCCCTAATTATTTCTGTAGTTCTGATTTTAGAACTTTTAAAAGAATTACTGATTTAGCCCCTCATAAATCATATAATTGGTATACATCAGAACTGCATCGCTGGAAATCGTTAGATGGCAAGAGTTTACAAGGCATCATGTACAAACCTGAGAACTTTGATCCTCACCGAAAGTATCCAGTAATATTTTATTATTATGAGAAACTCTCTGATGGTTTAAATAAGTATTTAAGACCGGATTTCTCAGGGGGACCAATGGATATCCCTACTTACGTAAGTAATGGCTATCTGGTATTTTGTCCTGACATCCATTATACCAAAGGAGATCCAATGCAGGGAACTTATGATGCGGTTATTTCTGGTGCAAAATACATCTCTACTTTTCCTTATGTCAATTCCGATAGAATAGGATTACAAGGACATAGTTTTGGCGCAATACAGACAAATTACCTGGTAACACACTCTAATCTATTTGCAGCAGCTTGCGCAGCTTCAGGAATAAGTGATTGGATTAGTGCTTATGGAAGTCTTTACGGCAATCAAAAGGATGGATATAATGAGTCTATGGCAGCGAATTTTGAAGGTAATGGGCAATTTAGAATGGGCAAATCATTGTGGGAAAGTTTAGACGGATTTATTAAAAATTCATCTATTCTTGGGGTAAATAAGGTAACTACACCTATTTTATTGGAACAAGGTAAAAATGATCCTATCTGTTCTTACCTAAACAGCATGGAATTTTTTTTGGGACTGCGTCGATTAGGTAAAAAGGCATGGCTGTTAATGTATCCAAACGGGGATCATCAGTTATATGGTAAAGACGCAACTGATTTCACCAAACGTATGCAACAGTTCTTTGACTATTACCTTAAAGAAACACCTGCACCTATCTGGATGCTAGATGGTGTGAGTCCTAGAGAAAGGGGTAATGATATAGAAAATCAACTTGATAGTGGGAATCGGAAGCCACCCACTAATTTATTAACACAGGATGAACAAGTAAAGATAGATAGTTTGACTAATGGGAAGTCAAGAATAATGATGTTAAAATAAGATGAAATTTATGAAAAGCATAGTATTGAGTTTGGTTCTTTTTCTTAGTATGAGTATTGTTTATGCTCAAAAGAAGCGGATAGAGTTTGAAGACAATTTAAGCTGGCAACAGGTAAAGGCCAAAGCCAAGGCCGAGAACAAGTTTATTTTTATGGATATTTTTGCATCCTGGTGTGGTTCCTGCAAGTGGATGGATGAAAATGTATTCGATTCTGAATTTGTTGCTAATTTTATGAATGAGAAATTTGTTTGTGTTAAGATGCAAACAGATTCGATTAGAGATGCCAAATGTGTTGAATCCACAGCCAAAATTCAACGGGACTATAATATAAAGAGCCTGCCAACTTTCATTTTCTTTGATCCAGAAGCAAAAGTAGTGCATAAGTTCGTTGGAGCGGTATCTGATTCAACATTTGTAAAATTAGCTGCAAGCGCATTAGATCCTAATAAGCAGTATTACACTTTGCTCGTCAAATATAAATCAGGTAATTTAAATTCTACCCAAATCCCATTTCTGGTTAAATTATCGAATTATGCGGGGGAAGTTTCAGAAGCTAAACAAATCGCTGAGGATTACATTGATAAGTATCTCCTGAATCTTGATGAAAGAGATCTAATGACCAAAGGCAATTTAACATTTATCCGGGAAAATCTGAGTTCTACTCAGACAAGGGGCTTTGAGTTTTTCATGAGAGAACGAGAGCAGATCAACGCTTTGCTAGGTCCTAATAAAGCAGAATATGCCGTTAGATCTATCATTTCGAAAGACTATATACCTAGTGGAACAAATATAACAATTACACAACAGGAATGGGAGCGGTTAGAAAAAGAGGTTACATCTAAATTCGGCTGCATTGGAAGAGAAATGATTTATGGCAGGCGAATGAACTATTGTTTAGAGTCAAAAGACTGGCCGAACTTCACTAAATATTACGTTCTGTATTATAAAATGGCGTTAGCCAGACCTGAATGGAATATAAATAATATGTCCTGGTTTCTTTTTAACTATTCAAAGGACTCAACGGCACTGTTGTTTGCATGCGATGTTGTGATGAGATACGCTATGGAGGAGTGGTATCAAAATGATCCTGCTGCATATGACACTTATGCCAGTCTGTTATATAGATGTGGTCGACGTGATAAGGCCATTGACTGGCAGGAAAATGCCGTCAAAATTGCCAAGGGAACTCCTTATGAGAAGACACAACAAACGAATCTTATTAAAATGAAAAGAGGAGAAAAGACATGGTTTTAACGAATAAAAAATTTGACTTGAAGATGTTTTTTTCAATTCTGATATTAATGCTAGCTGTTCGAAAAGTCAATGCCCAAGAGGTAGTACAGCTTTATTCGGATAGTATTCCAAGCACCCTAATAAAAATAGCACCAGAGGAACAACCAACCCTCGAAATTTACCTTCCGGTAAAGGAAAAGGCCACAGGAACTGCTGTGCTAATTTTTCCTGGAGGAGCCTACGCATTCCTTGCTTATCAGGAGGAAGGTGTTTTGATTGCAAGAGCATTCGCTGAAAAGGGAATTGCTGCTTTTGTGGTCAGGTATCGTTTACCAAAGAATCTGACAATGAAGGATAAGAGTTTTGGGCCGTTAATGGATGCACAGCAGGCGATTAAGATGGTCAGATCAAAAGCTGTTTCCTGGGGTATTGATCCCAAAAAGATTGGGGTGATCGGTTATAGTGCAGGGGGGCATCTAGCATCTACGTTAGGAACTCATTTTAGCAAAAGTTATGTTCCAAATCAAGAAAAAATCAGTCTGCGCCCAGATTTCATGATCCTGGTATATCCTGTTATTACTATGCAGGATCAGCTAACTCACATGGGTTCAAGAATTTCTCTATTGGGAATGGAACCTTCTATGGAGAAAGTTGAATTGTTTTCGAATGAGCTTCAGGTAAGTAGAGAAACCCCTCCAACTTATTTAACCCATACCGGAGATGATGGACTGGTGGACGTAAATAACAGCATTGTTTTATATCAAGCTCTCCAAAAGAATGCAGTTGATGCAGAAATCCATTTATTTCCGAAAGGCAATCATGGATTTACGCAGAGGCTGCCTGTGAGCGAGTGGCTGGAACCGATGCTTGGGTTTATGAAGAGGGAAGGGTTTTATAAATAGCTTATAAACTATGAAAAACAATCAAGGACTAAGACCATGTGTAAACGTATACGTTCAGCTTCTGGATATCCTGGCAGATAGCTCCATTGATATTCCAGCTTCAATGCGTATTAAAGCTGAAAAAGCCTACCAAAGCTTATCGAGTTTTCTCTTTGAGCTGGTTTTATCTCAGAAA
>Ga0182006_1002231_pt1 | contig 10725 bp, 9 predicted proteins | sample Sormic07211104_1_FD_123022 | JGI IMG/M metagenome (GOLD analysis project Ga0182006, IMG submission 123022) | Rhizosphere microbial communities from Sorghum bicolor, Mead, Nebraska, USA - 072115-104_1 MetaG | ecosystem: Host-associated > Plants > Roots > Rhizosphere | place: USA: Nebraska...
AAAATTTTGCCTTTCTAATTCCCTGATCGAAATACTTATCAACCGGCCAATGAATACGCTCACCCGCCTCATTGTAAATCCAATCCTGACTTCCATAGGCCGTAAATATTGGATGCTCAACCGAGAAAACAAAGACCCCTCCGGTAGAAAGCGTTTGGTACACTTTACGACACACCTCTTCAAAAGATTCCAGATAATGGAAAGCAAGGGAACTGAGTACAACATCATAAGAATCAGCAGGGAAATCAAAAGCTTCAATTGCTATTCTCTTATATTCAACAAATGAAAATTTATTCATTTCGTTGGCAGAATTCAGCATTTTTTCTGACAAATCTATTCCTAGCACTGATTTAGCACCATGTTCTGCAGCGTATTGGCAATGCCAGCCAAAGCCACAACCTAAATCTAAGACATGTTTATTTCTAAAATCAGGGAGCATTTTTTGAAGAACATGCCATTCGCCAGCTCCTTTTAACCCTTTTACTGAACGAGTCATTTGGCTATACTGCAAAAAAAAAGCAGGATTATCATATTTATTTTCTTTCATAGGTTCTGTTTATTACTTGTCAAAGCTAATAAACTCAATCTATTAAAAACAGACGTTTGCTTTTGCTAAAACGACTTATTAACTTCAAGTAATGATTTAAAAAAACATATATTTGATTATCATGACCAAAATAAACCATTTATTACTTTTCATCTGCATGGCAGGATGCCTTGTAGCTTGCAAAAAAGATTCCGTAGAAGATAACCACGATCCAATTGCTCAGTTTACAACTGATACAAATGCTATTAGAGCTTTTGTAACAAAAAACAATATTGTCACAAAAAAGGACGAACAATTTGGAGTCTTTTATCAAATCATTGCACCTGGCACAGGAAATATAGAGTATGTATCTACAACACAGGTTACTGCAAATTATACAGGAAGATTACTAGATGGAACAGAGTTTGATTCTAAAAACGGTGCTGTATTTACAATGGGTGGTTTAATTGGTGGATGGCAGATTGGCATTCCGTTAATTCAAAAGGGAGGTAAGATTCGTTTAATTATCCCTTCTTTTTACGCTTATGGGAATGTGAGAAACGGTCCTGTGCCTGCTAACTCAGTACTCGATTTCACGATAGAAATCACAGATCTAAAATAAAACCAAATATTAAAATATTTATCAGATCATTAAAAGGAGGCTATGGCCTCCTTTTTTATGCATAGAATTATCATAGTATTGTCATTTGAAAAATTACTTAGTGTATTTATTACACTATCTAAAAATAATTCTTACATTTGTATTGTTAATACAGCGTAGCTGATTATTAAACGATTAAAACAGACAATGGTGCGATTATTGTCTTAAAGAAAAAGATCCCGTTCATACTGGGTTTATATTTGGTTAAAAAGAGGTAGTGCTTGGATAAGACTACCTTTTTTTTGTGCCTTATTTTTAAGGTTTAGTTCTTCTTTTCTTTAAACGTCTTCAAATCCGACTTGATCTTCAACATCAAATTGTAATCAGATAGCTCCAATAACTCTTCTTTAGTAGGCCTGTATCGTTCTATAAATAAATCAAGAGAATCGCTCTCGAGCTTAGTAAGCGATGAAACAAAAGACTTTCCAAATCTTGAATCTATGTAAGCCTGTTTTTCATCTTCATGAAGTCTTTTCTTTAGCTTATTCTGAATATCATTTTTTCGCCCTAATAACCTTACCAATTGCAATACGTCAATCTTTACAAACTCAAACCGGCCCCTGGGTTGATAAGAATTTATAAAAACATCTTTAATACCAATAGGTTTATAATTGAACTCTCTTGCAAAATCTTTCCTTAGTTTTAGTGAATCTGCTTTGTGATTCCGTTGACCAAAAATAACAACTTCTTCAAGGTCTAAAGAAGTTGGCTTAAGTCCAATTGTCATTAGAGGAGACTTCCAATCTTTTACAAGAACATATCTTCTTTCATAGCCTATTCCTGAAAACCATACAGTATCTGCTGCAGAGGCAATTAATGAAAAATCACCAGTAGCGCTACTTATCTTTTTTGCATATTTTAATTGTATTGAAATACCGCCGAGCGGGCGTTCTGTTTGGATATCTATTACTTTACCTTTTATTAGCTGCGCAAAAACACCCTGACATAACAACATGAAAAACAAAAAGATAGAACTTCTTAGCATTACATTTTCCATTTATAAACGAAACTAATACATTCTGTAGAGACGGGTAAAATTTTAACAGTATTTAACTGATGACAATTCCATGATAAATAAGTGTTTAAACATTTATTACATTTGCCCCCGAGAGCGTTAATTTAAAGGGGGTAAGTCGAAAGGCCTATCCCCTTTTCTTATTTTAAACCATTTCTGGTCGCAAACAATTCTATAATTTTCTTTTCTAGTTGGTCGATTCCTTTTGACCGTTCGTCGTATTTTAATGCCCCATGGTATAAAACAGATAATAGCTGTGCAACTTTTTTATTGACGGAAGCATCTTATTGATAAATAATCAAAGAATCTTAAATACACACCGTCATGAAAACCCTTACAAAAACTCTATTTGCTTCTGCGTTTACAGCAATCATTTTAACATCTTCCGCTATCTCAACTTTTGCTGCAAATCCCAGTACTCAACTACTTTCATTTAAAACAGGCACTATTACGTTTAACAAGGTTGTTATTAGTGGAAATGTAAAAGTCATTTTAGTGAAAGGCTCGGAGGAAGAAGTCAGAATTGACGAATACTATAATTCCTCGAAAACCACAATCGCCAGAAAAGGTTATAATCTACTAATCAATTCTACCGATAGGTATCCTGTTACCATTATAGTTACAGTAAAAGATTTAAACAGAATTCAGGCATCAGGTAATGCATCAGTAGTTACCAGAGGTGAACTTAATCTTACTTGCTTGCAAATCTTTTTAAATGATAATGCTACCGCCAACGTAAGAACCAATGCAAACAGCATGTATACCATTCTTAAAGGAGAATCGACTTTAAAATTAAGTGGTACTGCAGATTCACATACTTATATAGCTAATAAGATCGAAAACATAAGCTTTGAAAACTTTGTTTGCCAGAAAACAGACAGGCTAACTAACGAGTTAATAGCTTCTAAACAATAAATTGGCCTTTTAATATTTCTTCATGATTTTAACTAGCATATCCGCTATGATCTGATAACCTTTATCTGAGGGATGTAAGCCATCGAAAGTATTGTCACTTGCTTCTATCGGATAAGGGTATTCATCAGTATCAGGATTAAAAGGAATATCCTTAAAATCAGGATAGCTATAATTCTTATAAGCTCCTGTTTCAGGATCTTTTAATCTTTTATACTTTACCAGGGTTTTTAACTCCATGCCACTTTTATTATATAAGTCCACTACTTTATAATGTTCATGACGGCCAATTTCATTAACAGCATCTGCAAACTGCGATAGCATCTGTCCCTTTTTCTCCTTATAAGAGCCCCATGCGTTATTATTACTATTTGCTATGTATACAAAATCTACACGTTGCATTGGAGTAATCAGAATAATTTTGGCATCAGGATTAAGGGTTTTAAGCTTGTTAATAATGATGCGATACGAACCGTAAACTGTTTTGAGACCAGTGCTATTGATATAGTCATTTAAAGTTCCTAATGGTTGGCCTGACCACCAATCGTTTGTACCTAAAAAAACTGAATATACATCGGATTTCTGGAGGCCAAGATTTTCGATTTCCTTGGCAATACCAACAGCTGTCCAACCATTATGGCCCTGATTAATGTAACGAATATTAGGCAACTTGCTTACCACCCTGGTCATGTAACCGCTGGTAACCCGGTTACCCGTTTCGTCCTGATGTTCATTTAAATAGGTAATGGAGTCACCAATAGCAGTCCATGTAATTTCCTTCTTGGTAAAAGATCCAAGAGTAATAACAATGGTAAGCAGCAATAATATTCTTTTCATTTGAGATCAAATTAACATTTACTTTATAGTAAACATAAGAATAAAATACGATTGCAATCTATCTTGCGATGCTTCTTTTATATACCGTTTTTACAAACAAAATAGGCTTATCCAGTCGGCCCGACCTTATCAAATAATTTATGATGATTAAGAATAACATGACTACTTATTTAACAATACCTGCAAAACGCTGGTAAAACACGGTTGGACTATTTTCATTTTTAGGAGCATATTTGCCTGCAATAATTGGAATGTAAATTACCCTTCTACGACTTTGCTCACCAATTACTGTAGATTGTGCAACACGATGCCATAATCTTCCATCGTGGATAGTAAGATCGCCCACCTCAGGTACTACTGCAATTTCTTCAGCATCTTCATCGTGGTCAAGAAAATATTTTTTTCTGAAAAGCATTTGATAAAGTCCTTGCTTGTGCGTACCTGGAATTATTCTTAAACCTCCATTTTCAGGTTCCAGATTATTCAGATGTATTCCCACATTAAGCATTGGATTTAGCTTTTGCCCATAAAAAACATCTCTTAAGCCATCAGTGTGCCACCCCATTTTTGTGAATTTACTATCCGGGCCATTTACATAATGATTAAAAACCATTCCGTCTTTTTCACTGTCGCCTAATCTGGCACCTGCACCAGCAAGTTCAAGTAAACCATTTAGTCTTGGATCAAGTAAAAGACCACTAAAGGCCGAATGATGCTGGTTAATAAATGCAAATCGTTGTACTATAGAAGAGCCATCGAGATCACGTCCATATTTAATTGGAACGCCATTAACTTTACTTACATCCTTTTCTAACCATTTTTTTTGCACTTCCAGAGAAGCATCTACAATTGATTTTACAGTTTGAGGTGTTATAAAGTTTTTGAAATGAATAAAGCCGTTTGTATTAAAAAAGTCTTTCTGCTCAGCGGTTAAAGTTTCAGCTAATGAAAACTTTGGATATGAAGTTGCCATAGGTATATTTTATAAAAAATTAAAAGAAGGTAATATTTGAAATCAGAGGTGGGTGCATGCGACCCTAAGAAATTAACAGCAACAACACTGCATGGGCTTCATCATCTGAAGCATTGCCATGGAGTGATTTAATGAAAAGTTGTTACCTGTTTTAATAGACATAGTCTATGTGTTTAGTAGTTTATTTTACAAACATATAAAATATATTGAATACCAAGCATTTATTTTTAAAAAATATTTTCTGATTCCGGATTATTTGATTTTATAGATGCCGGCTGTTATCTTCTCAATAAGTGATTTTGGTAAGACTCTATTCGCATATGCCGATATAATATTAGTGAAACCAGGTATTACTTCTGCTTTCCGATTTAACATCGCTTTAACTGCAATCTCCGCAACAACATCTGCATCCATATTAAATTTTTCGGCGATATCGTTAATAACTGAGAGTCCTGCCCTCTCGGCAAAACCAGTTCCAACAGGCCCCGGACTAATACACGTTACTGATATGGATGAATCTTTTAGTTCATATCTAATGGCCCTGCTAAACGACAAAACATATGATTTAGACGCCGCATACATCGCCAATGTAGGCACTGCCTGATACGCTGCCGTACTAGAAACATTAAGCACATAACCTTGCTGGTTTTGTCTTAAAATTGGAAGCATATAATAAGTAAGTTCGGTGAGTGCCGTTACATTAAGTTGTAACATATTTAACTGTTCATCTATAGAAAGGCTTTCAAATTTGCCCCAAACGCCAAAACCAGCATTATTAACAAGGGCTGAGACAGGAAAAGCATTGTCAGTACACCATTCCGTTACGCGCTTTGCAGCTCCGTGTACAGACAGATCTAATGCGAAAACTTCCACACTAACATTATACTGGCTGGAAAGTTCCAGTTTAAGTGCATTAAGTTCAGGAGCCGACCTTGCCACAAGTAAAAGATTAAACTTTCTTTTGGCTAACGAAATGGCTATTGACCGTCCTATTCCTTTACTTGCTCCTGTTATTAATGCGAATTGATTCATAAGGCTAAAAATGTAAATTTACAATAAATCAGCTCTAATTATTTTGAAAAACAACGCACTAATCAGAATCGTCATCACTTATCTAATTTTAGGTGGAACATGGCTACTTATAGGTTCGCAATTTATCGGTTGGCTTGATCGGCAATACCCGGCAACTGATTTAAGGAACTTATACTACCTTAAAAACTTTATATTTTTAATTGGCACTGCTATAGCGGCAGTAATAGGCTTAAACTACCATTATAGTAGCCTTTTAAATACAGAAAGAAGATATAAAAATGAACTTATTGCACATGAGAAACAGTTAAACGATCAAGTCCTCCTATACAATACGGTTACCAGGGCCACCAATGATGTGATATGGGATTATGACATAGCCAATGACAAATTAACCTGGATGAGTGGGTATAAAGAGATCTTTGGGCATGAAGACAATGAGGTTATTCACAATTCCTTCTGGGCTATGTCCCGGGTACATCCCGACGATCAGGCCCGTATCATTTATGAATTTGAGAAAATCATAAAAACAAAAGGGAACAAGTGGAAAGCAGAATACAGATACCTTTGTCAGGATGGCAGTTACAAACATGTTTTTGATCGCGGCTATCTAATCTTCGATGATTCCGGCAACCCGCTTAGAATGCTTGGAGCAATGCAGGATATAGATGTAAGAGTAAAACATGAAGAGCAGCTCGTAGCTCAGAATGAAAAGCTTAGAGAAATTGCCTGGCACAACTCTCACGAAGTAAGACGACCTCTATCTAATCTGCTAGGACTTATCCCTTTATTAAAGGATTCAATTGGCGACCAGGAGACCCTTACGGGCTTAGTTAATTTTCTAGAAATCTCGGCAGGAGAATTGGACAATGCTGTATTGAAGATCAATGACCAAATTTAATAAAGAAGCCTGCACCGATATCGGCGCAGGCTTCTTTATTAAAGCAATTACAAATTTATTTAACTGCCAAAGCTTTATCAATTAAAAAAGTCAGGTTTGTACGGTGAGCTTTAGTTTGTTCATTTGTTGAAACCGCACCACCAAGCTGGGTTTTTACCTTTTTTAAGGTAGATAATGCCGCAGCTTTACTTGCATTATCATATCCGCCAGGTGAAGAAACGATGCTTGCTGAAGCTTTTATAAATTCAGTCTGTAGGTTTTGACGGAATAGATTCACATTCGATTTAAGATCTGCAGCAAAAATATCATTCGCCAAATCGTTCATTACACTTGCTACAGAATATGTGTTACCATAAAGCCCACTATTGTTTATTCTCGTCAACGTATTTGGATGTAGAATTTGGGCAAGCGTACTTAACTGTATAGACATGAATGTATTCTGAGGCTTAAAGTCCTCGTTACTTCCAAAAAATCCAAATCCACGTCTCTGAATTTGAAGATAAGGGAATAGTGGGCTATCTGCATCAAAAGCATTAGGAGCAAACACATATTTACCCAACAGTGCCATTGCCTTTTTTTGATAAGCAACAGGAACAGGCGTAAATGGGGCAACAGTAGTTTTCTGTCCCACAAAACTTCTATCTACATAAACACCGCCAACGAAACGGCTTATCGCCGCTGCAATACTTGCACGTTGTCCGTTAAGCTGCTGATAGCGTAAGCGTAACTCCTGATAGCTCTGACCAGTTCTGCTAAAACGAGACTTCAGCTTTGGCATCATTGTGTTAATCAATTTAAACCTATCCTCTCCGTAAGCAACCATGTCATTAGTCTGATCATTAACATTCACTCTTGGATCGATACCACCTCCAGGGCTTCTCATGTCATCTGCATCATTACCAAATGCAAGCTGTGGATCTGTACTGCGGCTTAAAATCTTATTTAGTCCGGCCTCTTCTTCCGACTCGCTAAATGGAGTATAGCCATACTCTATTGCCCATAAATCATATGGACCCGCTTTAGTGGTATAATAATCACCTTGTTTACTACGATCGCTGCTTACGTTAATAGCAGGATAATCCATTACAGATCCTTGCAATCCAATTTTACGGGTAAGCGCTACATCATTCATTTGAGCAGGGGTTAACATTTGACTGGCTTTCATATTGTGATTAAGTCCAAGCGTATGTCCCATTTCGTGCATGATAAGATAGTATAAGAATTGTTTGTGCATTTCACGGACAGTTTCTGCTCTTTTTGCTTCTGGAACATCAGCATCCAACGCTTCAATTGCCGTTAAACCAGTCTGATACTGCATACTTAGCTCCTGGGCCAATGTACAAGAAGCCATATGGTTTTTATCGAAACTATGCCCTTGACCTGATTTTAAAGAAGCAGCCTCAATAGGATTTTCCCAAGGCAGCTTTAAAGCAGAATTTCCACCGTTATAAAGATCGTCTGTAATAATTGTACCTGCTCCAGAGCGCCATTCAACAGTAATGTCGGCGCCTAAAATCTGGCCAGTTAATGGGTTATAAAAACTTGGGCCTATTGCACCATAAGAAGGATATGCCGAAGACACCCAACGGATTACGTTGTAAGCAATATCTGCCGGGTCCCAGCTAGCCGTATCAGGCATTTCTTTCATTACAACAGCATTCTTGAAACCCGCTTTCTCAAATGCTTCGTTCCATTTCTCACCTGCCTCTTTTATAATCGGGCGATACTCTAGCGGGGTAGTATTCTCAATCCAAAATACAATTGGTTCTACCGGCTCGCTTAATGCCGCCGACGGATCTTTCTTTTTAAGGTTCCAGCGGCTAATAAAATCTTTATATGGTGCAGGTGATAAAGAAGTCAGGTTATCTACTTCGGATCCAAAATAACCTACCCTTGGATCATCACGACGGGCGCGGAAATCATTCTTAGGAACTTCAAGAAAAGAATGCTGCATTTTAACCCTTACATAGCGGGCATCAGTAATGTCTTTTCCTCCCCCGTTTAAAGGCACAGGGTTATCATAAGCAAGTTCCACAACTACGTCTGTATTTCCCGGGAATGAGCGTATCTTTTGGTACTTTGATTTAGAGGTATTTAGGTTTCCAAGATTAAATACAGCCCCCGGAGGCAAAGTTGGAGGAAAAACCGGTTTAACGGGATCCAGTTTGTCTCCAAGAAAAAGACCGTCTACAGCAATCAGGTAGCCTAAAGAATCTTGTGCAGCTACCTTATCACTATAAAAAACTGCATCTGATACGTCAACATCTGCTGATTTACTTACCGGATTTGCCTTATCGTAGTAAAAATTAGTATTCTTTTGAAGAAGCTCAATTTTATCATCAGATTTCTGGATATAAAACAACCAGGTAGTTCTGATCATATTTTGGTTAAGAAACAAAGTTGTTGGCCCACCCATCGAGAAACTTTGATAAATGTAATTCTTGCCTAACTGATCTTTCTTAATATACATCTGAAGGCTACCCGTTACGGTATCTCTATACATCGAAAAAAGACCGTCAATCTTTTTACTTGATTTTATTTTGTCATTTATTGTTGGTTTAGCAGGCTTGGCCATCGCTTTTTTTAGCGAATCAGCGGCAAGCTCTTTTTTCTTCTTTTTTTGGGCAAAAGCGCCCCCTGCCAAGAATAATACTAGCGTGAGCAGTGTAATGGTTCTTTTCATATGAAATAATAGTTTGTTTTTGTTACGAATTTATCTTGTGTATGATGCTTTCACGCAATAAATGTTACTAAAAATATGAATTTTCAGGCAAAAAGAATATGTCAAAATCGCTTTTCAGAAAATTAATCTACTTGTTCTTTAAACGAGGTATTAAAAAAGGCATGTTTGTTCCTTAATTAAACAATCTTAAATTATCCTGTTAGTTGTATGCCTGACAAATAAATCTCGATCACTAAGCTCTTAAACGATAATTAATACCCAGAATAATGAACATTATAACAAGCCCACCAATTACATAGCGGTTCTCATATAGGTCTATTTGGGTAATGTTGCTTATAGGAGTAGTTACTGGAATATTTTGGGGTTCGTTTCTTTCGGCTTCAGTATACTTCCACATTCCCAGCAACTGATCTTTTGCTTCGGCTTCAGCATCAGTGTACACCGCAGCTCGGTCAAAACGAAACTTAAGTAAAGCGTAAGCATATCCTTCACGGATCATTTGCTCATTTATATCCACTCCACTAAGCACAACATATCTCAACAATCTCGAGTATCTGTCTCTGTCTTTTGACTTATGGTCTCTTGTTAGTTCAATATCTCTTCCTTCAATCAGCTCTGCTAAGTGTTCCTTTGCTTCAATGCCATAAAAATCCTTCATTTCAGGCGCATTTATACCTATTAACCTTACCCGCTCACCTGATTCAGTTACGAAAGTATCACCATCAACAACACGCTTAACCTTTGTGAATTGTCCAAAGCACAGACTATGGCTTGCAACAATTAAAAACAGAATTATATACTTCATTTGAAGCGGCAATGATAAGCATAAAAAAATTCTGATTCAACTTAGGAAATTGGGAGCGAAAGCAAGGGTATTTTTAATCCTGAAGCCATTATGCGTGTTTTACTCCGGTGAATAATAGAAGCCCAGAATCCATATTTTTTTGGCACCATAATCAATAGATCAGCTCTGAAATCGATAATTTCTTTTTCTATTTCCTTGATCACCGCATTGGAATTTACGTTCTTATAATAGTAAGAAATGCCTTCAAGTCCATCATCAATGGCACTTACTTCCGGTAAAGAAGCGTTTAGTGTTTTTAATTCTTCAACCTTCTGACTTACATTAAAAACTTCAACCTCGGCGTTCAGTGCTATTGCCAGTTCTTTAATATTGGCAAGTACTTT
>Ga0182006_1002238_pt1 | contig 10696 bp, 16 predicted proteins | sample Sormic07211104_1_FD_123022 | JGI IMG/M metagenome (GOLD analysis project Ga0182006, IMG submission 123022) | Rhizosphere microbial communities from Sorghum bicolor, Mead, Nebraska, USA - 072115-104_1 MetaG | ecosystem: Host-associated > Plants > Roots > Rhizosphere | place: USA: Nebraska...
AGGAAGGGTAGCGACTAACGTTTTACCTTCACCAGTCTGCATCTCGGCAATTTTACCTTGGTGCAACACCATACCACCAATCAACTGCACGTCGTAGTGGATCATGTCCCAAGTAATCTGCTTTCCAGCGGCATTCCAAGTGTTGGCCCAGATTGCATTGTCGCCTTCAATAGTAATGTATGTTTTTGTAGCAGAAAGTTCCAAATCTTTTGGAGTTGCCTTTACTGTAATCTGAGTATTGTCTTTGAATCTTTTGGCAGTTTCTTTTACAACGGCAAACGCTTCAGGAAGAATTTCCATCAAAGTTTTTTCAGAAATATCGTAAGCTTCTTTTTCAAGAGCGTCGATAGAAGCGTAGATGTCTTCTCTGGCATCGATATCTTGCGTCTTTTCTACTTCTAATTTATAGGAAGCGATTTTAGCGTCTTTATCTGCTCTTGCTTCTTTAATTCTTTCTTTGAAGTAGATTGTTTTGGCTCTCAGTTCGTCGTGCGAAAGGGAAGCTAATGTTTCTTCGTATGCTTTTATCTTGTTGATGATCGGCATGATGGATTTTACATCCTTCTCCGATTTGTCGCCCACAAAAGCTTTTAATATGCTGTTGATGAAACTCATGGTTTGTTGTATTTCTATTTATAAAATGTTGCAAATTTAAGCAAAAAAAAAGCCTCAAGTGAGACTTTTTCGTTGTGTTTATTATTTTTTAATATTCATCCTCATTCCAAAGATAATCTTCGTCAGTTGGATAATCTGGCCAAATCTCTTCCATTGATTCGTAGATTTCACCTTCGTCTTCAATAGACTGAAGATTTTCCACTACTTCCAATGGTGCTCCAGCTCTAATAGCATAGTCGATAAGTTCGTCTTTGGTTGCAGGCCACGGCGCATCACTTAAATAGGATGCCAATTCTAATGTCCAATACATCTGATATCGATTTAATAATTTATGCAAAAATAATTTTTTTACTGAAATAGTCAAGTAAAATTGTATTTATTTTAAAAAAGTCAAGAACGTTTTTTTGAGTTGCCTGATTTTAGATTTGCGATTTCAGATTTTATATTGTCTGCTAATCTTAATCTGTCGTACGGAACCTCCGTCTGCACTAGGATTACTGTTTTTCAGGAATCCATTTCACTTCATCTGCCTTAAGGTCGTAGGACAACTTTCGTGCCAGTACAAAAAGGTAGTCAGAAAGTCGGTTTAAGTACTTAATTACGAGCTCGTCTGTAGGCTCAAGCTCATTTAAATGTACCGAAAGGCGTTCTGCACGACGGCATACGCAGCGCGCAATGTGACAATATGACACAGTGGTATGTCCGCCTGGAAGCACAAAATGTGTCATGGGCGGCAAGGCGTTTTCCATATCATCAATTTCATTTTCAAGTAATTGTATGTCGCCTTCGATTATTTTGGGAATATTTAATCTTGGTTTTCCGTTTTTCAAGATTTCTTTTTCGGGCGGTGTAGCCAAAATGGCACCGACAGTAAAGAGCCGGTCTTGAATTCGGATTAAAATGTCCTTATAATGTGTATTTATTTCTTGGTCGCGAATAAGCCCGATATGTGAATTAAGTTCATCGACAGTTCCGTAGCTTTCAATTCGGATGTGGTGCTTAGGAACCCTGTCGCCTCCAAACAAGGCAGTAGTTCCTTTGTCTCCTGTTTTTGTATATACTTTCATGGTGTTTTGATTTTGAGTGTCAGACAAAAACTATTGTTTCCAAAAGGAAATGTAGCTTAAATAATGAGTTTTTGCTATTGCTATTCTATTTGTTTGGCTTGTCGCTTTCTACTAACCCATCGCGAAGTCTTATGATTCTATGGGCATAGGCCGCAATATCTTCTTCGTGGGTCACCAAGATTACGGTGTTTCCGTTGGCATGGATTTCATTAAAAAGGTTCATGATTTCAACAGAAGTTTTACTGTCAAGGTTTCCAGTCGGCTCATCTGCCAAAATGATTGAAGGCTTGTTGACTAAAGCTCTGGCAACAGCAACACGCTGACGCTGTCCCCCAGAAAGCTGGTTGGGTTCATGGTCCATTCTGTCACCAAGACCTACCTGCTTTAATACTTGTTCTGCTCTTGCAAGACGTTCGGATTTTGAGTAGCCGGCATAAATCATAGGCAGTGCTACATTGTTCAAGGCCGTCGTTCTTGGCAATAAGTTAAAGGTCTGAAAGACAAATCCGATTTCTTTATTGCGTATTTCGGCCAGGTTATCATCGCTCATCTGACTTACGTCATTTCCATTTAAGATGTATTGCCCTGATGTTGGGGTGTCAAGACAGCCAAGAAGATTCATCAACGTAGACTTTCCAGAGCCCGAAGGTCCCATCAACGCAACATATTCTCCTTTCGAGATATTAAGGTCGATTCCTTTGAGGACATTGATAATTTCGTTTCCGAGGACAAAGTCTCTTTTTATATTGGTGATTTTGATTAATGACATAATTTTAATTTGAGTCTAAAAGTAATGAATTTTTATAAAATGGTTTAGTCGTCAGATCGTTAAAGAAAAGAAGGTAATGAGAAATTTTTATATTAAAGTATTCATAAAAAATTAACTCAAATACTAGCTTTATTTTTTTTATAGCTAAATTTATAAGAACAATTTTAATTAAAACCATTAACTTATGAAAAAGATTAATTTATTTTTAGGAGCAATCATTGCGGTTGCTTTTGTTTCTTGCAAGAGCGAAAGCGAAAAACAAGCCGAAATGACTGTAGGGTCATATGAAAAATATGTAGACTCTGTCACCAATGTTGCGGTAGCCGATGCAAAAGCAAATTGGCAAACCATTGAAGTTTCTTATAATGAAAGAACTGCCGAAGCCGAAGCGGCCCTAGCCGAGCTAAAGGATAAAGCAGCTGCCGAAGCAAGGCTTGAAAAATCAAAAGCAAAATATGCAGAGCTAAAATCAAAATTAGATGCTGAAGCGGCCAAAGATGCAGAAGCAGCGAAAGCGGCTGCAGCGAGCCAACCAGCAAATAAAAAACAATTATTGAGAGATGCTTATTTTGGCGCTGGAAAAATTGGAGAAGACATGAATTTCTCTTGGGTAAACAAGGATAACATCTTGAGAGTCTATAATGATTTCTATAATGAGTTCGATAAAAATAAAGATACGTATTCAAGAGAAGATTTTGACGAAATCAAGGCAATGTATGAAGCTTTAGATGCGCATAAAAATAAAGTTGAAAAAGAAGGTCTTTCTTCTAAAGACAACGCGAAAATAGCGGAACTGAAATTTAAATTTGCTCCAAAATTCAAATGGGAAAGAATGGGAGCGAAAGCTGAAGAAAACCAGAAAGCAAAAGAATAAAAATAGTTATTTGAGTTTGGAAAAAGACTGCTGTAAAAGGCAGTCTTTTTTATTTGTAATGCCTTTGACTGTTCGGCATTCTAATATGACCAAAGAACTGATCAAGGTGTTGCGAAATAATCAAGGCAACAGTCCCCAGAGCTTTCGGATACCCAAAATGCTGTTTACTACAAAATAGTTTGAAGTGCGCAATATAAAATGTTCTTTTTCTTGTTCTTTTCTGAAAAAGACCAATCCCCATTGGAACGTGTCAATCGTAACGGTTACTTTCGGATGCTTTTTTATAGTTTCCCAGGCTTCCTGCATTCCAGAAGACCAATGAATGTCATCGAAAATCCAGACGGTTTCATTCGTAATTGTTGGAAGCAAGGCTTCAAAATAGTGTAATGTGGCTTCTTTTGAATGGTTCCCGTCAAAATAGATAAGATCGTAGGTTGCGGATTGGATGTTTTCAGATTCCAAATACGCTTCAAATTTAGTTACGATAGAAGTCACACTAAAGTTGAAGTCTTGAAATTGCTGCTGGGCCACTTTCGCCGTTTGGGGACACCCTTCTAAAGTCGTAATTTTTGCTTTGGAGTTTCCTAAAGTTAGCGCAGAAGTCGCTAATCCGAGCGAAGTTCCTATTTCTAAGACGTTTTCAGGCTGAAAATAGCGTACGATTCGAAATAAAAGCCGAGCATTTTTAGAAGAAACTCCTGCATTTTTAGCAATCTGGTTTATAGCCCGAATGTTGGATTTGAAGACTCTTGAGCCAGATCCAAAATCGGTTACTTCAATCATGTTTTTATTTTCTAAAAGTGAATTGCGGTATTTTTTTAAGGTTTTGTATTCACCATATTTTTTTGTGTCATAAAAGCATTTCCGAACCAAATCAAATACAAACGGAGAATGAACTCCGTGCGCATTGCTTGAATTCCATAGAAATTTTAAATATGAAGTTAGGATATGCATGCTTTTAATTAGCCTTCCATTTTGGCAGAAAGCTCAAACCATCGTTCTTCTTTGTCCTCGATTTTTGAAATTATGGATTGGAGCTCATTGGCTTTTTTCTCAATATCGGCATCAGCAACTTTTCCATCAGAAAATAGCTGTTCGATTTTAGCTTTTTCGATTTCCAGATCTTTGATTTCGCGTTCGATTTTTTGGAATTCTTTCTGCTCGTTAAAAGTCAGGTTTCCTGTCGGATTGTTTTGCTTCCAGGCTTTTTTCTCGGTCTTGTTGTCTTCTTTTTGCTGTACATCGGCACTGTCTTCATACGCCCTAAAGTCAGAATAGTTTCCAGGGAAATCTTCAATCACGCCTTCACCACGGAATACGAATAAATGGTCGACAATTTTGTCCATGAAGTAGCGGTCGTGTGAAACTACGAGCAGACATCCTGGATAATCTAGAAGGAAACTTTCCAGTACATTCAAAGTCACGATATCCAAATCATTCGTAGGCTCATCGAGAATCAGGAAGTTTGGATTTTGAATCAAAACAGTACATAAATACAATCGTTTTAATTCGCCTCCGCTTAATTTTTCTACATAATCATATTGTTTCTTGCTGTCAAAAAGGAAACGCTCCAGCAACTGCGATGCCGAAATGATCTTTCCTTTCGTCAGTGGGATATATTCTCCGTATTCTTTTATGACATCAATAACACGCTGTCCAGGTTTTGGATTGATACCGCTTTGGGTATAATATCCGACTTTTATCGTATCTCCAACAATCACTTTCCCGCTGTCAAGAGGAATGGTTCCGGTCAATAAATTTAGGAAAGAAGATTTTCCAGTACCGTTTTTCCCGATAATTCCGATGCGTTCTGCGCGCTGAAAATCGAAACTAAAATTGTCTAAGATGATCTTGTCGCCAAAACGTTTTGAAATCTTGTGAAGCTCAATAATTTTGCTTCCCATACGTTCCATGTTGATTTCAAGTTCTACCTTGTTTTCTTTACGCCGGCTTTCTGCTTTTTGCTTGATTACATAAAAGTCATCTTGGCGCGATTTGGATTTGGTAGTTCTCGCTTTTGGCTGCCTGCGCATCCATTCTAATTCTTTTTTGAAAAGATTCTGTGCTTTGTCGACACTTGAATTTTCAGAAGCAATTCGCTCTTCTTTCTTTTCTAGATAATAGGAATAATTGCCTTTGTATTGATATAATTTTCCGTTGTCAAGTTCGATAATCTCATTGCAGACGCGCTCTAAGAAGAAACGGTCGTGCGTTACCATAAACAACGTGATGTTTTCTTTGGCAAAATAGCTTTCTAACCATTCGATCATTTCTAAATCTAAGTGGTTGGTAGGCTCGTCGAGAATCAATAAGTCGGGACGGTTGATCAAAATAATAGCCAGAGACAAACGCTTTTTTTGCCCACCGGAGAGATTTTTTACTTTGAGTCTGAAATCTTCCAGCTTTAGCTTGAATAGGATCTGTTTGAACTGCGTCTCAAAATCCCATGCGTTGAATTGGTCCATGCGGTCAAAAGCTTTTTGGTAGGCTTCTTCATCTTCCGGATTTTCCAATGCTTTTTCATATTGGTGGATTACGTCAAGAGTTTCGTTGTCGGAAGCAAAAATACTTTCTTCAATCGTCAATTCGTCTTGGAGGTTATGGTCTTGCGACAAGAAGGCCATCTTGATATCTTTTCGAATTACCACTTGACCTGTATCTGGTTCGTCATCACCATTGATAATTTTCATGATTGATGTCTTGCCCGAACCGTTTTTCGCGATAAAAGCAATTTTCTGGTCCTTATTAATTCCAAACGAAATGTCCTTGAAAAGCGTGCGCTCTCCAAAAGATTTCGAAATATTCTCAACAGATAAGTAATTCACGGTAGAAATTTTTTGCAAAAGTAACTTTTTAAAACCAAAATAAGTTATTGTCGATTTAAAACTGGCGTCTCTTAAAAGAATATACTCTGAAAGGTTATTTATAAATTGAGGTAAGTATATATTAGTTTACACCACATCTGGTGTTTTTATATCTGCTAATTTTATTTGGAATGGATGAACAGCGTACGTATCGTAAGATTTATGAACACTAAGTTCTTGTGTGTATATATATTTGTCATTAACAATATATGTCATCTCAATATTAAATGGGACATCTTTTTTGGTATTTATCGAAAAGGAAAACTCTTGTTTATCTCCATTGTCTGAAAGTCTAGTAGCCAAATGAACCTCGAGACCTCTACTGTCTGTTCTTTTATATTCAGTAATCCTACTATTAGGATTTGTGTTTCTAAAATGCAGAAAATAACTCCTAAAAACTTCATCTTTTTTACATTCAACTTCTATATGCGGTATCTGGCTTTCAACATATCTTTTTTCATTAAGAGACAGCATTTCTTTTAACTGAAAGGCAATTAAAGATAAACTAGCAATTTCAGACTCACGTTGCTTATCCTTTTTCATTAGTTTGTATAAGGTAATGACAGTAGCTATCATACCAAGTGTGGCAATTACAACTTGGACAAATTCTGTCCAGTTTGGTAACTCATCATTAAATAAGTAAAAAGACAAAGCCATAAAAAAACATTTATTTAACGAATATAAAACATTTATTAACAACAAAAGCCACCCATAATTGGAGTGGCTTTTTTAATACTTTGAAATTATGGACTATTTTGAAACAAAAGATGCTATTGAAAAGCTATTAGAAGGCTTTTCTTATGAACAAATATCTAATATGCTTGGTGAAATAGATAGGAGAGTGAAATTAAATTCAAAATTTATTCCCCGTTAATCACCTTCTTAATATCAGGTGGTACATGCCCTGAGTTCATTGAAAAAGTCTCACCGTTCACATAGTGAAAAGTTACTTGGTTCCCTTCTTTAGTTATTTTGTAGACTTGAGATACATTAAACCAAACAGTATCCCTTGCATCAGGACGTACGAATTTTTCTTCCATATTTATTAATTTTTGTTTTTATGGTTACTAAAATCATTTGCTTCTCTTTGAAAATAAGAGAGTTATAAAAGTAACAAATACTGCAATTAATCCTAATATTAATATGGCTATTTTTCGAGAGCTATCATCACTAGAATCCTTTTCAGAAACATCTGTTGTGACTGTAGGCTGTATTTGTAAAGATTTTTTAGGCACAAGCTTTCCCGAAGGAAGTTCGTCATAGACATCGCTAGGCTTGATATTGTATTCTTTAAAGTTGAACTTATTATCGTTAAGCGTCTTCACTTTTTCTTGAAATGACATTTCAGGCTGTGGTGTAGCACTTAATGGAGATTTGTAACTTTTCATGTAATGGATTGACCTTTCGACTTCATCGTCGGCATATTTTTCTGATAGTCCAGAGGATTTATACGACGGTATTGGCATAAGGACAAAACCAGTATCAGAAGGCTTGTTTTGAGCAAAAGCAGAATAACCAATGAGAAGCAATAAAAGAAGATGTTTCATAGTGAAATTGTTTAATTCCACCCAAACCCGAAGTAGAGGTTATGAAACAAAAAAGCGTGGGTTTGTAACAATACCTGAATTCGAGGTTCTGGACAAACCCTACGCCAAGATAAGTTACACCCACGCCTAAAGGCATGAGCATAGTCTTATTATCTTTTGGCGTATTTGTGAATTGTCCAGATTCCGAATACCACGATAATAGCTAACGCTTAACTAATATTTTCTGCTCAAATATAGTGAAATTTTAAGAGAATTTTATTAGTAGATTGTTACACTTAATTTGTTTTTGGTGTAAAAATGTAGTAACTTGCATTGTGAATTACAAGCTATTCTTTTGCCTATGTTTACTACTGAATACAAAACTATTTTAGAGCTTATCAAGGCTTTCCCTGATGAGCAGTCATGTATTGACCATCTAGAAAAAATCCTTTGGTATAAAGGAGTTATTAGTCCGTTTGACCCGACATCGAAAGTCTATAAATGCAAGGACAATAAGTATAGGTGCAAGAACACAGGCAAGTATTTCAATGTAAAAACCAATTCGATGTTTGACAATACAAAGATTGAATTGCAGAAATGGTTCTTGGCGATATGGCTGGTATGTTCTTACAAGAAAGGAATATCTTCCATACAATTGTCAAAAGAACTTGGAATAACACAGAAATCTGCTTGGTTCATGCTTCAACGCATACGGGCATGTTTTGGCATTGAAAACAACAACAACTTGGAAGGAATTGTTGAGGCTGACGAATCATTTTACGGAGGCAAGAATAAGAACCGACACGCTGATAAAAAAGTTAAAAACAGCCAAGGCAGAAGTTTTAAGGATAAGACACCTATTGTAGGTCTTATTGAAAGAGGTGGCAAAATGACAGCAGTAGTTGTAAAAGATACTAAACGTGAAACAATTCAGCCTATCATAAGAAAATATGTAGCCAAAGGCAGTACGCTTATTTCGGATGATTGGATGGGCTATAATGGTATTGAAAGCCATGTACATCACTACAGCATAAAGCATTCTGATAAAGGCTATAAGCATGATTATGATAGCTCTGTAATCCATACTAATACCATAGAAGGAGCTTGGAAAATCATGAAGAATAGTCTGAGAGATATGTACAATTCAGTTTCTCGTAAACATTTACAGGCTTACGTAGATGAATTCGTGTTCAGATATAATTTAAGACGGATGCAAAATTCTGAACGATTTAATTTCTTAATTTTGAATTCGGGAATAAGAACAAAATATAAAGACTTGATAAATGCATAACATAACCGAAGAGGCTCTTTTAAAAAACGACAATATTACAAAAGCCGAATATAATGGTGAATGGTATTTTTGTATAAGAGACCTAGAAAAACTATTAGGCGTAAAGCTAGAGGACAGCAAAGCGATTCCTCTACCTTGTGGCAAGAACCATGCGATTGTACATTGCATAAGGCTCAAAGATTTGGAACTGCCAGAACAGGAACTGTCCGAATTCGACAAGCTTCTGCTCAAAGCACTGAAATTCAATCCTAAGAATAAATAAAGCCCCATGATTGGGGCTTATTTTTTAGTATATTTGGGCTTAACCCTAAAAGTACTAAAAAATGAAAGGATTTATTGAAATACCAGAGAATAGTAATGATTACGCTCATATAATAAACATCGGACATATTGTAAAAGTTATTGAAAGACCTGACGGTTGTATAATAACACTTTCAATAGGAGACACAAAAAGTATAGCATTATCTTATGAAGAACTTAAAACGTTAATTCGTAATGCAACAGTGTAAACTAATATATAGTTACCTAAATTGATATATTTGATTGTCAGTTGTACTGAAAACTTGGATATGAACGGAATAAAGGACATAGATAATTTCTACCTAAAACAAGAGGAGCCCTTTAGGAGCTGCCTTCTTGCCTTGAAGGATATTATCCTTTCGCAGGATGCTGAAATTACGAATGTGCTAAAATATGGCATGCCTTTCTTCTACTACAAGCAAAAAATGTTTTGCTATTTATGGATCCATAAAAAATACAAGCAGCCCTATTTGGGAATAGTAGAAGGTGCACGTTTGGACCATCCCAAATTGATTGTCGAAAAACGCTCAAGGATGAAAATCATGCTGTTTGATCCAAATGAAGACTTGCCGATAGAAGCTATTGAAGTTCTTTTGAAAAAAGTAATCAATTTGTATACTTCTGGAGAAATAAGCTGAAATGATGTTTTAATTGAGAGAGGCTGATTAAGTTTTAACAATAGAAAAAAACTTACATTATTAACTATTTAGTATATTCGTGATGCTAACTAATTGCAATACAATGAAAAAAATATACCTACTGCTTTTTATTTCAATCAGTATGCAAGCACAAAAAGGCTATCCAACGCCTGCAATGGCTGACAATCACTTATTCTATATACAGCACAGCCAGAATCATAACACCTTTGTTTATGAGGCTAATTTTACAAATAAAAGATTCGATGACGTTGAGCCTATAAAAATTCATAGGATTGCCTATACAAAAGGCGGCGTTAAGGAAGAGCTTACTAAATTACAGCGTAAGCTGGCCTATGGCATAGAAATCCAAAAATTAAAAGAGAACCACTATGAGTTTTCGCTAGTTTCCTATCCGGGCAAAAAGCTCTACATGGAACTTGGCCCTAAAGACAAGCCGCACGTGAAAACTACTGTCAATGGCAAGAAAATGATTCTCAGCAAAATGTTTCTTTCGATGGAAGAGTCAAAAAGCCTAAAACCTAAAGTAGAGTATATCGATTTTTATGGCATCGATCCCGAATCCAAGAAAGAGATAAAAGAACGATTTTATATGAAGTGAGAGAATCTCGCTATTCCTAATGGAGCAATCTAAAAATCTATTTATATTTGCTCAATGCAGTTATCCGTTATCATTCTCAACTACAATGTCCGTTATTTTCTCGAGCAGTGCATTCTGAGCGTCCAAGAAGCTA
>Ga0182006_1002241_pt1 | contig 10689 bp, 11 predicted proteins | sample Sormic07211104_1_FD_123022 | JGI IMG/M metagenome (GOLD analysis project Ga0182006, IMG submission 123022) | Rhizosphere microbial communities from Sorghum bicolor, Mead, Nebraska, USA - 072115-104_1 MetaG | ecosystem: Host-associated > Plants > Roots > Rhizosphere | place: USA: Nebraska...
AGATACCAGTTTTATTGGTAGGTTACGGCATTGCCGTACCTCATTTTTGATCTCAGAAATCAAAAATGTCACGATTATGGAAACACAATTCTCGCAATCTGGTCAGTTCCAGAAAGAAAACTTTTCCGGCTTTATCAAAGAGCTGGTTCAAAAATTCAAACCCGAGCAAATCTATAGCTTTGGTAAAAACATCGATTTTAAAGTCAATAACGGGTGCTTTATAGAGAATCATAGTACAGATAACTATCATTATTTTTTGTTGATGGTCACCGAAAGCGTTACCAGAATTGAACACGAAGTACAAGACTTTGCCAATAATAAATACCCCTTCGGCAAGATCACCATATTAGCTCATGGGCAAGAAACCATTGCGGCAGCAATAAAGGCCAATAACAGGTTCTTTATCACCGTTTACAATGAGGGCAAAATTCTCTATAGTAGGGATGGTATGGTACAACCTTTCCAGGCTATAAGTTTGATACCCACACAGGGAGCAGTAAAAGCCCAAAAACATTACAACCACCGCTTTCCGTTGGCAACAGGTTTTTTAAAAAGCGCAAAAGAATGCCTGACGAACCAACATTTCAATCTAAGTGCATTTATGGCGCATCAAGTCGTAGAACAGTGCTGTATTGTTTTGATCAGGGTTCATCTAGCTTACCGTTCTGATATACACAACCTGTATAGACAACTTCGGTTGTGTGATAGCTTTTCTCCGGCACCATCAAGGCTATTCTTATCGGGCAGTGAAGAGGACAAACGGCTCTTTGATATCATGGTAAAAAGTTATTCCGCTGCACGTTACAAGGATGACTTTAAGGTTGCACAAGCCGATGCAGAGCAAATTTTCACCCGTGTTTCAACCTTTTTAAAGCTTACTGAAATTATGTGCGTTGATAAGATAAAATCCCTTGCACAAGTGGCGGAATCCCACACACAATTAAAAAAAGAAAGTGAGGTGGATTATGCCGGATAAAACTATTCCATCAATGAACTTCTTTCATTTGCCTTTTACGCCAAATACAAGAATACTCACAGAAAATACACTGAACCAATATTCCGAGATCAGAAAACCCAAAAGGGGTTATTTTCCCATTAAAATCAGAAAAATATCTTTCAGCAATGAACTGCTTGTAATAAGTGTAATTCTGGACAAAGAGCCTGAAGAACTTGTTTACATTAAGGTTACCGCCTCCGAGCTATTAATAAGTTGCAGCGTTGATACCCATGAAAACTATTTGAGTCGATACGCTTATTTTTCGCTTGTCCAACTGATGTACTATGACACTGAATATGATTTCGAAGAGTATTATTGGCCGGATTTCTTTGATCAGAAAACAGGGGAATCTAAGTACCTGATGATTCACAAGTCGAAAGATAATTTACATATATCTTCAAAAGTACGATATAAAGGATTCTATAAACCGAAAAAACAACTTCCTGTAATATCACAAAATCCTGTTCCGTTAAGAAAAGTAGTTCGCTACATTCAGGAACAACCACCTAAAGAGACACATGTGATATTAGGTTTCTGCCTTGCCGATTCTAATAATGAATGGTATCGAACTAATCATTTTCCCTTTTTGGTTCCTTATACAGGGATTTTGAACAAAGCCAAAACCGAGCTGAGAAGCTTTACAACATACGTGCTTAATGAAACGCAGCTACCGGAATTTGATCTTACGGATGAGCAGCAAAAACTCGTTGAGATTTGCTTTGAGATGAGGAAGATCGCCTTAGTAGCAAGCCCAGCATATAAAGATGACACCAATAAGCTTGCTGAAAAACGGGAACAGAACCAATATAATTTCAATAAGCTTTTTGAGCTATGGCAAAAGGCGCTTCCTTTGCTTTCAGGAAGGTTGTACACACACTACAGTTATACATATGGAATGCGTAATGTAAAGGGCAAACCGATAAGATCGTGTATGACGCCATGCGAATTTAATAATGATACACCAGAAATCTGTTTTCTATGGAAAGACAAAGGCGATTACTACAAACTAGAACTTCGGTTGCACCTTGGCGGAAAAATCCATCAGCTACAATATTACATCAACACCGCTTTCTTCGCTATGCTGAGCTACAATCCGAGGAGATATGCGCTTTTAAATTCGGTTATCGATAGTGCACTGCTTACTTATTTTCAGCAAAGTCAATTTCAGCTCTTAGTTCTAAAGAAACACTATGGCGGTGATTTTAAATATTTTGTAGATCAATTAAGGACGGTATATAGTTTCATAAATAAATAGAATGTTATGGAAGAAATTTTAAAGGCTTTAAATTATCAACCCATTGATATCTCCGATGAGGATCTTGATAATCCTGTGCCATCAATTACTTATTTTTTCGTGAACCATCCGATTCACGAATCCCGTACTAAGCTTTGGGAGCTATACGAGGGATGGATTCATTTCGCTGCTGAATCGCCAGATGGGGAGGAACTGACAGATATGTTATTTTTCTATAATCAATTGGTGGAATTGCTGAACCTATGTTACGTATTTACCCAAAAAATTGAATTAAATAAATAGCGATATTATCAATCAACAACCATAAATAACATTTACATGATTAATGCCTGCAAACTGGCCGTCCCGCATTTGCGGCCTGCGGAACGGCTCCCGCTCTTGGCTGTTGCTGTTCCCGCTTTTAGCATATACGGAGAAGGCAGTAACATGAAACTACCCATGAGCAGGAACGCTTTGAACGCTTAGAACGCATTTTATGACTTATAGAACACCTATAATTGATGATACTCAAGTTACTATTCTATTTTTTAGGTAATCCATCCCTATTTAAAACCTTAATCTCATCTGATTCATATAACCGTAGTTTTCCCAATATTTGCGGAGGTTGGTGCCAGGATATGTGCTGGGGTGTTCCGCAAAAGACCAAAATCCTTCGGGATGTTTTTTATACATCTCGAGCGCCTTCCAGAAAACATCGGTTGACCGTATTTCTATCTTTGTTCTATCAGACTCTGTTGAACGCCAAACCGTTGGCTCTTTTTCCTGCCACTCTGCAATTGAACCGGCAACTAGTATGAACCTAAATTTAGCAACAGCGCCAAAAATCCTAATTTTTTCTGCTGGGTTTGAATAAAAATACCTATCCCATGATTTAACCTGGTCTAATGCCGCATTCAATTCCTGCCCCGGTTTCCCATTTGTACTAAATAATCTCATTTTCGGTCTTTCAATTTCGACAATTACCCACTCTGGCCCGTCAGAATTATCATTAAGCCAAGCAAAATCGCACCTAAGCTCACCAGCAAATGATACTTCACGAAAAATAGGTTGAACAGAAAACTGCCTTGAAACCAGCTCACTGAACAAAAAGGTATTATCTTTGAGAAGTGCCAACAACTCTATTTCTGAGTCGTTTTTAAATGCTTCTTCTAATTTCTTTTCAACATTTTCGATGTTCCAATTCGCCATATGTATATTTTTCGAAAGATAGTCAACTTTAGAAACAACGTCGATTATTTCTATTCCACCGATTATATTCTTAAAAAAATATAATAGCCTTTAGAAACCATAGCTGCTAAAGTATCTTTACATATATGAATAAATATAAACACGAATACCTTCTTCAGCAAGTGAATAGACTGAAGAATAAAAAATTTGAGATCGCTATTTTAGCCCCATTATTATATGACCATGAATTATTAATTGTTCAGCCATATACACAATACCCTGTAGGATCACATTTCATTGATCTATATTACCCTGATTTGAAACTTGCAATTGAAATAGACGAAGACCATCACCTTCAACAGGTCGAGGAAGATTTGAACAGAGAGAAAACGATCACAAATTACCTGAACTGTGATTTCATACGCATTTCAACCGAAAAACTAACTGACTGCATATCCAAAAAAGCTGACATTAAAGAAACTATTTTAGGCAAGATCTTGGAACTAAAGAAACTGGGAGATTTCGTTGAATGGAACCCTGCAGTATTTGATCTTCAAATCGCGCAAAAAGATTGGCCTAACGCCATATTCTTTAAGATACCGGAGAAGGAAGAATTGTTGTCTTCTGAATCTTTCAGGGAACCAGTTAATATCAGTCCAGCTAAAATAAAGCAGGCTGATCTTTTCGTCGGGATATACGGACATACCATTACAGACGTATTTAGTGGAAAACCAGTTGATTGGGAAAATACAGAAGCTGGAGTGCGTAATATAGGCAAAGCCTTCCCTAACCATCCTTTGATTTCCAGTGGAACCACAACCTGGAATGTCACCTCGAACAAAGCCTTTGGAAATAACCTGAAACAATGTTAAGTTGCTTTCACATCGGTCACATCTTGGCATGCAACGAATGTGCTCAATCTATTTTGATACATCCTGTACGTGAAAATCATAGATTACATCGGTAGGTAGGATGTGAACTACCACTGATATAGCTACTATTTTGAAAAATCCCGGGTCAACTATAAACTCTGCACCAAGCCGATCCAAAGGATCAACAACCTGAACCGACACGCGGCCCAGCTCTTTCTCCAGCTCAGCCAGTAACCTTGCACTCGATTAAATAGTTTCTTTATGAATTAATACCCACAAATAGCCAGTAAACCCAATAAATATCGAGCAGATACACCAAGCAGGGAATAACGAACATAAAACTATATAAGCTAACATTTAAGTAAAATTAATACCTTGGGTAAAAACAAATCGTCTATGGAATGCAACTCAATACCCTATCCAAATTTTAGCATTAGTGAATTTATTACCCGAAAGGCGAAGGATTTTTGTAACCAGCGTATACGTGATGCCGCAAGCATTAGTTTAAAATATAACATAGATCAGTTGGAAACCGAGCTTTATAAATTTCACAATGAAAAAGACAAAATACAATTCGTGGCCTATGTCATCAACCACATCAATGAGATTGTAGCCGAACACATAGCAAAATGTAGAACTCCAAACTGCAGAATTGAACCAGAGAGTCAGGAATTATTATATTTCTTATATGGGCAGTTGGAAGAAAATGACTTAAACGTTGACGTAGACCGATTCTCCCGTGACGAGACTTATGCAAACAACGCTAAGATCAACCGGATAATTATAGATCTCAAAGAATTAAAAGCCGGTCAGGAAATTATCTTTGACGAAATTGACTCTCTAACCATCGATTCAGCTATAAACGAAGCAGAAGAGCTCAAAGGATTACAAATACTAGGCAAGAAGAAATGGTTTAAGCTTGTAGCAGGTTTTGCTGCTGAATATGGCGCAACAAAAGTTCTAGACGAGGTTTTCAAGGGTTCCATCATGCCTATCATTGCCTCCTTGAATAGTATTATTACAGGCATACTAAAATAAGGAAATACTTTCAAGTTTAGCGACCACAAAATTCATTAATACTTTAGACCAAAACCATAAATACGATGCAGCTCTCAAAAGGACTTATAGACAATCCTATAAAAATGGGCCTCCTATTGGAATTCAATATTGCATTCCCTGAAGAAGAACCACTTACCGTTGAAGAATATCTCAAAGGAGGCAGTCGGGAAATTATACTTAATGTAGCCGCATTCTTGCTCGGATTTAAAAATCACGAGTCGAAATATGCGGATAACAAGGAATTGCTTAAAATATTCTTCGGGCCAACAAACAATGATTTTGCGAATGAACTCTTTAAAAGGATCAATTCCTTAGAAAAAGAAGGGAATAGAGTGGGAATTATACACCCGTACAGTAGTTTAACTTTGTTTGAATATTTCTTCAAAAGACCTGCCGAAGCACAGACACAAACAGACGCAGAATTTGAGGTGAATTTTTTAAAAGCCTATCTGGTGCTCAATTCGGAATATACAACTAAACAGCAAAAGGCATCTGATTCAACCAAAGATCTGATTAGAGATTTAGCCTTTCCTATGCTTATGTTTTGTATGAATTATCCGGTATCGGATAAACAGCATTATGACATTAATGAAATATGGATCACACAACTGATTAAGGCAAAGCTCTTATTTGAGTTTTTGGAAACCCATGAAAGAACAGCCGTACTCTACAAGGCGTTTTTAGACTTTTTCGAAGTAAAAGACTGGCAGGAATACCTTAAAAGCTTTCTTCCACTAACTTTATCCATGATGAAAAATGAGAATGAAAGCCATACTGATTTCCACGTCCCTGAAGGAGAGTCTTTTGAAAGGGCCTGTTCATTTTTAGATAAACTGATAGTGGAGGATCAGGAAGACCTTAATGAATATGATTTTTTAACACTTCGATCAAAGCCGTTTTATAAAGTTAAGGACGGAGTCTACAGAATTATATTTAATCTGTTTGTCGTCGAAAAGATATTCAAAGGCATGTATTTCTTTCTTAGAGAGATCAATGATAACTTGCCAGAGGCAAAGCAAGTCAAATCACTAAAAAGTCTGGTAGGAGATTTCTTTTCTGAGCAAGTTGTCCTCTATGATACCATACAAACAATTTTTCCAGACAAATGTATCACGTTCTCCGGCCAGGAAATTGTCCAAAAAGGGATTTCTGGGGGGCCGGATTACTATGTGCGCAAAAATCATGACATCATGGTATTCGAATCCAAAGATTTCCTGATCCCCGCCGATGCAAAAATGTCTTTCGACTTCGCAAGATATGAAGATGAATTTGAGAAAAAACTCTATTTTGAGGTACGTGACAGCAAGGAAAAACATGTGGGGGTGATGCAACTGATTGCTTTTATCCGGAAACTACTCACAAAAGATTTTTCCGCAGATACCAGTTATCACTATAGAGATGTATCCATATTTCCCATCATTTTAGTTCACGACCATCAGTACAATGTACCCGGATTTAACACCCTAATCAACTACTGGTTTCAGGCAGAATTGCAAATACTTAAGGAAGAAGGCCTTTACATTGCAAAAGTAAAACCTTTGGTGATCATAAATATTGATTCACTGATCTACCATCAGATTGGGTTAAGAGAGAGCATTCCTTTAAATCTAGTCCTTGGTAAATTTGCTGAACACATTAAAAAAAGAACTCATCTCAAGTTTAGAGATGAAGATGAAATGAAAGCCTATGTGCTTTCCAAACAAGTTGCATTTTCAACCTTCCTAAATGAGTACTTTAAAGATCAAGGATTAACAAAAAAACCGCCAATAGTCGAATTGATCGCACCTACTCTTTTTAAGGACGAACAACAATAATCTGCCAACTCCTAAAATCAAAACTAATGACCTCAAATTTCTTACAATTAAGCTCACCCTGGTCAGATCTCCAGTCAAATCTGAAAGATGTAATAGGCTCTGCTACAGTTTTATCACACTTTAAAATTACATTAAAGCCTATTTAAACTGAATTATCATTATGTTTTATAATTACAATGACCATTCAACCGACATGAACAAAGAAGTTTTAGCCTACCTCAACGAATTTGATAAATACTATTCGGTTATTGTAACCCATCACCTGATGGATTCGAGCTCGAAACAATTTATTGGCAAAAAGAACCATGAATGCAGATTTTGCAAGCGACCATTTCCCGAGGTTTCTTTTAAAAGTGAGGCGCATGCCTTACCTCATTTCATTGGTAATAACAAACTCTTTACCAACCAGGAATGCAACACCTGTAACAACAAATTCGGAAGGTTACTGGAGACAGAATTTGCAAAATACATGCACTTAAACCATACTGTTTCCGGAGTAAGGGGAAAAACTGGCTTTCCAGAATTCAAAAGACATGACGCCAAAATTACTACGACTGGATCATTTATTGATTGGAAGGACATACCCGAAGAGAATCTTGATTTTGATCAAACCAACGGTGTTTTAACAGTCAAACAAATTATGCCTACTTTCATTCCAATTGCAGTATATAAGTGCTTGGTAAAAATGGCAATGACACTAATGCCTGATGAAGAACTCATAAACTTTGAGGACACACTTAATTGGATCAATGAGGAGGATCATAAAACCAGCATATTTTCATTTAAACAACTGTGGCTACTACATGGAAATGTTCAGACAACAGAGCAGTTCACAGGAATTTCTGCACTTCTTGTGAAAAGGAGAGAAAATACAGATCGAACTCAACCTTTCATGATGTTTCGTTTAACCTACGGAACCAGCATATTTCAAATACCACTCCCATTATCAAAGGAAGATGAATCAATCAGCCATAACATAGTACCATACATACCTAACTTGCATGATCTGGAACATGGTTACGGAAAAATTCAATTTCACCTATCCAATTTCAATAATATAGAAGCGCAAAAAGGAGTTGAAATGATCCTAAAGTTTACCGATCTTGATGGAACAGGAACGATGCAGTATATTGACGAATCAGATAACCCCGATGAAAATCAGGCAAGCAAAGAAGATAGTTTCGGATTACCTCCTAATCAACTCCTTCGCTAAAGAGTTCCTCAACAGTAACGCCAAAAGCACGGGTCGCTTTCAGCAAGCTGGAATATCGCAGGTCCTCTCACTTTTTATATCTCCCCAACTGGGCACAGGGTATTTCTTGCTTATGATAACATACTCAAAATCCAAGGAAAAAGGACTGCTTTTTGAGGAGCAGTCCTTAGTCAATTCAGGCTTGAGTAGGGTTAATACAGTTCGTCGGGTTTGAACCCAATACGTGTCCTTTTCGGCGCTGGCCGTTCCTGTTTCTCCAGCAGTTCGTCTAGGTAGCGGAAAACGATTTCCATGTTTTTGTCCTGGTTATCCAGTTTCCCTTTAATCTTTTCAATTTCCAGCCTAATCTCTGTATTGTCCGACAGCACATGGCGCATTCTGGTAAAAATGCGGATGATCTGGATGTTTACCTCAATAGCCCTTATACTGTTTAGTACACTGGAAAGCATGGCCACGCCCTGTTCGGTAAAGGCCATGATGTTATATTTGGAGTGCGCCCCGTGTCTTAAGGTGCCAAATTGGCTCCTTAAGATTTTCTGTTCCTCCGTATTCAACTCAAACATGAAATCTTCGGGAAAACGTTCCGTATTCCTTTTTACCTGCCGCTTTAGCTGTTTGGTTTCCACTCCGTATAACTCCGCCAGATCCGAATCCAGCATCACTTTGTGTCCTCTTATCATGTAAATCTGGTTCATAACCAGTTCATCAGAAATTTTGATCTTTGTTTCCATTATTTTATCTTGTATTTAAAAGCGGTCGGCAGATGAGCTGCCGACCAGAAAGGGTTAAATTGAGGCAAATATCTGTCTTAAAGGCGCCATATCACTGCTTACCTTTTCATCCAACATTTTTGCATAAAGTTGGGTGGTGCGTATATTAGTATGACCCATCATTTTTGATACGCTTTCAATAGGTACGCCGTTCAGCAGGGTAACTGTGGTGGCAAAAGTGCGCTTGGCAATCCTGTTGCCCAATGTTTTGACGATGCCCGACAGGGCGGCAATCTCCACCAGATACTCGTTCATTTTTTGATTGCTGGAAATCGGCAGCGCCCTGTTTTGATTGACACAGAAAGGGTGATCTTTATACCTTTCCAGAATATCAGCAGCTATTGGGATAAGCGGTACGGCTACAGGTATACCAGTTTTTTTACGATAGCTGAACAGCCACTTTTCCCCGTCAATACCTATGCGTATGTCGGTTTGTTTGAGTTTTTGCACATCGGCATAGGATAGCCCCGTATAGCAGCTAAACAGGAAGAAATCCCGAACCTGTGAAAGTCTTGCTGTACTGTATTTTTTGCCCGCAATGTTTTGCAGTTCATCCGCAGTAAGGTATTCCCTTTGTACGAGTTTTGATTTCAACTTATAACCAAAGAAGGGGTCAGTGATGATCCATTTGTTTCGAAGACATATGCGGACAATTTTTCCCAGATTTTTAAGGTGCTTACTGGCGGTATTGGTATCATTATCTTTTGAAGTGTGCAGGTAGAAATCGAAACCATCAATAAACTCATGGTCTATATTTCGGATGTTGAGGTCACCTGTTTGATATTTGAATGAGAGATATTCTCTAACGTGCTTTTCAAGAACTTTAAACCGTCTCAAAGTGCCTTCCGCATAATCTTCCTTTTCTACAAGGGCGGCCATGTTTGTATTATGGATTTTAATGGCCTCCATAATGGTATGTGTTTTTTCTGCCTTGCCCAGATACTTGCATTTAACGCCTTCAGCGGATATCTCTGCGTCTTCTACGCATAAAGCAGTATGGGCAGCAGTAACGCCCGCTTTCATTTTGTCGAGATAGGAATTTAAGGTTTTGGCATCTTCTTTTGTGCCTATCATGTGACCCGCTTTGGTGTTCCACAATTCCGGTTCACATTTTCTGCTGGCGGACATTTCCACAGGTTTTCCGTCAACGGTAATCCTTAGATAAACAGGAACAGCACCTTTAAGATAGTTTTTTGGTTTCTTCAGGTAGAAGAGCAGACTGAAATTAGTTTTCATAATCGACTGATTTAAAGTTAACAAAGTTAGCCTTGCAGTCTAATCGTATCAAGTCGTTCGATGATTGAACTTTCTGTAAGTCAATAACTTACGCTGTTTTTAGTGAGTATAACACTTTGTAAAACTACTCACCGAATCACTCACTTTTTTTATGCGATTTATTGCATATTTTGGGTTTTCCGGTAAAACAAAAAAGCTTGCAATCATTTGATTTGCAAGCTTTTACGTAGTTTTGATACTATCTTCTGTGATCCCGCTGGGATTCGAACCCAGGACCACTACATTAAAAGTGTAATGCTCTACCAG
>Ga0182006_1002242_pt1 | contig 10681 bp, 7 predicted proteins | sample Sormic07211104_1_FD_123022 | JGI IMG/M metagenome (GOLD analysis project Ga0182006, IMG submission 123022) | Rhizosphere microbial communities from Sorghum bicolor, Mead, Nebraska, USA - 072115-104_1 MetaG | ecosystem: Host-associated > Plants > Roots > Rhizosphere | place: USA: Nebraska...
CCCTGGCCAGACGCCGCAATTCGGCTACCTCGACGTCACCAACTTCGACTCGTCCCAGCTCAACGAGCGCCAGAAGGAAAAGACGCGCTTCGGTGTGTTGAGCCTGCAGGGCAAGATGGGCGATACGGCATATCAGGTCTCGGCGGGGCAGCGCTACAGCAGCCTGGACTTCACCCCGGACGACATCGGCGACCTGATGTTCAACGGCGTCGCTTCGGACGTGAGCCGGGCGAACCGCGCGAGCACGCTGCAAGCGGACTTCTCCACGCCGCTGGGCGACAGCCACACCTTGCGCTACGGTATCTACGGCTCGTTCGAACGGGCGAACGCCACCAACGACGCGCTCGTGTTCCCGGCCGACGCGGACGGCAACCAGACCTCCACCACGCCGCTGAACATCGTCGATGCCAGCCGCATCATCGCCCGCACCTACGCCCTGTACCTGCAGGACGAGTGGAGCATCGGCGAGAAGTGGACGGTGAACTACGGCGTCCGCGCCGACCGTTACGAAGCCTTCCGCACGGAAAGCCAGCTGAGCCCGCGCGTCGGCGTGGTGTACCAGCCCACGGACAACACCACGATCCATGCGGGTTTCTCGCGTTACTTCACGCCGCCCGCGTCGGAGATGATCAGCCCCACCTCGATCGCGAAGTTCGCCGGCACCACCAACGCACTGCCCGACAACGGCAACGACACGCCGCTGGCCGAGCGTTCCAGCTATTACGACATCGGCATCTCGCAGAAGCTGGGTGATGCGTGGACGGTGGGCCTCGACAGCTATTCGCGCCACGTGCAGCGCATCCAGGACGAAGGACAGTTCGGCACCGCGCTGGTCTATTCCACGTTCAACTACGACCAGGGCAAGGTCAAGGGTGACGAACTCACGATCAACTACGACGGTGGCGCGCTCACCGCGTACTTCAACTTCGCGTACAACCGCTCGGTCGGCAAGCGGATCATCACCGGCCAGTACAACTTCAACCCGGACGACCTGGCCTATATCCAGGACCACTTCATCCATCTCGACCACGACCAGAAGTACACCTCGTCGGGTGGCATCAGCTACGCCTTCGCGGATTCGACCCGGATCGGTGCGGACTACCTGTTCGGCTCCGGCCTGCGCAGCGACGGCATCGTGCCGAACGGCGACACGATGCCGGCGTACTTCCAGCTCAACCTGAGCGTGTCGCGGGATTTCCATCTCACCGCGGCCGGCGCCACGCATGCGCAACTGGCCCTGGTGAACGCGCTGGACCGCACCTACGAGATCCGCGACGGTTCGGGCATCGGCGTGGGCGCGCCCCAGTTCGGTCCGCGCCGCGGCCTGTTCCTGTCGCTGCAGCAGGATTTCTGAGGCACAGGTCCATCGCTTGACGCCGCCTGGGCGGGGCTTCCGTTATCCTGCGCACTCGTTTACGAATACGCATGGCATGAACGTCAACCTCCCCGCACCAGGCGCCGACGAGCGCGCCCATTCCGATCACCTCGTGGCCCTGTTGCGCGAGGAGATCGCCTCGCACGGCCCCATGCCTTTCTCGCGCTTCATGGAGCGCTGCCTGTACACACCGGGATTGGGTTACTACAGCGCGGGCAAGGCCAAGTTCGGCGCCGAGGGCGACTTCGTCACGGCGCCGGAACTGGGCACGCTGTTCGCCCGCTGCGTCGTCCGTGCCTTCGAGCCGGTACTTGGTTCGCTCGGCCCGGAGGCCGGGTTCCTCGAGCTCGGCGGTGGCAGCGGCGCCTTCGCGGAAGCGGCCTTGCTGGCCCTCGACGCGGCCGGGTGCCTGCCACGGCGCTACATGATCCTGGAGCCGAGCGCCGACCTGCGCGAGCGCCAGCGTGAACGTCTTCATGCCGCGCTTCCCGCCGCCTTGTTCGCGCGCGCGGCATGGCTCGACGGTCCGCCGGAGGCCGAGTGGGAAGGCGTGCTCTTCGCCAACGAGGTGATCGACGCGCTGCCGACCACGCGCTTCACGGCCCGCGATGGCGAGATCTACGAAGAACACGTCGTTCTCGATGGCGAGGGCCGCTTCGTGTGCAGCGATCGCCCCGCCGATGCCCTGGTGGGCGGTGCCGTGCGCCATGTGGAGCGCGATCTCGGCCGTGGATTCGAAAACGGGTACCGCAGCGAGATCCTGCCGCAGCTGCCCTATTGGGTGCAGGCGGTGGCGGGCAGCCTGCGTCGCGGCGCGATGTTGTTCGCCGACTACGGGTATACCCGCGGCGAGTTCTACCAGTCCGAACGCACGGACGGGACCTTGCGCGCCTTCTATCGCCATCGCATGCACGGCGATGCGTTCTTCCTGCCGGGGTTGCAGGACCTCACCGCATCGGTGGATTTCACCGCCCTCGCCGAGGCGGGCAACAGCGCGGGATTCGGCGTCGCGGCCTATATGCCGCAGGCCCAATTCCTGCTCGCGGCGGGAATGCAGGAATTCTTCGAGAACGACTACTTGGCGCTGACCGACGAGGCGGCACGCTATCGCCTCGCGCAGGAGGTGAAGAAGCTCACCATGCCCGACCAGATGGGCGAGCGCTTCCAGGCCATGTTGTTCGCCAAGGGTATCGACGCCGCGGCGCTGCCCGCCGAGGTGATGGCGGCCGATCAGGGGTCGCGGCTGTAGCCGACCGGGGCGCGGCACCGCTTTTGTGGGAGCCGACTTGTCGGCGATAGCTACGAAGCGGTGCGCGGCACGCCCGCGATGGCCTGCGCCTGCGCCTTCTTCATCGCCTCGCCGATCGCCGGCCCTTGCAGCCCCCGTTCGACGAACGCCTGCGAGGTAACCGCCGCCGCCGCCTCTCGGCAGGCGCGCAGGAACTCGGCCTGTGGATACGCCGTGTCTTCGCTTCCCAGCCGGCCACGCTTGTCGGCCATGCATGCCAGCAGGAAGGTCTCCAGGCGCTCCGGGCGGCGCAAGGCCCCCAGCGTCTCCAGCAGGCGAAGGATCGTCGTCGGCTTCAGTTCCAGCGCCATGTGGGCGTTGAGATGATGCTTGCACACCACTTCCGCCATGAACGCGTACTCCGCCGGCACCTTCAGGCGGGACGACATCGCGCGCACCGGCTCGACGCCACGTTGTTCGTGCATGATGTGGCGCGGCAGCACGTCGGCGGGCGTGAGCGCCTTGCCCAGGTCGTGCGTGAGCGCGCACCAGCCGACCAGCGCATCGCCGGGAGCGAGCCTCGCGGCGGCATCGAGCACCATTTCCACATGGATGCCGGTATCGACCTCCGGATGGAATTCCGGCCGCTGCGGCACGCCGTAGAGCGCATCCACCTCGGGGAACAGCACGCGCAAGGCACCGCTGTCGCGCAAGACGCGAAGGAAGGCGGATGGGGCCGGTTCGGCGAGCGCTTTTCGTGTCTCGGCCCACACGCGTTCCGGTACGAGGTGGTCCACCTCTCCGTCTTCGACCATGCGCCGCATCAACGCCATGGTTTCTTCCGCCACCGTGAAACCCAGTGGCGCGTAGCGCGCGGCGAAACGCGCCACGCGCAGCAAGCGCACGGGATCTTCCGCGAAGGCGTCGGACACATGGCGGAGCGTGCGCGTCTGGATATCGCGGACACCACCAAACGGGTCCACGAGCGAACCGTCCTGGTGCCGGGCAATGGCGTTGATCGTGAGGTCGCGGCGTTCGAGATCCTGCTCGACGGTCACCGACGGGTCCGCATGGAAGGCGAAGCCATGGTAGCCGCGGCCGGTTTTCCGTTCCGTGCGTGCCAGGGCGTATTCCTCCCTGGTTTCCCCATGCAGGAATACAGGGAAATCCTTGCCCACGGCCTTGTAGCCGGCGGCGAGCATCTCCTCGGGCGTCGCGCCCACCACGACCCAGTCGCGGTCGACCACGGGTCGGCCGAGTAATTCGTCGCGAACGGCACCGCCGACCAGATAGATGTCCATACGTCCTTTCAAGGGCGACGCCGGCTGCGCGCCTCGTCCAGCCGGCGCTGGCGCACCGACGGGCCGAGCAGGCGTGGCAGCCATGCGGAGAAACGCTGTGGATCGATGCCCAGCTGCGCCAGGCCGTCGACCTGGCCGACCGAGTCGGTGAGCAGCGAGCGGAAGTTGTCCGGCGTGAACGGCTTGCCTGGTACGAACTGGGCCACCTGGGCCTGGAGCCGTCCCAGCGCATCGGGCATCGGCAGCACCGCGCGGCGGCGGCCGCGGGCATCGCGGATCGCGCGCACGATGTCGATCAGCGTCCATGTTTCCGGGCCGTACAACTCGTAGGTCCGCAACACGGACGACGGGTCGCCGACGGCGCGTGCGATGGCCTCGGCCACGTCGCCGACGTAGACGGGCGCCATTTTCGCCCGAGGCCTCGGCAGGGGCACCACGGGCGCCATGCGCAGCAACTGGTCGAAGCGGCTGACGAGGCCATCGCCGGGCCCGAAGATCGTGCTCGGTTCGTAGATGGTCCAGTCGAGCGTGGAGGCTTTCACCAGCGCCTCCGCTTCGCCGCGCGCGCGCAGGTATCCGGAATGGCCCTGTCCCGCCTTGAGCGAACTCATCAGGTGCAGGCGATGCACGCCGGTGTCCTTGCAGGCGCCGACCACCAGCCGGGTCAGTTCCGGGTAGACGCGTGCGAAGGTGTTCCTGCCGCTCTCGTTGAGGATGCCGACGAGGTGGATCACGGCATCCGCGCCCACGATATGCCGGCGCAGGGTGGGCGCATCGTAGATGTCGGCGCTGGTCACCCTGACGTTACGGCCCACGGCGCTGTGGCGGCGGCCCTCGCGATTGCGCGAGAGCAGCAGCAACTCGTGCCCATCGGCGGCGAGCCGCGGAACGAGGCTGCCTCCGACGAAGCCGGTGCCGCCGAGGATGACGATGCGCTGGGCTTTCACCGCTGGGGTTCCTGTGGCGCGGGCGACGACGATGCCTCGGCGGGAGCGGGCTCCATGACGGCCGGTGCCGTCGGTGGCGGGGCCTTCGCCACGGCGGGCGAGGGGCAGGCCACCGGCTTGCGCACCGCGCCCGGCGAAGGCAGCGTGTACGTGCTGCCGAGGCGGGTCATGCGCGAGCCGATGGACAAGGCGTTGCCGTTGAGGCGCCAGTCGTAGATCACGGCGAAAGCCATCACGCGCGCGACGTATTCCCGTGTTTCCTTGTACGGAATGCTGGCGACGAACAGGTCGGGATCGAGCGTGCCGCGTGCCTCCACCCACTGGTCGACCTTGTTCGGCCCGGCGTTGTACGCCGCGCTGGCGAGCCAGGGCGCTCCGTTGTAGCGCGCGGCCATCTGCGCGAGGTAACGCGTTCCGAGCACGATATTGGTGGTGGGTTCGTAGAGGCTGTCGCCACCGGACCACGAGAGGCCGTTTCGCTTGGCGACCAGCGCCGCCGTACCCGGCAGCAGCTGCATGAGGCCGCGCGCATCCGCGCCGGAACGGGCGTCGGTCATCCATGCGCTTTCCGCGCGGATGATCGCGTAGGCCCAAGGCGCCTCGATGCCGGCCTGGCTGGCCTGTTCCACGACGCCATCCTGGCGCGCCAGCGGGAAGCGCTGCTCGTAGAGACGCAGGGCGTCCCCCGACGAGAGGCCGAACACGGCACGGTCGTACCAGCCCTTGCGGAACGCCAGGTCGGCGGCCAGTCGCTGGGTTTCCGCATCGCGGCCGGCGAGTGCGGCCGTCCATTCGCGACGGCCGAGCTTCTGCAGGCCCACGGCGTAGAGTTCGAACGCGCGGTCGAGCCCGGGATCGGCGAGCAACGCGGCCTCGCGTGCTTCGTCGGTGGCCATGCTCGAAGGGCAGATCGCGTAGGCGGCGTCGATCCGGTCGGCGGCGAGGAAACCGAAATACGTGGCTTCCTGGGCCACCGAGCGGTAGATCGGTTGCGCCTCGCCCTTGCGCCCCAGCTTCTCCAGCACGAGCCCGCGGAAATAGCGCCACTCGCCATCGTCTTTCTGCGATTCGCCGAGCGCGTCGAGCGCCGCCAGGGCGGCACTCCAATCCTGTCGCGCGAGGGCGACCCGCACGCGCCATTCGCGCGCGGCGTCGGTTTGCGCGCCAGGTGGCAAGGCGGCAAGGCGTTCGAGCGCCGATTCGTCGAAGTCGGTGGCGTGGAACAACGCCAGTGCGTTCTCGATCGCGCCCTTCTGCTGCTCACTGAGGGAGAAGCGCGGTGCCAGCGTGGACCACGCCGCATCGGCCACGGTGGACTGCTTGCGCGCCATGCGCTGCAGGGCCAGCGTCACGGCCTGGCGATGGCGCGGTGTGTCGGGCCAGGTGGAAGCGGCGCGCAATGCGCTGGCGGGATCGTTCAGCGCCTGGGCGATGCGCTGCGCGGCGGTCGCGTCCTCGGGTGGCAACCAGGGCGCCAGCGAGGCCACCGTGCCGCCCTTGCCTGCCTCGGCGGCGGTCTGGATGCGCGTCCACAGGCGTTCGGGTGTCAGCAGTCCCTGGTCGTGCGCGGCGGCGATCACGGGATCGCAGGCGTTCGGCAGGCTGGCCTTCTTCCACAGGTCGGCGAGGTCGCGGTCGAACACCAGCGGTTCGTTGCGCGCGAGCTTCGCCTGCAATGCGAAACAGCTCAACGAGTCGCCGAGGCCGGGCTGGTACATCGCGCTGAAGGTGGTCCAGTCCTTGCGCCGCGCGAGCTCGCCCAGGAAATCGCGGCGCAGGTCGGCGGCGGGGATCAGGCCCGGATAACGGGCGAGATAGGCGTCCACGCGCGCGCGATCCAGCGTGCGCAGGTCGTGCTCCAGGGCCGCCGCTTCCAGATAGGGGAAGAGCACGTAGCCCTCCAGTCCAGCCGCCTGCGCCTTCCACGCGTCGCCGCCTTGCTGGGCCGCGGCGTAGGCCTGGCGGAAACGCAGGCGCTGGGCTTCCGTACCCTCCGCCGATGCGGTGAACGCGGCGACGGCGCCGCCGATGGCGAGGACGGCACCGGCCAGCAGGCGGAGGGAACGGGCGGCGCGTCGCGATGCCGGGGCGTTGACCATGGGATTCCTTCACGGGTACGTACCGCATGATTGTAGGGGAAGGAGGCGCGCAGGCCGGATGAACATCCTGAACGACGGGAATCGCTCTCCCGCCTGCGGGCCGTTAAGCTTGTGCCGCTCACTTTCGCTTTCGATCTGGAACGGCATGCCGCCACATACTTCCTACGCGCGGTTCGCGCGACCGCTCGCTTGGATCGTCCTCGTCCTCGCCGCCGTGTTCGGCGCGGCGTATTGGTGGTCGCTCGGACGTCCGGTGAACCTGCCGGATTCGCCCACGGCCCGCATCGCCTGCGTGTCGTACGCACCGTTCCGCCTCGAGGGGGAGACGCCGTTCGACCTGCATGCCTTCATCCCTCCGGAACGGATCGACGCGGATCTGAAGGCATTGTCCACGCGCTTCGATTGCGTCCGCACCTACTCGATGAGCCAGGGCCTGGGCGCGGTGCCCGATATCGCCGGACGCTATGGCATGAAGGTGCTGATGGGCATCTGGCTCGGTCGCGATCCCGTCGCCAACGAGCGGGAGATCGAATTGGGCCTGGCGGCGGCGAGTCGCGACCACGATACCTTGCGCGGGATCGTGGTGGGTAACGAGGTGCTCCTGCGCAACGAACTGTCCGAGCATGCGCTGGCCGCCTATATCGAGCGCGTGAACGCGGCGACCGACGTGCCGGTCACCTATGCCGATGTCTGGGAGTTCTGGCAGAAGCACCCGGCCTTGGCCAAGGTCACCGATTACCTCACGATCCACATCCTTCCGTATTGGGAGGACGAACCGGTGGCGCCGGAGAAGGCCGTCCAGCACGTGGCCGACGTCTACCGGAAGATGAAGGCGGAGTTTCCTGGCAGGCAGATCATGATCGGCGAAACCGGCTGGCCCAGCCAGGGGCGCTCGCGGCGCGATGCCAGCGCAAGCCTGGTGAACGAGGCGCGCTACGTGCGCGAATTCCTCAATTACGCCGCGACCGTCGACATGCCTTACAACCTGATCGAGGCCTTCGACCAGCCGTGGAAGCGCGACCTCGAAGGTACGGTCGGCGGTTTCTGGGGCATCTTCGACGCGCAGGCCAGGCCGAAATTCGCGATGCAGGGGCCGATCGTGGAAGAGCCACGCTGGACATGGGCGATCGCTGCCGGCGGTGTGGGATCGTTGCTGTTCCTGCTGGCCGGCGCGTTCCGGCGCCGCTGGCACGGGGTGTCCGGCTGGTTGGCGCTCGCCCTGGCCGGATTCGCCACCGGCACCGCGCTGGCGGCTCACGCGCGATTGCTGCTCTTCGCCTGCCGCAATGACGTGGAGTGGGCCACGGGCATCGCCATCGGCGTGGCCGGACTGCTGACGGCGCTATCGCTGGGGCGGGCGATCGCATCCCGGCTCGCCTTTCCGGTGAACCCGGCGGCGGTCGCTCCGTCGCCCGTCGAACGCGAGCGCTTCGGCATCGCATGGACGGACGCCTTCACCCCACAACGCTTCTTCTGGATGTTCGTCCTGACCCTCTACGGCATCCTGATGGTATTCAACGGCCGATACCGTGATTTTCCCATCGGCCTCTTCGCGATGCCGTGCATCGGCTTCTTCGTGCTGGCGCTGTTGCGCACGCGCGACCGCGCGCTCATGCCGCTGGTGGAAGAGCGGCTCATGGCGATCTGGCTGGTGCTGCTCGGTGCGAGCGTGGTCGTGCAGGAGACCGGTGCGAATGCGGTCTCGTGGGGATGGCTGCTGTTGAATCTCGCCCTGGCGCTACCGGTGCTGATCGCCTGGCGCAGCCGTAGCAGTAAGGCGGCAGTCGAGTAATCCCGCAGGAGCCGCGTAACCCTTGTGGGAGCCGCTTCAGCGGCGATGGGCACTTGCCTCAATTCGGTGGGAGCCGACCTTGTCGCCGATGGGCACTTGCCCCGATCAGGCCCGCTGTCGCGGGATCGCCGATGAATCGGCTCCCACAGGAGCATCGCCGAGAGGGTCGGCTCCCACCAGGGTCCGGCTGAACTGGACGCGTACCAGGCGTAGCGAGCCGATCAGCAGGGCCAGCGCGCCGCCCTCGTAGCAATACAACTGCAACGCGACGACGCCCAGCGAGGCGGCGAGCACGGCGGTGAAGGTGTTTCGCCAGAACACCGCGACCAGGGCCGCCAGCACGGCGGCATAACCGTAGCCGTAGCTGAGGAAGCCCTGCACGATGACATTGCGCGGCGCGCACCACCACGGGCCATCCTTGGCGTCGCATGCATGCCCCAGGTCGGACGGCTCGATGAATCCGTAGCGCAGCAACCCGGCCACGAGGGCGACGGCGACGATGATGGCCCAGGGCAGGGCGATGCGGAGGCTCGATTTCATGGCGTTCCTGTCTGGATCAATGACGCCGCACCGGACGCCTGGGCGAGGGCGATCGGCAGGCGGATCTCGGCGGCCAGCGGCAAGTGGTCGGAGAACGCGCGCGGCAAGGTCCACGTGCGTTCGAGCTTGATGTCCGCCGACGTGAGGATGTGGTCGAGGGCGCGCCGGGGCTTCCAACTGGGGAAGGTCGGGGTCGCCACCGAAGGGGGTTGCAGCGCGGTCTTGTCGAAGAGATGGCGCATCTCGATGCTGCCAGGCTCGGTGTTGAGGTCGCCCATCAGCACCGCATGCGGATACGGTGCGAGCAGTTCGGCGATGAAGGCGAGTTGGCCCAGGCGCGCCGCGGCGCCGAGCGAGAGATGCGCGATGACGACCACCAGCGAATCGGGTCCGTGGCCGAAACGAACGAAGAGCGCGCCGCGGCCCTTGATCCGGCCCGGCAGCGGGTAGTCGATGACTTCGCTGGGTTCGATACGGCTCAGCAGGCCGTTGGCCGAATGCGCCACGCGCGCCATGGGCCGGTTCGGCTGATGGCTCCAGTAGGGCATGCCGGCCGCTTCGGCGATGTACCGCGTCTGGTTGAGGAAACCCGAACGCAGGCTGCCAGCGTCGGCCTCCTGCAGGCCCACCACGTCGAACTCGTGAAGCAACTCCGCGAGCGAATCCAGGTTCGCCAGCTTCGTCCGGCCGGGCAGCACGGCGTTGACGCTGCGGGTGAAATAATCGCTGTAACGCTGCACGCTCGCGCCGGCGAGGATGTTGCAACTCAACAGGCGCAGCGTGCGCTCGGGAGCAGGCGAAGGATTCGGCGTGGCGCGGGTCATGATGCGGCGTGGGGTCTCGACTGGCCGGGAGGCCAGAGGATGCCCTCCGCCGTGTGAACGGAGGGCATCGATGGGGAAGGGCTTACTTGCCGCCCTTCAATTCCTTGTCGACCAGGAACTTCGAAACGCCGTTGAGCTCGTCGAAGTCCTTGATCTGGGCGCTGCGGTACTTGCCGTCCACGACGATGGTCGGCGTGCCGTCGATGCCCCAGGCCTGGATCAGCTTGGTGTCGGCAAGGATGCGGTCGCGTGTTTCGGCGCTGTTGGCGGCGGCGAGGAACTTCGCCTTGTCCACGCCATGCTGTGCATACCAGTCGGCGAGTTCGTCGAGCGTGCGCAGCGGGTAATGCTCTTCGTGGATGGCCTTGAACAGCGCGGCGTGCGTCGCTGGCAGCGCGTTGAGCTTCTTCGCCGCGTAATAGGCCTGTGCATACGGCAGCCAGGCGTCGTTGAACGCCGCGGGGATGGCATGGAACACCACGCCCTTGGGCAGTTCCTTCTGCAACTGCTCGACCTTCGGCTCGTAGTGCGCGCAATGGATGCAGCCGTACGAGAACACCTCGACGACCTCCACC
>Ga0182006_1002243_pt1 | contig 10677 bp, 10 predicted proteins | sample Sormic07211104_1_FD_123022 | JGI IMG/M metagenome (GOLD analysis project Ga0182006, IMG submission 123022) | Rhizosphere microbial communities from Sorghum bicolor, Mead, Nebraska, USA - 072115-104_1 MetaG | ecosystem: Host-associated > Plants > Roots > Rhizosphere | place: USA: Nebraska...
GAAACTACACCATCTTCGACGACAGCGGCACACGACTGGAAGTCGATCTTGACGAGACTGGCGTGAACCCCTGGAGCAGTGTCCACCGTGCGTTCGACGCACAGGGCCGCGAGGATTACGCGACCATGTTCCTGGACGATGGCAGTCGCAACACGTACGACTACGACCAAAACGGCTCGCAGCGTTGGTCGCGTATGGAGTCGCATTTTGGGGCCAGTGGCCGTGCGGAGTATTCAACCACGTACAACGATGACGGCTCCCGACTTGTGATTGACCATGACTACAACGGTCATTTTGGCGAGCATGGAGTCATTACTTATAGCGCTGCTGGCAGCGCGCGTTTGGTTGGGTGGACAAAGGACGGGTACGACGGGTTGATCTTCACCCCTGCGGGCGGCGTAATTGGTGCCAACGGGTACGCAGGCGGGCCGCCGTCGTTTGGTCAGTTCCCAGCCGCGCTCCCTTATTTGCCCGCCATCTACTCGGATCCCGATGGTGATGGTCCCAGTTGGACGATCGAGACCCCGTGGGGTGCGTACCACGGTACTTAAACCGGAAGCGGGTCTGGATACGCACTCATTCGCGCGAATAGTGTTCAGTGCGGGCCGCGGTAGGGACGGGGATCACTCCTCCCCCCGCACAGATCCGTACGTGTGCACTACCGCATACGGCTCCTGCCTCGAGTCATGACGCGAAGCGCTGATGCGGATTGGAGTGGAGTACCCGAGCCCGCGGGAGGGTAGCGCTCGCCCGGGCATCCGAACCGGGTCCGGGCATTCGTCCACGCTACCCTCGCAGTCGTAGCGCATGGAGCCACGCTCGAGACACGTCCTTGCGGAACGCACCCCAGCGGTCCGTTGCCCGGTACGGCGTGGTAGTTGAAGTAGCTCTGGACCACGCGCCGCAGCCAGCGATCGACCACAGGGATCGGTTCGTGCATACGGCGCATCGGCGCTTCTCGAATTGCCTTGAGGCGGGCACGCATTCGCTTCACCGAGGTCAGCCGTTTCAGTTAGAACCAGCCGTTCGACCGGGATCTCCCGCAGATGTCTGGGATCCCAAGGAAGTCAAACGTCGGCAGTTTCGCAAGCCCTTGCTTGGCGCGCGCCTGGGCCGCGAAGCGACCGAATTGCAGCACGAGCGTCTTGTCCTCGTTTAGCGTCAACCCGAACTGGGCGAGTCGACGCGGAAACTGCTGGGGCGAAAGCGGCTTGAAGAGATCTGATCTCGCTCCGCAAAAAAGGTGATAGGCCTCGGTGAACATCTACGAGGCGGTCACATGTATCGGAGCGGGTGCTCAGGTCAAATTGGAATCGGTGCTCATTGCAGATCGGAATACGCAGCCCTCGCGTTAGAGGTGCAATGCCCGGGCGAGATTTAACGTCGTGCTAGATCGATTGATCGTCGATAGCCGTCAGCTTCCAGCACATTCCCGATCGCTTGAAGAGATAGCGGACCTTCTCTCCGGAGTTCGATCCGGCAATTTCGATCTGACCTCCCGAGTCCTCGTCCTTTGCGATCCGAATGATCTTGCCTTCGCGCTTGGCACGATCTAGCGCCGTCATCAGCGGATAAGTCACTTGCCGCTGCGTGAGTTGTTTCGTCACGGGCTTCGGTTCTGGCTCCGCCTTGGCATCGATGGCAGTGGATTGCAGCGGCCAGCGGGTGAACTTCGCCTGGAGGGAGATGCTGTTTGCGAATTTCTCCACGAAGGTTTCGAAGGTTTTGCCGGGGCAATCCAGCGCCTCTGCACGTGCTTGCCCGTTCACAGCAGCATCATCCTTTTGTGCATGGAGAGCACCCGCGGGTTGCCGGACGCCATTGATGGAAAGCACCTGTTCGATGATGCGCTTGTCTCCATCGATGCGGGTCATGGCGACGACTTCGCACGGCTGGTTTCGCCTGCAGATCTTTTGCGCCCGTTGTTCGGCGTAGGTGTCGGCCTCAAAGAAGCAGGTCGCCCGACCGCTCTTTTCCAGCGATGAACCCGCCATGCCAGAGCCAGAGCTCAATGTGCCGGTACAGACGAATTGCTCCGGGTGAGCTTTTGCCGAAGCCGCTGCAAAAAAGAGCGGCAAGAGCAAAGCCAGGCGAGCGAGAACGATCGTTCGTTGCATGGAGGCCTCCTTGATTTTCCTGGTTTGGCAAAGATGGTGTGCGATTTTGGATCTTAGTGTTGGGGCCGAGGCGAAACGAATCAGTTGTGCACGGCTTCGTCCTTGCCGCCATCGGGCGACCGTTCAAAGGCGGTGATGGTGATGGTCATCGGATATCCAGACTCATTGCCAAAATCACATTGCCAGAATCCCGTTCTTCCTATGCGCTTAGTGCTTAAGCCATGGGCAAACTCAGCTCGACGATGGTGCCATGCGGCTGCGCATGCTGGATGACAAGGGCCGCGCCGATGGACTGCGCCCGTGCCCGCATGTTGCCCAGGCCGTGGCCGGACACGCGGCCCTGCTCCGCGGAAATACCGGCTCCGTCGTCCTGCACGCGCAGCTCGAGCCGGTCGGGGCCTTCGACCCGCCTTGCCGTCACGCGCACGGTGGTGGCCGCTGCGTGCTTCAGCACGTTGGTGAAGGCTTCGAGCAGGATGCGCTGGACGTTGAGCACCGTGGTCGGCGTCAGGCTGCGCATCTCGGGCAGCGCCGCCACCTCCCATTCGACCCGCAGCCCCGCGGCCTCCAGCCGCGGCTGCAACCGATAGCGCAGCGTGGCGAGGACCGTGGCGAGGTCGCCGTTCACCGGCTGCAGCGAATCGACCGCCATGCGCAGTTCGTCGAGCGCCGCGTGAGCCTGTTCCTGCAGCGCCTCGGCCGCGGCGCCGCCTTTCTTCATCATGCTGAGCAGTCCCACCAGATGTGCGCCCACGCCATCATGGATGTCGCGCATGATGCGTTGGCGCTCCTGCAGCGCGGCCTGCTCCTCGCTCTGACGCTGCTGCAGCCGATGGGACTCGCCGAGCTCGGCTTCCCGCTCGGCGATGCGCCGCGCCAGAGAGGCATTGAGCTCCCTGTATGCGGCCACCTGGCGAACGTAGTGCCCCACGACCGTCCCGCCCATCGCCAGCACCAGGAAGAACACGGCCAGCGGCAGCATGGCGTAGGACATCGAACCCGACTCGGGAATGCGGACCACCATGAAGTCGCGCGCACCGGCGACGATCGCCGTGACGCCGGCCAGGCACATCAGCGTCGACTCCCACGTGGGCGCCATCCACATCTTTCGCACGATGCTGTACATCATCACCATCGCCGGCAGTAGCAGGCTGCCGAGCACCAAGGTGTAGATCAACGGCTGGTGCCACAGAAAGCTGGCCGTGACGGCGCATACGCACAGCCCCAGGTACACCCAGAAGGCAACCCGCATCCAGGGGCGCAGCTCGGCGATCGCCACCATGACGAAGCGCGCCATCAGCAGCAGGAGCACGCATAGCGCGATGCCGCCGACCGCGCCCCAGGCCGGCCACGGCAGCGGCGGCGTGATCAGCAGCCGGCCGGAGATGGTCGTCACCCCGAACAGCGAGATCAGCGCGAAGATGCCATACAGGCCCTCCCGGTGCTGCCACCACAGGCCGCCCGCAATCAGCCCCATGAACACGAGTGCCCAGGTGATTGCGGTGGGAGCGGACTGGCGCCAGAGTTCATTGGTGCGATACATCGGAACGACCACCGACTGGACGCCGAAGATGACCGCGCTGAGTCCGCCCCAGCGGCCGGGCTGCACCGCCGCATCCACCTGCAGTTCGGTGGGGGCGTCATGCGAGAGCAGGGCGGCCGGCACGGTCATCAGGACCGGTAGCTTGGCCATGTCCGTCGATTCATCGCCCAGCTCGCCCAGCTTGGTCACCAGATGGCCGCCGACGCGCACCTCGACCTGGTTGCCGATGCGCGGAAAAAAAAGCGCGTATGGCTCCGCACCGCGGACCGGCGGCAGCATGAGCTGATAGCGGGCCCTGCCGCCGCTGTGCGGGTGGTCGATGTCCCACCGATGTGGCAGGGCGCGCTCGACGGGCGCCTCGGCCGGGCTTCCATCGGGCCAGAGCGTGACGAGCGCACGGTCGATCTGCACGAAGCCCGCGTCGGCCCCACCGCCCTCACCGCCGGCATTGCCCGCTTCGGCGCGCGGAGCGGCCAACAGCAGCGCGAGCGCCAGGCTAGCGATCCAGCAAGCCCAGTTGACGGGCCTCGAAGACCGCCTCGGTTTTCGAATGCACGGCAAGTTTGCTGTAGATGCTCTTGACATGGGTCTGGATGGTACTGAGCGAAACGCCGAGCAGGCTCGTCAGTTCGGGGTAGGTATAGCCGCGGGAGACCAGGGCGAGGACTTCGGTCTCGCGCGGCGACAGCGAGGCGACGGCGGGCGCGGCCGCAGCGATCGGCGCGGCCGTGCCGGGCGCCATGCGGGTCAGGAGCTGACGCGCAATGATCGGCGACATGGGCGAGCCGCCGGCGTGCAGCTGCAGCACGTGGCGCGACAGATCGTCCTCGGTGCCGTCCTTGAGCAGGTAGCCGCGCGCGCCGGCCTCGAAGGCCCGGATCATGTTGGCCTCGTCTCCGAACATCGTGATCACCATCGTCTCTGCCTTCGGCGCGAGCTGGCGGCACCACTCGATGACCTCGAAGCCCGAGCCGTCGGGCAGGCCGAGATCGACCAGCAGCACGTCGGGCCGTCCCTCGCGCAGCCAGGCATGGATCTCGCCGGCCGTGGCTGCCGTGAACACCAGTTCCAGCGCCGGGCTCTGGGCTACCGCGCTGCACAGGCGCGCGCGCGTGCCGGCCTCGTCCTCGACCAGCGCGACGCGGACGCGGTCAATGGCGGTCATTGCACAGCGCGGCCGCAGGGGGTGTCGCGAGCACAGTTTTCATTCAGGTCTCTTTCCTGGGAACCGGTGAGTGACAGGCCCGCACGCAGGCGCGCGTGGGCTTCCGATGCGCGAGCTTTGCCTGCTTTGCACAGGCCGCGTATCCCGCGATCAGGGGAGGCGGCCTTCAGCCATCTTTCGCACACTGCGCTCCACATTTTGTGACATCCGGCTCTGTTTTTTTACGAGGACCTCCCGACATGACATCTTTCAAGAAAACGCTGTGTGCGACTGCGGCAAGTACCAGCCTGGTGTTGTTGGCCGCCTGTGGTGGCGGCGGCGGCGGGGGCAGCGGCGCCGCCCTGTTCCCCGTTGCCGGGTCGCCGCCAGCGGCCCCGCCGTCGACGCCGCCATCGGCGCCGCCAGCCTCGAACCCGCCGCAGACCTCATCGCAGCTGTCCGGCGTGGCCGCCACCGGCGCGCCCTTCGCGGGCGCCAGCATCGTCGTCGTCGACCAGACCGGCGCCACCGTGTGCACGACGCAGACCGACAGCGCAGGGGCCTACGCCTGTCCTCTGCCCGCCAGCGCCAAGGCCCCGCTGGTGATCACGGCCCAGCGCGACGACCTGACGCTCTACAGCACGACCGCCAGCACCACGGGGGGCACGGCCAACGTCTCGCCATTGACCACCATCATCGTTTCCCGGCTGTCGCCGGACGGCAACCCCGCCAGCCTGGCCGGTGCCATCCAGGCGAACCCCGGCGCCCTGACCGAAGCCTCGATCCAGCAGCAGGTGACGAGCCTGGTGGCCGCCCTCCAGCCGCTGCTGAGCACGCTGGGCCAGGGGACCCTCGATCCGGTCTCCGGCGTCTTCGTGGCCGACGGCACCGGCCCGGACAAGGTGCTCGACGCCATCTCGGTGAGCGTGCGCCCGGACGGCACCGCCGCCAACATCGAGATCACGGTCAAGACCGTCCCCGCGACCGAAGGCAGCGCGCCCGTTTCGATCACTTTCCGTTCCAGCGACAGCACCACGCCGACGCTGCCTCCGATCGCGGCCGGCGATCTGGCGCAGGTCCCGTCGCCCGCGGCGGTCGCGGCGCTGTTCGACAAGGTCACGGCATGCTTTGCACTGCCGCTGTCGCAGCGCGTCAATGCGCCGAACGACACGTCGGCCGTGACGGGCACCGCCACCGACGTGATCGCGCCCGCCTGCCGCACGATGTTCGTCGGCGACGACCCCGGCACCTACTACCAGAACGGCTCGTACGTGGGGCGCGACGGCAGCAACGCCGGCGCCTTCGCGGGCCTGTTCAGGCCCGGCACCACCGGACTCAAGTGGGACCGCGGCAACTTCGAGCACGTTCGCGCGAACGGCGACCTGCTCCTGAGCTACCGCACGACGGACGTGTCCGGCAACGTCGACTACGACACCATCGTTGCGCGCAACGTGAATGGCACGCTCAAGCTGTCGGGCAACGGCTACACCTACGCCGCCCGCGTGCGGCCTTATTCCGAACATCGCGAGCTGATCAACACGCCGGACTTCAGCTACTACACGACGGGCTACAACGTCAACATCGACAACAAGACGGACGGCAACGGCAATTCGATCTTCAGCCAGGTGGTGCTGACGACCCCCACCGGCTCGACGCGGGTCTACCTGCCGACCGCGGGGCTGTCCTATCTCGTCGCCGCGAAGGACGATGGCGTGACGCCGACATCCGGCAGCGTCTTCCGCCTGCGCGGCGAGTACCAGAACACCGCGACGGCGGGCAACCCGAGCGACAGGGAGAGCAGCCTGTTCTTCCTGAACCCGCAGTACAGCGACGCGCAGATCAGCGCGCTGAACGACCAGAGCGTCTGGAAGCTCGAGTTCGTGCCGGTGGGCGGCGCTGTCGGCAATCCCGGCAATGTGACGCAGTCCTACCGCACGCTGTCGCGGGCGCAGAGCATCGGGGAGATCCGTCAGGTCGCCTTCGTCGGCCTGACGGCGGCAATGCGCTCGCAGCTGATCTCGGCAAGCTCGGCCACGGGCAACCTCGTCTTCGGCGCGCCAAGCCAGAACGATCCGAACCTCATCGACTTCAGCGCCGACGGCAACCTGGACGCGTGGACCGTGCCGCAAGGCGCACTTCCCCCCACGTCGTTCACGGCGTACGGGCGCGCACCGAGCCCCGGCCCGGGCCAGCAGGGCGCCCGCTTCAACGACAGCACGGGCGTTGCGAGCCAGGCACGCTCGGTGGTCCTGCGCTGCTCGACGCAGACCGTGAACGATCTGCACTGCGACAGCAGCCTCGGGCTGCAGTACGCTGCAGGCACGTCGGTCAACAACTTCGAGCTCTGGGCACGCACGTCCCGCCAATTGGAGATGAGCAAGAAAGTGGCGCTCTACGAGTTCCACTGAATCGGCATCGAGCCCGTTGCACGGCCCCGCCTTGGCGGGGCTTTTTCAATTGCGGGTTGGCGCTCGATGCACGGTAGCCAGGCCTTCATGGCAACATCGAAATACCCTTGCCCCGATGTCCTTCAAACAACCTCATCAAAATCCCCTCGAATGCCCGACCTTCCCCATAGCCCCGCCGCCGACCGCAACAAGCAGCCCATTCTGGACGCGCTGATCCGCATCCTCGGCGAGCGCGGCACTGTGTTGGAGATTGCGTCCGGTACGGGGCAGCACGCCGCCTGGTTCGCGGCAACCATGACTCAATGGGTATGGCAACCCACCGACGCAGATGCCCGCATGCTCCCCGCGATTGCAAGCCGAGTCGCGGAAGCCGCGCGACCGAATCTCCGCCCGCCGCTCCTGCTCGACGTGATGGCCCCTCGATGGCCATTGCAGGGTTCCGCACCCGCTGAAGAAGAAAAGAAGTTCGACGCGATCTACTGCGCCAACATGCTGCACATCGCGCCCTGGACCACGTGCGCTGCCTTGATGCAGGGGGCCGCGCGGCATCTGCTTCCTGGCGGCGTGTTGATCACGTACGGGCCGTATCTGGAAGATGAAGTTCCAACGGCGCCGGGCAACCTCGCGTTCGACGAAGATCTGCGCGCCCGAAATTCCGCATGGGGCATTCGCCGCGTGGAAGACGTGACGGCAGAGGCGCACCGAGCAGGCCTCGTGTTGCGCGAGCGGCACGCGATGCCCGCGAACAACCTGCTGCTGGTCTTCGGCTTCCGGTGAATGCGTGGGTGCAGTTCGTTGCGCTGGAGATTCTTCCCGCGCCAGCGTGCATCGATCACGATGTTTCACTTTTGAAACGCGCGCATGTCCCGCTCCCTCGGCGGGGCGTTTAAAGTTCGAGCCCGGTGCGCTCCGCGCCACTCATTTCCCTTCAACCGTCCGATCGAAGAAAGAACCTCATCTTGAACAAGACCGACCTCATCACGGCCATTGCCGCCGACACCAACCTCAGCAAGGCCGATGCCGCCCGCGCGCTCGACTCCACCATCGAAAACCTGTCGCGCGCCCTGGCCGGCGGCGACACGGTGCAACTGATCGGCTTCGGCACCTTCGCCGTGGCGAGCCGCCCCGAGCGCACGGGCCGCAATCCGTCGACCGGCGAGCCGATGACCATCAAGGCCAGCAAAGCGCCCAAGTTCACCGCTGGCAAGGCGCTGAAGGACGCGGTCAACGCGCCCGCCGCAGGCCAGTAAGAGCTTCTTTCCTTCCTCCGTGGCGCCGGCGCAGCAGCGCACGGCCTGCGGAGGGGCCATCTTCAGGTAGCCGTCGCGTTCCGCGCTAGAGTCCGTGCACGTTCACAAGCTCAGCCATCAGACATGCCCGACGCACCTGTGCCAACGCAACGTTCCCACGCGCTCTTGCCGCCGCTGCCGCAGTGGCTGCTTCGACTCCTTCCGATAGGGGCCTGTCTTCTGGTTCTGGGCTGCGCAGGCCCCACCGGGCCACGGCCGGGAGCCGCCGTCACCAGCACGCTGACGGCCGAACAAACCAACAGCATCGCGATCCACGCACTGGGACTGGTCGGCACGCCGTACCGCTATGGGGGCAACACGCCGGACGGCGGCTTCGACTGCAGCGGCCTCATCGGCTACGTCTATCTCAACAGCGTGGGGCAGTCGCCGCCGCGCACGGTGGCGCGGATGGCGTCCTTCGGCAGTCCGGTGGCGATGTCCGACGTTCGCACCGGCGACCTCGTGCTCTTCGGCTCGTTCGCACCGACGCATGCCGGCATCTACGTGGGCGGAGGCCGCTTCGTGCATGCGCCGTCGACCGGCGGCGAGGTGCGGCTCGACAGGCTCGACGGCGTGTATTGGTCGCGCCAGCCGACGCAGGCTCGGCGGCCCTGAGGGTTCAAGCGGACTTGCCGCGACCGCTCTTCCTGGCAGGGCCTTCGGTGCGCGGGCTCGCCGCGCCCGCCGCGGCGCTGCTGCCGTTCAACTGATCGACCCACGACAACGCATCGACATACGACATGAACCGGTTGAGGTATTCCGGCGACAGGTCGCGCATCAGCGTGAGCGAACGGTGCACGAGGTGATGCGAGTTGAGGGGGCCCGCGTTCTCCGGCACCTTCGCCAGTGATTGCGTCAAGCGCCGATCCGCGCTGAGCCTGGACCATGTGCTCTTGAAGTAGCGGATCGACTTCAGTTCGGTGGAAGGCGAAAAGGCAGGGAGGCCGCGTGCCGCATTGCCCGCCGCGGGCGGCGAGCTGTCGCCAGGCACCGGTGCATGCCGGGCAATGTGATCGACGAGGCCGGCGAGCGCCCCGCGCTCTGGTGCGGCTTCCTGCTTCGCCACATCCGCTGGCTGTGCCTTTCCAAGATCCTCGCCGTACACGGCAAGCAGCGTGGCGACCTTGTCGTCGAGGATGCGCCGGGCCTCGCCGCTGTACGCGGCCGCGCGCCTGGCCATCGCTTCGATGACACGAAAGCGCACGGGATCGAAACGATGATCGCCGCGCTTGATCGATGCGGCGACCATCGCGGCGGTGTCGAGGCACGTCTCGTGATCAGTCACGGGGCTTTGCGCCGGCATTGTTGGAGGGCCTCGGCGTGGGCGCCATTTCCACGCGCCTGTTCTTCGAGCGCCCATCGGCATCTGCATTCGAGGCCACTGCCTGCTCAGATCCGAACGCCGCCGCGAAGATCGACGACGACGGTACGCCCGATTCGATCAGCGCCCGCGTCACCGTCAAGGCACGCTGCGCCGAGAGCTCCCAGTTGTCTGCAAACTGGCGCGCGTTGTCGCGCATCTGCCGGTCGTCGGTGAAGCCGCTCACCATCAGGATCTCGTCGCGCGACTTGAGGTACGCGCTCAGCGGCGCGGCCAGGCTCTTGAGCAGTTGCCGGCCTTCGGGCTGAAGCTCCGCGGAGTTGAAGGCAAACAGCACGCTGCCGCTGATGCCGATGCGGCCGTTGTTCAGCGTCACGCGGCCGGCTGCGAGCGGCCCCGCGAGAGCTTGCTCCAGCGTTTGCCGGCGCTTGGCCTCGGCCTGCCGCTGCTTGACCTCGGTCTCCAGCCTGGACGCGAGCTCCAGCTGCATGCCGATCGCGCACACCAGGATCAGCACGAAGGCACCGAGCAGGCCCGCCATCAGGTCGCCGAACACCGCCCACACCGGCACGCCCGGTTCGTCGAAGCCGGCATCGAGGTCTTCGCGCATCATGCTTCGCTGTCCACCGGTGCCTGCTGTTGCTGCCGGCTGGCGATCTGCTGCATGTCTTCGACAATCTGCTTTTGCGACATGATGCTCAGGTCGATGACTTCGCGCGCCTGCGCAACGTAGTAGGCCAATTGCTCGTCGCTGCGCGTGATGGACTTGCCCAGCGCGCCTTCGATGCGCTGCAGGTGGCCCACGAGCTTGTCGTTCGACTGGCTGAACAGCTGCACGGCAAGGCCGAAGGCTTC
>Ga0182006_1002244_pt1 | contig 10677 bp, 7 predicted proteins | sample Sormic07211104_1_FD_123022 | JGI IMG/M metagenome (GOLD analysis project Ga0182006, IMG submission 123022) | Rhizosphere microbial communities from Sorghum bicolor, Mead, Nebraska, USA - 072115-104_1 MetaG | ecosystem: Host-associated > Plants > Roots > Rhizosphere | place: USA: Nebraska...
CTGAGCGACTTCGGCCTGTATTTAGAAGCGAAGCGCACTGAAGCACCGGCTGCTGCAGCGGTTTCCAATGCTTCGCTGAGTAAAGGGGGTTGGAAGGTGATCAATAACAGCAATGCTGCGGATGCACAAAAACTAATAGATGGCGACCCTGCGACCATCTGGAGCAGCGAAAATACAGCGGTATTCAAGCCCGTCAATATCGACATAGACCTGGGCTTTCCATTGGAGTTCTCTGCTTTCAGTTACTTACCGCGCCAGGATAAACAGGTGACCGGTATTGCAGACCAGTACAGCTTTCAGATAAGCGATGATGGTAAAACTTTTACCGAGGTAGCCTCAGGGGAGTTCTCCAACATCAGGGCGAACCCGATTGAACAAGTTATTACGCTGAAAAAGAAGGTCCAGGCACGGTACATCCGCTTTGTTGGAAAACGCAGCCTGGAAGGGCAGGGCATCAGCATTGCTGAGCTCGGACTGCGGAAATAAGGGGCTTAGACTGCGGAAATAAATTAAGCTACCTGGTCAATTAACAATATTTTAAAAGAATATCTTCATGCGGATAAGCACCTCTGCCATCTTAAGCTTAGCACTCTCCATTGTGATAAACACACAGGCACAAACTGCAAAACCATCAGTGGTTACACAGCAGAAGCCTTTATCTAAAGACACGAAAGTGCCGCTTTACAAGTTGGCCAAGGCGCCTGTTGATGCGCGGGTGGATGACCTGATTGCACGTATGACGGTGCAGGAGAAGATTGGGCAGCTCAGGACACAGCTTGGCTGGGAGATGTACGACAAAACAGGCGCTAAGATCAGCGTGTCTGAGAAGTTCAAGCAGGCTGTAGCAGATCTCAAAGTTGGTAACCTATGGGCCACCCTGCGTGCAGATCCATGGACGCAAAAGACGCTTGCCACTGGCCTCGATCCTTACCAGGCTGCAAAAGCCACGAACATGCTGCAGGCGTATAACCTTAAACATTCACGTTTGGGCATCCCGGTATTCCTTGCGGAAGAATGCCCGCATGGGCACATGGCCATCGGCACAACCGTTTTCCCTACAGCCCTGGGGCAGGGCAGTACCTGGAACCCCATGCTGATCGGGCGAATGGCGGAAACCATAGCCCAGGAGGCAAGGTTGCAAGGTGGGCACATTGGGTATGGCCCGGTGCTGGACCTTGCAAGAGAGCCAAGGTGGTCACGGGTAGAAGAGACATATGGTGAAGACCCTTTCTTGAACGGCAGGATGGGTGCGGCAATGGTGGGTGGTTTTCAAGGGAAGGACATTGGGAGTGGCCTGAATGTCATCTCTACTTTGAAGCACTTTACCGCCTACGGCGCGCCTGAAGGCGGACATAATGGTGGGCCAATAAGTGTCGGGCTGCGTGAACTGTACCAAAGCTACCTTCCGCCCTTTAAGGCGGCTGTAGAAGCTGGTGCCCTGTCGGTCATGACGGCCTACAACGCCATTGACGGGGTACCCTGCACGGCAAATCCTTTTCTGCTGAACCAGGTGCTGCGGGGCCAATGGGGCTTCAAGGGCTTTGTGGTGTCCGACTTGGGCAGTGTTAATGGCCTCGCAGGTAATCACGGCATTGCAGGTACTCTTGCCGAAGCTGGGGAACTGGCACTCAATGCCGGAGTAGATAATGATCTCGGTGGAACCGCCTTCGCAAAGCTGGAGCAATCCATTGCAAGCAATGCCGTTGCGCAGTCGAGACTGGATGAAGCGGTGCGACGCGTACTGAAGCTGAAGTTCCAGATGGGACTGTTTGAGAATCCCTATGTAGACCCTGAGAAAGCAAGGAAGACGGTGCGCAACCAGGCTGCTGTGGCAGTAGCAAGGCAAGTTGCGCAAGAATCTATGATCCTGCTGAAGAACGATAAGCAGACCTTGCCATTAAGCAAACAAATCACGTCCATCGCGGTCATCGGCCCTAATGCCAACAACATCTACAACCAGCTTGGCGATTATACCGCGCCACAAGCACCAGATAACATCGTGACTCCACTGCAAGGCATCAAAGCCAAGCTACCGGCCAACGTTAAAATAAACTACGTCAAAGGATGCGACATCCGCGACACCAGCAATGTGGATATTGCGGGTGCAGTACAAGCTGCAGCAGCCTCTGATGTAGCGGTTGTGGTTCTAGGTGGTTCCAGTGCGCGTGATTTTAAAACGGAGTACATCAGTACTGGTGCAGCGACCGTTGGTTCCGCAAAGTCCGAGCAGCTGAGCGACATGGAAAGTGGAGAAGGTTTCGACAGGCAATCCTTAGACCTGATGGGCAAGCAACTTGAACTGTTAAAGGCTGTGGTTGGGACAGGAAAGCCGGTGGTGCTGGTATTCATCGGAGGCCGGCCCTTGAACCTCAACTGGCCTGCGGAAAACGTGAATGCGATCCTTTGCGCCTGGTACCCCGGACAGGAAGGTGGGCACGCTATTGCGGATGTGCTCTTCGGAGATTACAACCCCGCGGGCCGTTTACCAATCTCCATCCCACGCCATGTGGGTCAACTGCCGGTGTATTACAATGACCGGAACCAGCAAAAGCACGACTACGTTGAAGGACCTGCCGCTGCGTTGTACGGCTTTGGACATGGCCTGAGCTATACCAAATTCGCTTATGAGAACCTGAAGATCCAGGTTGGAGAAGCTTCTGCTGAGACGCAGGCAGTACCTGTTGTGCGTGTTTCGGTAAGTGTTACCAATACCGGTGCAAAGGCGGGAGATGAAGTCCTGCAGTTGTATGTGCATGATGAAAAAGCATCAACCGTGGTGCCTTTAAAGCAACTCAAAGCATTTGAAAGGCTGCATCTTAAAGCAGGAGAAACAAAGCAGGTCAATTTTACCCTTAAAAAAGAAGACCTCATGATCTATGATGCAGCGATGAAGCCTGTTCTGGAAAAAGGAACCTTCAAAGTAATGATGGCTGCAAGTTCCAGAGATGTCCGTCTGGAAGGGAAATTTACCATAGAGAAAGACTACCGTTAGACAAAACTACATGCAATAACTACCAGATCAGGCTGCGGTTAGTATATACTTGCTCCATGGAGAAGAAATTATGCCTGAACTGCAGCCTGCCAGTTTCCGGGCGCACAGACAAAAAGTTCTGCGATGATGCTTGCAGAAGTACTTATCACGCCAGGTACAGCAACGTGGATGCAGATTATGTCAGGCAGATCAACCTGCGATTAAAACGTAACCGCAGAATTCTGCTAAGCCTAAATCCAACAGGCAAAGTAAAAGTGCGCCAAAAAGAAATGCTGGCGCTCGGCTTCGACTTTCAGTACTTCACTTCCATTTATAAAACGGAGAAAAATGCCTGTTATCATTTCTGTTATGAAATGGGCTACCTGCTGCTCGAACGAGACGAGGTGCTGCTTGTAAGAAAGAAGCAGCATGCAGTACCATCCTAGTTCTATGTATGTAATATATTAGTTTCAACCCTGTTCCAAAGGGGTATAAACTGCCATGTCTCCGTATGCAGTTGCCAATTTAGTAGGCTCGAAGGACTGAAAATAATTATCTTCAGCAAATCAATAACCATAAACACCTACTAAAACGAATGAATTATCACCCATTGAAGCGTCTTACATTCAAATTCTTATTAGCCATTGCCCTAGCTGGGAGCACACTTACCAGCCCGTTATATGCACAGGACAAACCACAAATTGCCCTCATCCCGTACCCTTCAGAACTAAGTTTAGGTACAGGTCATTTTACACTTAGCCCTTTAACCAGTATCGTTACCGCCGATAAACGTTTTGCGAATGAAGCTGCACAACTTAATGCACTCCTTACGCAGTACCTGGGCAAGCCACTTGGAAATTCTAAATCCAGCAAAAGCACCATCCATTTACAGTTTGACCAGCAGATTAGTGCGCCTGAAGCGTACAAAGTGGAAGTAACCGCGAATGCGGTCATTCTGAAAGCCAAAGAACCGGCAGGTATGTTCCGTGCCGTACAAACCATAAGACAGCTTCTGCCTGCTAACGAAGGTAAAGCAGGTTTCACAAAAAGCTTAAATATCCCTGCGGTGAAGATTGCCGATCAGCCTGCTTATGACTGGCGCGGTATGCACCTGGATGTGTCCAGACACTTCTTCACCATGGATTACCTCCACAAGTTCATCGACCTGATGGCGCTGTATAAATTTAACAAGTTTCACCTGCACCTTACGGATGATCAGGGCTGGCGCGTGGAGATCAAGAAGTACCCTAAACTTACCCAGGAAGGCGCATGGCGCAGCTTCAACAACCAGGACTCCGTGTGTATTGAACGCTCAAAGGAGAACCCGGACTTCGCCATTGACCCAAGGTTTATTGTAAACAAGAAAGGAAAGCAACAATACGGCGGCTTTTACACGCAGAAAGAATTGAAAGAACTTGTGGCTTATGCCGCAGCGAAACACATCACCATCATTCCGGAAGTTGATATGCCTGGCCACATGATGGCTGCAATCAACAGCTATCCATTCCTTGTCGGTGCAGGGGAGAACAAGTGGAACGAAGTATTTACTACTCCAATCAGCCCCTGCAATGATGATGTTTTCAGGTTTGCCGAAGATATCTTTTCGGAGATCATGGACATCTTTCCAAGCAAGTACATCCATGTTGGTGGCGATGAAGTCGACCGCAGCAGCTGGGAGAAATCTCCGGTATGTAAGGAATTCATGGCCCGTCATGGACTGAAAACCTCCGGTGAACTGCAAAGCTACTTCATTAACTACATGGAGAAGTACTTCAATGCCAAAGGCCGTCAGCTGATTGGATGGGATGAAATCCTGGAAGATGGGATCAGCTCTACTGCCATGGTGATGTACTGGCGCTCCTGGGTGCCAGATGCACCTGTTAAAGCTGCGAAGAACGGCAACAAAGTGATCATGTCGCCGGGAAACCCCTTGTACTTTGATGCCGATCCGGACCATACTTCAGTGTACAATGTGTACCACTTCAACCCAATCCCCAAAGGCCTGACCGCTGCGGAAGCAAAAGGTATTATTGGCGCACAGGCCAATACCTGGGCGGAGAAGATCCCTTCGGAGAACCGTGCAGAATACATGATCTACCCGCGCATGACGGCGCTTGCGGAAAGACTCTGGACGAACAAAGAGCTTTACAAAAGCTATCAGGAACGTTTAACGCAACACTTCCCAAGATTGGAAGCGCTGAAGGTGAACTACCGCTTACCGGATATTGAAGGTTTAGTGGAGAAAAATGTCTTTACCGACTTAACGGAGTTGAATCCTAAGAAGCCACTTACGACACTTACCTTGCGTTACACCACAGACGGGAGCCAACCGACAGAAACTTCTGCCGAACTGAGCAAGCCACTGGTCATCAAGGATAATCTTGAGGTGCAACTCGCAGCCTTTAGCCAGACCGGCATCCGTGGGGACATCTACAAGTTGGATTACAGTAAACAACCATTAGCCCCCGCAGTGCAGCTGAGCAATGTTAAACCAGGACTACAATGTGCTTATTACCCTGGTGCTTATAAAAGTGCAACGCTGATGAAAGGTCAGCCAGCAGCAACCCATACCGTGAATAATTTGGAAGTTCCGAAGGCAGCCAATGCACCAACTTTCGGTGTTAAGTTCAGCGGTTACCTGAATGTTCCCGAAGACGGCATATACAGTTTTTACTTAACTTGTGATGACGGCGGGATTCTAAAAGTAGGTCCACTTGAAACCGTGAATAACGACGGTTGGCATCCACCAATGGAAAAAAGTGGCCAGGCTGCCTTGAAGAAAGGTTTGCAGCCCATCGCGCTCGACTTCGTGGAAGGCGGTGGCGGGTACACGCTGAAGCTAAAATACAGCCTGAACGGTTCAGCACCAGTAGATGTGCCATCAAGCTGGCTGATGCACTAAGCACCAATATTAATGCAATAATCACTAAATTAAAGGCATGAAATAGTCCCACAGAAAAAACCGAACCAACCAAATATAAACCGATGCCTAAAACCAAATACCTGTTACCGCTGGTGATGATCACCTCGTTGTTTTTTCTGTGGGGCTTTGCTTATGGACTTCTGGATGTCCTGAACAAACATTTTCAAGAAACTTTAAACATCACCAAAAGCCGCTCTACCTTATTGCAGGCCGCTTATTTCGGCGCATACTTCATCGTTGCGCTGCCGGCGGGCCTGTTCATGAACCGGTACGGTTACAAGCGCGGTATTATCCTTGGGCTCCTGCTTTATGCCTGCGGAGCCTTCGTGTTCTATCCGGCATCTGAAGTATCAAGCTTTAACCTCTTCCTGCTGGCGCTGTTTATTCTGGCTTCCGGTCTGGCTTGCCTGGAAACTGCTGCCAACCCGTATGTCACTGTACTTGGCGACCCGGAAACCGCAACCACAAGGCTCAACCTTTCACAATGCTTCAACGGCGTTGGCTCATTCCTTGGGCCGGTCATCGCTTCCTATCTTTTCTTCGGGGAAGGCGCAGGAAGCGGCAGTAACAACCTGGATTCAGTGAAAATGATCTACGTCCTTATCGGCATTCTAGTGCTGGTTGTGGCGGGTATTTTCATGCGCACCACATTGCCGGAAATCAAGGAGACAGAGATTGTGCGTTCCTCGGAGCTGAATGAGAGACCCTTGTTCAGCCATAGCAACTTCAGTTTCGGGCTCGTTACGCAGTTCTTTTATGTCGCCGCACAGGTGGGCATTGCCGCATTGTTTATCAATTACTGCACAGAAAGCGGGGTAGACATCAACAATGCAGCGGCAGCTAAGTTCCTGTCCATCGGACTCATCCTCTTTACTGTCGGCAGGTTTGTCGGCACCAGCCTCATGCGCGTTATTCCGGCGAGCAGGTTGCTTGCTGTTTACGCTTTGATCAATGTCCTTTTATGTGTGCTGGTTATTAGCCAGCAGCACTGGCTCTCCATCTATGCACTGCTGGGACTTTTCTTTTTCATGTCCATCATGTTCCCCACCATCTTCGCTTTAAGCATCAAGGATCTGGGAAAACATACCAAAAAAGCATCCTCTTTCCTGATCATGTCCATCGTTGGTGGCGCCATAGTGCCCATGGTCATGGGGCTGATTGCCGATCAGTATTCTACCGCGCTCGCCTACATTGTTCCATTATGCTGCTTTTTAATCGTGTTCTTTTACGGATTGAAGGGCCATGAAGTTAAACCTGTAATTTGATATGAATAGATACTGCTTCACGTTGGATCTTAAGGATGATCCGGCATTAATTAAAGCTTACGAAGCATACCATGAACAGGTATGGCCGGAGATTGTCGCCAGCATTAAGGATGCAGGCATCACCAGTCTGGAGATCTATCGTTACGCCAACCGGCTGATGATGCTCATGGAAGTTGATGACAGCTACAGTCCGGAACGCAAAGCGGCAATGGATGCAGCAAACGAAAAGGTGCAGGAATGGGAAACCCTGATGTGGAACTACCAGCAAGCCCTACCAGGTGTCAAGCCGGGAGAGAAATGGGTATCGATGAACAAGATTTTTGAGCTGTAAACATGAATTACATCAAGATAGACCCCAGAGACAATGTCCTGGTGGCACTGGCCGACCTGAGTGCGGGCACAAGGCTGGAACATGAGGGGCATGAACTCATCGTACAAGAAGACGTTCCAGCTAAACACAAGATATTTCTGGAGGACATGCTTCCCGATGATGAAGTCATCATGTATGGCGTACTGGTAGGTAAAGCGATCTGCTTTATCCCAAAGGGCGGACTGATGAGCACAGCAAACACCAGACATGCTGCGGAGGATTATTTCTACCGGCATGTAGATTACCAGTGGCAGGCACCGGATGTTTCTGCATTTGAACACCGCACATTTAATGGCTACATCCGCAAGGACGGACGGGTAGGCACAGCCAATTACTGGTTGTTTATTCCGACAGTCTTCTGTGAGAACCGGAACCTTGATGTGATCAAAGAGTCACTACACAACACTTTAGGGTACACCGTTACCGATAAGTACCGTGCTTTCACAGATCAACTACTGGAAGCTTACCAGGCGGGAACACCTCTGGATGATCGCTTGGTGGACCTTCAAACTCCGGTACATCCATCAAAGAACAGGGTGTTCAAAAACGTAGATGGCATCAAGTTCCTGAACCATCAGGGTGGTTGTGGCGGCACACGTCAAGATGCAGCGCTCCTAAGTAATCTGCTCGCTGCTTATGCTGATCACCCGAATGTAGGTGGGATTACGGTGCTCAGCCTTGGTTGTCAGCACCTGCAAACCGCCGATCTGCTAGCGGATCTGAAGCGCCGGAATCCAGACTTTGATAAGCCAGTACTCCTGTTTGAACAGCAACAAAGTAAAAGTGAAGCGCAACTCATCAAGGAAGCGATTCTACATACATTCAAAGGGCTGCAGGAAATCAATCAGCAGGAGCGCCAGCCTGCAGCGCTCAGCGCGCTATGTGTTGGCGTTAAGTGTGGCGGTAGCGACGGCTTTAGTGGTATTTCTGCCAACCCTGCTGTCGGTTATGCTTCCGATATGCTGGTCGCTCTAGGCGCCAAAGTGCTGCTGGCGGAATTCCCGGAACTCTGCGGGGCAGAGCAAAACCTGATCGACCGCTGCGTGGACGAATCCACGGCAAACAAGTTTATCCGCCTCATGCGGGCCTATGATGCCCAGGCGCATGCTGTAGGTTCCGGGTTTTACATGAACCCTTCGCCAGGAAACATTAAAGACGGGCTGATCACCGACGCCATTAAAAGTACCGGAGCGGCAAAGAAAGGTGGCACCTCCCCCATAGTGGATGTGCTGGACTATACGGAACCAGCAAAACTGCCCGGATTAAGTCTGGTTTGTACGCCCGGCAATGATGTGGAAGCGACGACGGGAAAAGCGGCAAGTGGTGCAACGCTAATCCTGTTCACCACAGGCTTGGGCACGCCAACCGGAAACCCCGTTTGTCCCGTCATCAAAGTCGCCACAAATACCGCACTTGCGGACAGGATGGGCGATATCATCGACATTGATACAGGCCCGGTGATTCGTGCGGAAAAGTCCATTGCCCAGATGGGGCAGGAGATCTTGGAATATTGCATTAAAGCTGCCAGCGGCGAGATCATTCCGAAGGCGGTGCTGCTGAACCAGGATGACTTCATCCCCTGGAAGAGAGGCGTATCACTATAGACAACATTTAAGTTATTACCTTGAAAAAGGCCATTAAATACAAAATAGACAACATGTATAGTTTAGAAGGAAAATCAGCCGTAGTTACCGGCGGCGGCAGCGGGATCGGTAAAGCCATTGCAACCTTATTCGCCAAACAGGGCGCAACGGTACACATCATCGAGTTAAATGAAGTTGCCGCAGAGGCCACCATTGCGGAAATCGGCGAAGCCGGAGTTGCGGTAGCACACAGCTGTAACGTTGCCGTACAGGCACAAGTGCTGGAGCTGTTTAACAAGATCGGTGAGATCGACATTCTGGTGAACAATGCGGGAATCGCACATGTGGGTACTGCAGAAACGACCTCTGAGGAAGATTTTACCAAGGTGTTCGACGTGAATGTTCGCGGTGCATACAATTGCTTACACGCGGCAATCCCATTGATGAAAGCAAAAGGTCGGGGTGTGATCCTGAACATTGCTTCCATTGCTGCCCTCGTTGGTATAACAGATCGCTTCGCATACAGCATGAGTAAAGGGGCCATTTACGCCATGACACTCTCGGTTGCCCGTGATTACCTGGCGCACAACATCCGCTGCAACAGCATTTCACCGGCAAGGGTACATACCCCTTTTGTCGACGGATTTATTGCGAAGAACTATCCTGGCAAAGAAGCAGAAATCTTTGAAAAGCTATCTAAAAGTCAGCCGATCGGGCGTATGGGCGAACCCGCGGAAGTGGCGAATCTGGCACTATTCCTTTGTGCGGACGAAGCAAGTTTCATCACCGGGAACGACTACCCACTTGATGGGGGCTTTGTCAAGCTGAACAATTAACAGTACTAGCCAAAACACGACAAATCAACTAAACCAAAAATACAGCCCTAGATCGTCTCAGTGATCTTGTGGTATTTAAAATTGAACAGATGAAATTAATAAGATGGGGCGCTGAAGGCAGCGAAAAAACTGGCGTAATATTAGGTGATCACTGGTATGACACCTCCGCTATGGGTACGGACTACAATGAAACATTCTTTGCAAATGATGGACTGGAAAAACTAGAACAGTTCCTACAAGAGAATGAAGGACGTTTACCTGAGATAGATCAGTCCGAACGCCTGGCTGCACCAATAGCAAGACCCTCCAAGATTGTCTGCATCGGGCTCAACTATGTGGACCACGCACGGGAAACTAATGCGAACATTCCTGCAGAGCCAATTATCTTCATGAAGTCTACGACCGCAATGGTGGGTCCTAACGACGATATTATGATTCCAAAGAACGCTGAAAAAACTGACTGGGAAGTGGAGCTGGCGGTAATCATTGGAAAGAAGGCTTCCTATGTAGAAGAATCAGAAGCGCTGGACTATGTGGCCGGATATGCCTTGCACAATGACGTGTCCGAGCGCGAGTTTCAGATTGAAAGGGGCGGAACCTGGGATAAAGGCAAAGGCTGCGATACCTTCGCACCTATAGGGCCCTATCTAGCTACAAAAGACGAGCTTGGAGATGTCAACAACCTCCGTTTATGGCTTACCGTGAATGGCAAAACCATGCAGGATGGCA
>Ga0182006_1002247_pt1 | contig 10665 bp, 8 predicted proteins | sample Sormic07211104_1_FD_123022 | JGI IMG/M metagenome (GOLD analysis project Ga0182006, IMG submission 123022) | Rhizosphere microbial communities from Sorghum bicolor, Mead, Nebraska, USA - 072115-104_1 MetaG | ecosystem: Host-associated > Plants > Roots > Rhizosphere | place: USA: Nebraska...
CACGCGCATCACGGACCAGACGGATCGCATCCACTGACGCCTGCGCTTGCACCTTCACCGTCAGGATCAAGCCGCGTGTGCGCCTGACCAGATCGACCAGATAGCGCGCCGTGCGCAAGCTCTCTGCGTCACCGGGGCGTACCGATACCACGGTATGCGCGGTGACGCGGCACGTACCCGGCTGGTGCTCGACGTGCACCGGTTGTGGGATCAGTGCCGGTGTTGCGGCGCCAGCGGCATGCGCGACACCCAGCAGAACGACGCCAAGCGCCATGGGCCGGATCAGCCCACCCAGGCACTTCGCCGTCGGACGCCGCACCACCACGCTTACCGCGTCACCGTGGGCAGCTCATCCCAGACCTTGGGATCTTCCGCACCCAATACCCAGGAACAGAAACCCTCCAGACCATATTGACCGACCAGCTGCAGGCGGTCGTGGAAGCTGCGCGCGTCGGGCATGAACACCCACTCGCGCATGTCGTCGCGGTAGAAGTAGTACCAGGACTCGTGATCGACCGGGTCCCACTGGATCGTGGCACCCCGCTCCTCGGCCAGCGGGAACGACTCGTCGGCATCGATATAGTCGGCGCTGATGTTGGACGCCTCGGTGCCGTCCGGCTTCACCGGGTCGCCGGTGTACCAGTGGTAGCCGTACAGCGCGATGCCCAGCGACAGCTTCTCCTTCGGCACGACCTTCATCGCGTACTTCAGGTGCATCAGCATCCATGGCATGCCATCGACCGGGCCGGGCGTGGTCCAGCGCGTGTGCTGGTCGTACGTCATCAGGCAGATCAGGTCGGCGTACTTGCCGAGTGCCTCCAGGTCGTACGCGCCGCGCCAGTACTGCCACATCCATTTGGAAAACTTGCCCTCACCGGCATGGCCTGGCGCATTGGGGACCACCGCAATGGACAGCTTCAGACCCTGCTTGTGCAGCGCGTCGGCGGTCTGCCTGGCCATCAGCGTGTAGGCATCGCGGTCGGTCCACGAAATGCTCTCGAAGTCGAACTGGAAGCCGCTGTAGCCGTGCTCCCTGGCCTGTTGCAGCATCGACTCGATCATGTGCCGCTTGGCGGTCTCGTCATGCAGCAGCTCATGGAAACCCTTGCGGCCGGCGGTCATCGAGATGATCGGCATCACCGGCAGGTGATGCTGCCCTGCCAGTTTCAGCACGTACGGATTCGGCGCGCCGTTGACCAGTCCCTCGCCATCCACGCCGTACCAGGTGGGCACCAGCAGGCCGATCTTGTCGACATGGGCGATCATCGAATTGACCGACTTCTGCGTATTCATCATGTAGAACAAGGCCGTCGGTTGCTTGGCGAAAGCGGAACCACAGACCAGGGTCGCGGCGAGCAGCAGCCAGATGAATCGTTTCATGGATATCCCCTGTTACGGAGTGAAAGCAGGCATGTCGATGCGAAAGACGTAGGCGTATTCGCCAACGCGTTGCGCGGGAAGGTTCAGGTGCAGGCCATCAGCCTTTTGCTGCCAGTTCACTTTCCGCCCGTCGCCGAGCAGGCTGACCGCATGCACGTGGTCGCCCGGCGTGATCGAGTGGATCACCACGCGGCCGTCCTTCGGCCAACCCATCTCGATAGCGTAGAGCGCCCCGTGCCCGGTGGTGAAGCGGAAATCCTGCGCGGTATAAGGCTTGGTCTTGGTGTCCTGGAACGTGCCACCGACGACTTCGGTCGGCCCCTCGCCGAACACGCGCCATGGCCGGCTGCCGTAGATGGCCTCGCCGTTGGTTTTGAGCCAGCGCCCCATCGCCAGCAGGGTGTCACGCTCGCTGTCGGGAATGGTGCCGTCGGCGCGCGGCCCGATGTTGAGCATCAGGTTGCCGTTCTTGCTGACCACGTCGACCAGCATGTGGATCAGGAATTGTGGCGTCTTGTAGGTGTCGTGCTCGATGTAGCCCCACGAGGCATTGCTGATCGACGTGTCGGTTTGCCAGTGCGTCGGATGGATGCCGGTCAGCTGTCCGCGTTCGATGTCGAGCGTGCCGGCGCCTTCGGGGAAGTCGCCGAGCTTGTAGTTGACCACCACGCCATCGCGGCGCGCGCCCTCGTTGTAGTAGTAGGCCAGCATCTTGGGCAGCGTATTGCGAAAGGTCGGGTGGCCGATCCACCAGTCGAAATAGATCAGGTCAGGGTGATAGTCGTCGATCAGCTCCGCGGTACGCGCCAGCCAGTCGTCAAGCCAGGCCTGCGAGACATAGGTCCAGTCGTCGGCCAGGTTCTGGTCATCCCTGGAAAGATGCGCTTCGGCCGGACCATAAAGTCCGGCGTAGCGTGGGTCGTTGACGTCCGAATCGATGCTCCGGCCGCCGTCGAAGAACCAGTCGTGTTCGGCCCGATGGGACGACACGCCGAAATGCATGCCCTCGCCTCGGATGGCCTTGGCCAGCAGGCCGATGATGTCCCGATGCGGCCCCATCTTCACCGCCGTCCACTGCGAGAGCCTGGAGTCGTACATCGCGAACCCGTCATGGTGTTCGGCTACCGGCACCACATAGCGGGCACCCGCGTCCCTGAACAGCCTTGCCCAAGCCTGGGGATCGAAGTGCCCGGCCTTGAACATCGGGATGAAGTCCTTGTAGCCGAACTTCGACTGCGGGCCATACGTGGCGATGTGATGCTTGTAGTCTTCGCTGCCCTTCTGGTACATGTTGCGCGAATACCACTCGCTGCCGAACGCGGGCACCGAGTACACGCCCCAGTGGATGAAGATGCCGAACTTCGCATCGTCGTACCACGCGGGCGAGCGATACTGCCGCAACGATGTCCAGTCGGCGCGGAAGGGCCCGTCGTCCATCTTCTGGGCCACCCTGGCCAGGATCACCTGCCGCGCGGGCTCGAATGCCGCCGTGGCCTTCTGCCATGCCATGTCCGCGTCGCGTGGCGACAGTGTGCCTGCGGTAGGTGCGGTCGGCGATGGCGCGGTGACGGCAAATCCGTACACCGGAACCGAGGCAAGCAGGCCGCAGCAAATCAGCAGTCGTTTCATGGTAGGTGCTTCTCCGGGCCACCAGGAAGAGGCGCGTGGCAGAAGGTAAAGGCAGCACGCCGTGCCGGCAAAGCCGAAAAAAAAACCACCGGTCACGGGCAGAAGGGAGGGGAGGCCGTCCGCGACCGGTGTACCGCACTAAAGCTTGAAGTTCAGCCCCAGCGAGTAGGTGCGACCGTTCTTGTAAACACCGATCGGCGCGTACTTCACATCGTTGTACCAGTAGTAGCTGGAATCGAGCAGATTGGTTGCGCTGAAAGTCACGCCCATCCAGTCGCTGACCTGGTAGCCGACGGTAAAATCGAGCTCCTTGTACTGATCGGCGAAGACCTTCGAATCGAGACGGCCGATCTGGGTGAAGTACGGCGAGCGCCAGCTGTAGTTTATGCGCGCCGACCACGGTCCTTTCTCGTAGTAGGGGATGACGTTGACGGTGTTCTTCGACAGGTACGGCAGGTTCAGACCAGTGCTGGCGTCGGCGTGGGCATAGGTATAGTTGGTCTGCAGACCGAAGCCGTGGCCGAGGTCCTGCTGGTACATCACCGACATCCCGCGGACCTTCGCATTGGAGACATTCCCGGGCGAGCTGACGCTGTAATTGTTGGTCTGGCCGGTGGTCGGATCGAAGAACGTGCGATCGTCCGTGGTGGTAACGATGTAGTTGCCGATCTTGCGGTAGAACAATTCCGTCGCCAACAGACTGGACGGGGCAAAATACCACTCGGCCGCCAGGTCGAAGTTGGTCGACGAATAGGGTTTCAGGTCGGGGTTGCCCGCGCTGCCGGTGAAGTTGCCGCCCGTGCTGTTGAGCGACACCGAGCCGGCCAGGTCGCCATAGCGTGGTCGCGCGATGACCTTGGACACGCCAAAGCGCAGCACCTTGTCATCATCGAGATCGTAGGCCATGTTGAAGCTCGGCAACGGCTTGTAGTAGCGGTTCTTGTTCTGCACCATGTAATAGGCGCTGCCGTCGCTCGACTGGTAGTAGTTCGACTTGTCGGTCGTGTCCACGTAGCGGACGCCGAAGTTGCCGCGCAGGCCGATGTCGGAGGCGTAGTTGAACTGCACGTAGAGGTCGCGGGTCATCTCCTTTACGTTGAAGATGGACGGGTAGTTGATGTTGTACGGGCCCTGCGGCTGGGCATTGAGATAGGACTGGACCGCACCGAGGTTCGCCGTCGGCCAGTCGGTCAGGTCACCACTGGCATTTAAGCCGTCATACAGACCGCTGGGCGCGGTGCCCGGGTTGAAATCCGCCAGCGAAATGGCATCCGTGGTGTTGATGCGGTTGCCGCGCGAGAACTGGCTGTTGTCGTGGTTGATGTACTTGAAACCCATCTGCACCTGGTTGACCGGACCCCACTCGAGATCGCGGCTGGCGTCGAACTGCGCGTAGCGCTCGCGATCCTTGGTAGTCTCGTAGTAGATGCCGCCGGCCTGGTACTGGCCCCCGATGGTCGACGTACCCGGCGCGGAACCCGCAGGTGCAGCAAGCAGTCCCCAGTTGCCGGCCGCGCCGTTGTCGTAGTTGACCGCGGTGTTCTTGCCGTCGTAAGAGAAGTTGTAGCCGCCGGACTGCAGCAGATACTTCATGAGGTACTCGGGGTCCTTGCCGCCACGCGCCGCGGTATAACCGACCTGGCTGGTTAGCACCCACTTGTCGCCGTTGTAGTCGTGACGCAGGTTGAGGCTCTTGGTGGTTACCGTCGATTTGCGATAGTTGGCATCCAGCTGGGCGTAGGGCTGACCGTTCGCCGTATCGCCGGATACTGTCCCCTGGGTGATGTAGCCGTTGTTGACCGTGTAACCGGTGACCTTGTTGAGGTCGCCGCAGCCCGGGCACACGTAGCGCGACTCGCTGAAGTTGTTGTACCTGCCCTTGACGTAGATGCCGGTCAGGTTGAAGTCGTTCTTGTCATCCGGCCGCCACTCCAGGGCGGACTGGATGCCGTCGCGACGACGTTCCTGCTGGAAATAGGCGCTGTTGATGCCCACCGGATACTTGGCGGTGGTCACGTCGCCGCTGCCGGTCTGGGTGGCGGTCGGGGAAATGCCGGTGCCGGCCGTGCCATAGCCGAAGAACTCGATGCCGGCGCGGGACAGGTTCTCCTTGTCGTGGGTCAGCGCGGTCAGGAAACCGAACGTGCTGTCCTTGTTCTTCCAGCTCCACAGGACCGAGGCGCGCGGATTGCCCTTCTGCGAACGATCGTTGTAGTTATAGCCGAGCGAGCCGCGCAGGGTATTGGCGGGGAGCTCGAGCGGCTTGCGCGTGTGGATGATCACCGTGCCGCCGATGCTGCCCTCGTCGATGCGCGACTCGGGCGACTTGTAGACTTCCATGTTGCCGATGATCTCGGGCGACAGCAGGGTGTAGTTGAACGTGCGACCGCTGGTATCCGTGGGGTTGCCGCCCCAGTCCCCGGATGCGATGGTCTGGCCGTTGATCAGCACGCGATTCAATGCCGGATCAGTACCGTTGATGCTGACCTTCTCGCCCTCTCCAAACTGGCGGTCCACCGTGATGCCCGGCAGGTGGGACAGCGACTCCGCGGCATTGGTGTCGGGAAACTTGCCGATGTCCTCGGCGCTGATCGCATCGACCACCGCATTGGCGTTGCGCTTGATGACGAGCGCCTTCTCGAGGCTCTGGCGGTAACCGGTAACCGTTACCGTCTGCAGGGTCTGTGCCTGTTTCTCCTGGGCACGCTGCTGCGGCGTCTTGGCCTTCACGGCATCGCCGGCAGCCTGCGGCGGCGTGGTCGCTGCGTCCTGCGCATGTGCGGCGGCGCCGAAGCCAAGCCCGCACAGGATGCTCGCGCATAGAATGGTCTTGCTTATCGTCATTTGACTCTCCCCGACCCGATTTCGTTGGTTATCGCGAGCCTTCCTGTTCGGACGGCTCACGTAAGGCACGCTCACTCACGTTTTGATGAAACTGCATCCGTCGACGCGGATGCAGGCCCTGCGTTCGTCGCCCCCTCAGCGTGAACATTCAGATGCCAGCTCGCGGCTCCCATCACGCCGAGCTGGCCGTGGTCCACCACGCGAATGGGGACTTTCTGCAGGAACGGGCGCATCACGCCCTTGTCGAGAAAGCGCTCGACCAAGGGGCTGTGCCGCATGAAATCGGTAACCCGCGAAAGAAAGCCGCCGGCAAGATAGACGCCGCCCGTCGCTCCATAGAGGAGCGCCAGATCACCCGCAAACGACCCCAGCCAGCCGCAGAAAAGGGTGAGTGCCTCGCTCGCCATGTCGTCGCCGCCGGCCAACGCCGCCGCCGTGACGGCAGCGGGTTCATCGAGCACCGGATATCGATCGTGCAACGCGCAGATGGCCATGTAGAGTCGGAGCAGGCCGGGACCGGACAACACGGATTCATACGAGATGTAGCTGTCGGGGAGCGCCATCTGCGCGAGCACCCGCTGCTCCAGACCGACCCGCGCCGCCAGCTGGATCTGCCCGGCCTCGGTTGCCATGACGCGCGCAGGGGTGCCCGGGAACCAGACAGCGGCGCCCAGCCCGGTGCCTGGACCGATGACGACGATGGGGCCTGCTTCTGGCCCAGGCATCTGCGGAGCCTTGAGCGTTGTCGTGCTGTCCGCACCGATGTGCGCCGTGGCGTACGCCAGCGCCTCGAAGTCATTGAGGAACCGCACGCGATCGAGCCCCAGCGTCTCGGTCATCGTCGCAGGCACGACAGGCCAGGCCAGATTCGTATTGATCACGAATCCCGCATGCAGGTAGCCCGCGCATGCCAGTACCAGCTCGCGGGGCTTCACTTCGAATTCGGCGCAGAAACAGCGGACGATGTCCTCCAGATGGGGATGATCGCCACACCGGTACACGCGGTAGGCCAGCAGCTGCGGCACGCCGTGCTCTGACCGTGATGAAACAAGCCCCAGCCGCGCGTGGGTGCCGCCGACGTCAACGGCGAGGAACGGCCGTGTACCGGTGCCTTCGTGAACCAACGAGCTCGCGCCGGCAACCGCACCGCCAGCCGGCTTCCGGGGTGAACGAACCACCATCGACGGAACAGCAGTCATACCTGCCGGCCTCCGTGTGAAGCACATCGGCTCGATCCGCGGATGTCACTCGTCTTTCGCATCGGGAGTTGCATGGGCTCGCACCGCGAATGCTTGTTGCTGGCCTGGTCGTCTTCCGACGGGTATCTCCGTCCGACCCAAATTGTTCATTAGCGAAACGTAGATTCATATATACTTTGGATCGTGACAAGTTGCACTGCAACATGAGCTGTCGGGGCGTTATTGGCGACACATATAAACTCAATTTTTATCTGTACACACATTTGCAATTGCGCGATCATCGCCGGGGCACCGCAATGCGCCGGCTGACAGGCCCGCGACGGAAGCCCAATAAGCCCGGGAGTGCTCAATGACGGCATCCGCACCACCACAGGCTCAGAGCAGGGTCATGGCCGGCCTCCGCCGCGGACCGCTTTCGCGGCTGTCCTTCGGAGGTGCGCCGATCGGCAATCTCTATGAATCCGTCGACGACGAGACGGCGGCGGCCACGGTGATGCGCGCCTGGAACCAGGGCATCCGGCATTTCGACACCGCGCCCTACTACGGCTACGGACTAAGCGAGAACCGCCTCGGCGTCACGCTGCAGCGCCTGCCGCGCAACAGCTACACGTTGTCGACCAAGGTCGGTCGACGCATCGAAGAAAATCCGGGGTCCTCCGACCATGCCGATGGTTTCATCGTCGACAATCAACGTGCCTGCTTTGACTACAGCCGCGATGGCGTCATGCGCTCGCTCGAAGCAAGCCTCAAACGACTGCGCACCGACCACGTCGAACTTCTCTTGTTGCATGACATCGGCCCGCTGACCCACGGCGCAAATCATTCCGCCGTACTCCGGCAGGCGTTGGAGGAGGCGCTGCCGGCGATGGCCGAGATGCGCTCCCAGGGGGTTTGCGGCGCCATCGGCATCGGCGTCAACGAGGAAGCGATCTGCCTGGAAGTGATGCCGCGTTTCCCGTTGGACGCGATCATGCTCGCCGGTCGCTATACGTTGTTCGAGCAGCACGGTAGCGAACAGGTGATGGTCCAGGCGCTGGCGCATGACGTAGCCATACTTGCGGCCGGTCCTTTCAACTCCGGCCTGCTCGGCGCGGCGGCGAAGCCAGGACGTTTCTACAACTACGCCCCGGCCGACGAGGCCACCCTGGCAAGGGCGCGCCGGTTCTACGACGTCTGCGCGCAGTCGGATACCGACGTCGGCGCGGCAGCCCTGCAGTTCCCGCTGGCGCATCCAGCCGTGGCAAGCGTGGTTTGCGGCCTGCGCTCGACCCTTGAAGTGGACAGCGCCGCGGAACGGCTGCGTACCGTCATTCCAGACGCGACCTGGAGCGAGCTTCGCGCTGCCGGTCTGCTGTCGAGCGGCGTGCCGACACCGTGACCATCGTCGATGCCCACCAGCACTATTGGCAGCCGGACCGCGGCGACTATGCCTGGTTGGCGCAGGCTCCGGCCGCGCTGCGGCGGCCGTTTCTTCCGGCTGACCTGCGCAGCCAGCGCGAGGCGGCAGGCGTGCAATTCAGCGTGCTGGTACAGGCCGCGCCCAGCGAGGACGAAACCCGCTACCTGTTCGAGTTGGCCCGGCGCGATACGGCGGTTCTCGGCGTGATCGGCTGGGTCGACCTGGAAGCGGCAGACGTCTGCCCACGCATCCAGGCATTGATAAGCGATGGCGGCGGGTTGCTTCGCGCGTTGCGGCCGATGGCGCAGGACATCGCCGATCCGGACTGGCTGGCGCGGCCGGCGCTCGATCGCGCCTTCGACTGCATGATCGATCATGGCCTGGCATTCGACGCCCTGGTAACGACGGCGCAGTTGCCCGCGCTGTGTCGACGCCTGCATCGGCATCCGCAACTTCGCGCCGTGCTCGACCATGCGGGCAAGCCACCGATGGCGCCTGGGGACAGCAGCCAGTGGAACCGGTGGATCGACGAACTGGCGCAGCGACCGCAACTTCATTGCAAGCTGTCCGGGCTGCTCACCCTGCTCGATCCGGGTGTGCACGAGCAGGCCATCGAACCTCGTGTGGAAGACCTTTTCGACCGTTTCGGCGCGACTCGTCTGATGTGGGGAAGCGATTGGCCGGTGCTCACCATACACGCCGATTACGGTCACTGGCTGCGTCTGGCCCAGACCCTGACCGACCGCTATGCACCAGGGTGCCAGGCCGAGGTCTTCGGTGCCAATGCCACGCGCTTCTACGCCCTGGACATCGCCACCGCCCTTTCGTGATCAATGCAGGATCCATCCGATGAACGCTCACTCCATCCACCCTTCTCCCACGACCATTGGCGATCGGGCATGAACGGGCGACTGTCCGGCAAGCATGCCCTGCTCACCGCCGCAGGTGCCGGTATCGGCCGCGCCACTGCGCTGGCCTTTGCCCGGGCCGGCGCCCGCGTCATCGCCACCGACATCGACGCCGGCGCGCTCGCCAGCCTGGCGGCCGAACATCCGTCGATCGCCACCAAGGTGCTCGATGTCACCGACCGCGACGCCATCACCGCGCTGGTCGGCGACGCCGGCCCGCTCGACGTGCTGTTCAACTGCGCGGGCTACGTGCACGCGGGCACGATTCTGGATACCGACGAAGACAGCTGGCGGCGCTCGTTCTCGATCAACGTCGACAGCATGTTCCGGCTGTGCAAGGCGGTGCTGCCGGGCATGCTCGAACGCGGCAAGGGCAGCATCGTCAACATGGCTTCAGTGGCATCGAGCATCAAGGGCGTACCCAACCGCTTCGCCTATGGCGCGACCAAGGCCGCGGTGATCGGACTGACCCGCTCGATCGCCAGCGATTTCGTCGCCCGCGGCGTGCGCTGCAATGCGATCTGCCCGGGCACGGTGAAAAGTCCTTCGCTGGAGCAGCGCGTACGCGCGCTCGGCGGCGACCAGGATGCCGCGTGGCGCAGCTTCACCGACCGCCAGCCGATGGGCCGGCTCGGTCGACCGGAGGAGATCGCCGCGCTCGCGCTGTACCTCGCCTCGGACGAATCCTCGTTCACCACCGGCACCATCCACGTCGTGGATGGCGGCTGGTCCAACTGAGGGAAGTCCTGCCATGAAACTCGCCCGCTACGGCAACCCCGGCCAGGAAAGACCCGGCATCCTCGACAAGGATGGCTGGTTGCGCGACCTCTCCGCGATCGTCACCGACTTCACTGCGGATATCCTGACCCGCCAGGGCCTGGCACGGCTGGCGGCGCTCGATCCTGCCACACTCCCGCTGGTGCCCGGTTCGCCGCGCTACGGCACGCCGGTGGCGCGGGTCGGCAAGATGATCTGCGTCGGCATGAACTACGCCGAACACGCCGCCGAAACGAATGCACCCGTGCCTGAAGAGCCGGTGCTGTTCATGAAAGCCACCAGCGCGATCGGGGGCGCCAACGACGACGTGATCATCCCGCGCGGCTCGGTGAAGACTGACTGGGAGGTGGAGCTCGGCATCGTCATCGGCGACGTCGCGCGCGACGTCTCCATCGACTCGGCGCTCGACCACGTGGCGGGCTATGCGGTCATCAACGACCTGTCCTAGCGCGAGTTCCAGCTCGAACGCGGCGGCCAGTGGGTCAAGGGCAAGAGCTGCGACACGTTCGGCCCGATCGGTCCGTGGCTG
>Ga0182006_1002249_pt1 | contig 10660 bp, 6 predicted proteins | sample Sormic07211104_1_FD_123022 | JGI IMG/M metagenome (GOLD analysis project Ga0182006, IMG submission 123022) | Rhizosphere microbial communities from Sorghum bicolor, Mead, Nebraska, USA - 072115-104_1 MetaG | ecosystem: Host-associated > Plants > Roots > Rhizosphere | place: USA: Nebraska...
AGGCATAGGCTATAAGCTGATCTGCTAGTACACTCATTCACATGCACGGCCTCAGCCCTCTTCCACAAATCGTGTGAAAAGATAAAAAGCAGTAAATCACTAAGTAATCACTGCTTCTTATAGCAATATTGCTTTAGGCTTTAACTATGCGATGAAGCACCAAACTTACTGATAGACCAATACTATATGCAAATGCAGGTGCATAGTTTGTAGCATTGATCATCATCACTTGAAGTCCAAATCTTTCAACGTTTAATCTGGTCTTTTGAAGTAATTCCCCAGGTTCACTATGGTTACAAAGTTTGTTGTTGTTCATCCAGCTCGTTGTGTGTCATGATATCCTGCAACCCAAGAATCAATCAATTTCAATTTTCGTCCCTTTAACAAAGGATTTTATAGAACCAAAGATAATGAGAATGAAAGCAATCGTAGGTAAGTCAAGTGACTGGTCTCAAAAATATGTTAAACACGGAAGGCACGATGCCAATTGAAAAACATCTGTAGCCATACAAAAAAAGGGCGAAAACATCAGTTTCCGCCCCCTTATTCCATCATGATTAAGAAAATTAATCTCCTACCAATGGATTGGTGTTTTTCTCGTTAACAGGTATAGGGAATGTATAACGAGGATCGGCTACAGTGATATTCTGCCCTGCAGCACCAATAGCTGGTAACGCTCTATTCAACCTTGCGAGGTCATTATACCTAAAACCCTCGCCAAGCAGTTCAATTCTACGTTCCTTTAAGATGGTCTCTGTTAATGCAGTACCTGAAAGAGTTCCAAAATCGTAGGTCGCGTCAGAACGTTTACGAACAGCATCAAGAAGTGCTCTTGCACGAACTGCATTTCCGCCAGCTGCAGCTTCTGCTTCAGCAACATTAAGTAAAACTTCAGCATACCTGATCATAGGCACGAAATCAGTCCAAGGTGAAGGTGTATTGTATTTCTTCAACACCGGCTGAGCCGTTAGACCAGAACCTGTGAATAACGCTGTAAATGCGACTTTACGAGCGTCTGTTGCAGGCCAAAGCGGATCAGCATAAATTCCAGGCGTATTTTTATTCAATGGATAAATTAAGTTCGCACCTGAGAAGCTGTTATAGTAGTAAGCCAATTGATTCTGAGTTCCAGGAGCATTGGTTGCGGCCATCGGGAAGGAAAAGATTGATTCCGACACCGTGTACGGAGGCACAAATAAGGTCGCAACATTACTTGCTAAAGCATGCCCAGCACCCACTGTAGTTGAAAATGGTGATGCCTGAGGAACAATTTTATTGCCTTCTTCTCTCACTTTTGCATAATTAGCCATTGTTAGATAAACACGCGTCTTTAGTGCAATTACAGTGTTTTTATGTGCTCTTGTTGTTTTTGCCAATGCACTGGTATAAGTAACAGGCAATTGCGCCTCTGCTTCATCAAGATCTTTGAGGATCTGAGCATAAACTTCTGACACTTTACTTGATGCCAAAGCATTATTTGCAAGCGTCGTTTCAGGAATTAACCTAAGTGGAAGTCCCCTTGATGCACCAGCGTCAAGTACGTACGGTTTAGCAAATATTTGTACAAGTTGAAAGTAAACAAGCGCTCTGATAAATTTTGCTTCCCCTAGCGCAGGATCAATAACCGTTGGTGCTAATCCGGCAACGTTTTTAGTTAAACCATCAATTGCTAAATTCGCACGGTTGATTGTAGAATATCCAACAGACCAAAAGCTGGAGATGTAGGAGTTCGTCGCGTCATTCGTTGCCTGAAATACATCAGCACCTGTCACATTGTTCGGATCTCTTAAAATGTACTCTTCAGCGCGAATGTCATTGTAAATTTGATAACGCCCTCCGAAAAGAGATCCATTTTTTGCCGATGAATATAATCCGGTGATGACTTTATCAACACGCTGAGGTGTCGTGTAAGCCTCTTCCTGAGGCAATTCCAGCTCTGGTGCTTCTACCAGGAAGTCTTTCTTACAAGAAGAAGCTAGTGCTGTAAGCATGATTGCAACGGCAGCAACTCTTACTGCCGGGAACCTGTATGATATTTTATGAAAGATTTTCATGTTTGTATTTAATTATAAGCTTAAACTAATTCCGAATGTGAATACCCTTCCCTGAGGAATACTATTTCTTTCAATACCACTCGCTAAATTCGAATTCCCGTTAGAAGAAATTTCAGGGTCAACACCAGAATATCCTGTGATAACGAACGCGTTGTTTACCTGACCGTACACTCTCAAACCAGAGATGCCTGATGTACCGAATATGGTTTTAGGTAATCTATACCCTAAAGTAGCGCTTTGTAGTCTTAGGAAATCTCCCTTTTCTATATTCTCTGAAATCAGGAAGGCAGAACCATTGGATACGTTATCTGTGTATACTGGGAAAGGAAGCGTGCCTGATGTATTTGTAGGTGACCAAGCATTCGTTACGACTTCCTGAAGATTATTCCAGAATCTTTGATCCAGCAAACCTGCACGAGATCCGTTGTAAATGTAATTTCCACCAGAGAAAGTGAAGTTTAATGATAAATCAAAGTTTTTGTAGGACATGTTGTTGTTAAAACCACCATACCAGGTCGGTAAGGTATTACCTAAAATCTGTTGCTGAGCTGCAGGAGATGGTGCTGGTGCTCCATTGTCAACATAGGTATATCCGTTTCCGGCACTTTGGTGCAAATACTGAATTTCACGACCATCTCTATCAACAAAAATACGCTGACCGTTAGCTGGGTTTATTCCGTTCGTTCTTACACCATAGATCTGCGCTGCAGAGTAGCCCGCTTTTGTAATGCTGGTTTGCTCTAATCCTGAGGTACTGCTTAATATCTGCTCAACCTGAGGGTCTAATGCAGTAACCATATTCTTTATAGAAGTGAAATTTAAAGTACTTGTCCATTTGAATTCGGTGTCACGGAAGATACCTGCATTCAAGGAGAATTCAAAACCTCTATTGTACATGCTACCAACGTTGGAACGGATAGTTCCACCAGGGATACCTTTTGAAGGTGCTTGAGGAACTGCAAGAATAAGCCCGTCAATATTTTTATTGAAATAATCCACTTCCAGGGAGAATCTATTGGATAAGAAACCAATGTTGATCCCTACGTCTGTTTGCTTACTGGTTTCCCATCCAAGATCTACGTTTCCAGCTCTATTGAAAACAAAGCCAGTACCATTTTCGCCGTACAATGTTGGATCATAGGTTGTGTAATAGTTATATGCACCAACAGCAGCATTACCAACTACTCCATAGCTAGCTCTGAGGCGCAAATTGCTGATTACAGAACTTAGAGACGAGTTCTCAAAGAAGCCCTCTTTGGTGACTTCCCATCCCAATGAACCGCCGCCAAAATTACCCCATCTTTTTGCCGCAGCAAAACCGGAGTTACCATCTCTTCTGAAGTTTCCGCTAATGAAGTATTTATTGTCATAGTTGTAGTTAGCGATCGCTAAATAAGACTCTAAAGCGGTTGCATCTATTCCGTTACCGGCAGCAGTATTGTTTATAAACTGACCTTGGAATTGGGTATAAAATGGATCAGATAAGGTTGTACGTTGTGCTCCCCAGTCATCCACTTTCGTACTTTGCGCTTCATTACCTGCAATCAAGGAAATATTATGAACGCCTCCAAATACTTTATTGTAATTCAACGTATTAATAAAGTTGCGGTTGTTTCTACGGTTGTTATTGTTATAGGCACTACCTGTAGTACTGAATCCGTCACCCGAAAGTGGATTCCAGAATCTGTAGTTTTCTGTGTTTCCACGATCCCATGAAAATGAAGATTTCAAAACCAAACCTTCTGCCAGTTTTAGTTCTGCGCCTAAATTGGCTATTAATCTGGTTGTTTCTGAAGTATTTCTATCTCTTTCGATTAAAACTGCTGGATTTGACCAGGTAGAGGAAATCAAGTTAGACCCATTTCCGATCGTACCACCAGTTGGATTTAAGTTATAAGAACCATCATCATTAAACGGCCGTAAGTTTGGTGATAAAGCAAATGCTAAGCGGCCTAGTCCTGAACTGGCAAATGCGCCCCCATCAGTAGAACCACTGTTTGGACTTTGATTGAAGGAATTGGTATAAGCCATGTTCATCGTTAACTTCAAATAACTAGTAGCCTGATGAGCAACATTTGCACGACCAGTATACCTTTTGAAGTTATTTCCTTTCAAAAATCCTTGCTGATCTGAAAGTCCGCCGGAGATAAAGTAAGATGTTTTATCATTTGCGCTGCTTAAACTCACATTGTGATTTTGAGTAAATGCCTGGCGATAAACTACATCGTTCCAGTCTGTATCTACAGCTGTACCATCACCTCGTAAATTTGGGAAGAAACTATTTCCTTCAGCATCTGTCGCTACCTGAGCGGTCGGATTTACTGATTTCAGGTTTCTAATTGCTTGATTCTTGTATGCAATGTATTCACCTGCATTCATCACTTCTGGAAGCCTAACTGCATTGCTTACACCTGCCCATCCATCATAAGTAAGACGAGTCTCCCCTCTTTTACCTTTTTTAGTATTGATAATTAATACACCAGCCGCACCTCTTGAGCCATAAATTGCAGTTGAAGCAGCGTCTTTTAAGATGTCAATGCTTTCAATATCTTCGGGGTTGATGTCTCCAAGCGGGTTGTTAGCCGCAGAATTTGCAGAAGAATTGGATGTAGAAACCGGAATACCGTCTACAACAACTAAAGGAAATGAGGAAAGCGACAACGAACTTAATCCCCTAACACGAATAACAGGAGGGTTATTTAGCAATCCGTTAGGTTGAACAATGCTCACACCTGTAGCTTGGCCAACTAAGCCTTGTCCAAAACTCTGTACGGGTTTGTTTGCAATTTGCGCTGATGTAACGGTTGATGAAGCCCCGGTAAAGCTTTTACGCTGAATGTTACCATAGCCTGTTACCACAACCTCAGTTAGTTCATTGGCGTCGGGAACCAATGCTACGTTAATAATGTTTGAACTTCCAGCGGCTTTTGTTTGCAAAGTAAAGCCGATGTAAGAAAATTCTAACGTCGTTGAGGCGTTAGGTACGGAAACAGAATACTTTCCGTCTGCAGATGTTAGGGTTCCGGTTTTGGCACCTCTAATTTTCACTGTTGCCCCAGGGAGCGGTGTACCATCCTGGCTGGATGTAACTGTACCCGTAATTGTCCGATTTTGCGCGACTGCCACTTGGGCAATACATAGCAAAACCAGCAAGCTTTGTAATAGTTTTTTCATAATAGAAATCGGGTTAATTAGTTTTATAAAGTTTACTGAATATAGAAATATTCACAATAATAAATTGTTAAAACGAACAATAAGTTGTTTTAACACGCTAAAAAAGTTCCTATTAATCAAACGATTAGGGAGAAATTGCCCAAATTCTGCTGTATACTGTTACACAAAGGTTAAACCTTTTTCATTTAAAATACGCTCTATAGTGAATTGCACCCCGATTTTGCGATACTTATTTCTTTATGAGGGTAAATGCATGATAGATGTTAATAATCAATCGATGAACTTCTGGATCATCTGATTAATCGTTGTGGCAACTAACAATTTCATAATTTTGCACAATGGTTACCAATCCGGAACAGTTTGCATCCAGCCACACTATTGTGCTGATTACCGCGGGTGCGATGGAGATTACCGACACGAAGCATAAACTAAGACTCGAAAGTAATGAACTTTGCTTCATCAGGAAAAACAGCCTCATCAAATACCTAAAACATCCGGCAGAAAACAAGCCATTCAGTTCCATTGCCATCTATATTCCGCAGCCACTGCTGATGGAATTCGCACGCGAACATGGCTACAGCGGCCAACCCGCTTATGGCCTTAAACCTTTTCAGAAACTTCAGGGTGGATCGCTATTATTGAACTACATGAAAGGTTTAATTCCTTATCAGGAGGTTTTTAAACAGGAAAGCTCGCGGGCGTTGTTATCCATAAAAGTGAAGGAGGCGATATTAACATTGCTGATGGAAAATCCGGAACTTAAAGACGTACTATTCGATTTATCTGAACCGGAAAAGATCGACCTGGAATCTTTTATGATCCAGAACTATCATTTTAATGTGGATCTTAAACACTTTGCACACCTTACCGGTAGAAGTCTATCTACCTTTAAACGGGACTTTGAAAGCATTTTCAAGATGCCGCCCCGTCGCTGGCTGATGCAAAAAAGACTGGAACAAGCCTACTACCTCATTAAAAAGAAACGTAAATCTGCCTCGAAAGTATATCTCGAACTTGGCTTTGAGGACCTCTCCCACTTTTCCTACGCCTTTAAAAAGCAATTTGGGATCTCCCCTTCTTTGCTTTAGTCCTTACCGCTAAACATTTGTAGGAAGCGAAAATGAGAAAGTACTGCCAATGCCCGACTCGCTATCCAGCCAGATCTTTCCGCCGTGCCTTTCTACTATTTCTTTCGATAAGTATAGCCCTATCCCGAACCCAGAAATATTTTCCCGGTGTGATGTCGATATCCTGTAAAAACGCTCAAATAAGTGCTTCCGGTCTTCCGCTTTGATCCCCATGCCTTCATCTCTTATACTCACTTGTATGTTTTCAGGATCGGCATTACAGCTGACTTCAATCCGCTTGCCATGTGGCGAATATTTGATTGCATTGCTGATTAGATTAGAGACCACAGAAGAGATTTTCTCCCGGTCTGCATGCAACATTGCTTGTGAACAGGTGTTCAGCCTGATTTCATGTGTACTGGTTATCATGTGGAAATCTTCGATGAGCTCATCTAAAAGTAACCGCATATCAAAAGTCTCCTTTTTCAGTTTGATCTTACCAGATTCCAGATGTGAGATGTTCAGAAATCCGTTGATCATTGAGGTCATCTTCCGGATCTGCTGATTGGACTTATCCAGTGCAACCCTCGTGAAATCATCGGTACTGTTCTTCAGCTTCTTACGCAGAATTTGTTGATAGGCAAGCATTGATGTAAGAGGCGTTTTCAGCTCATGACTTACCATACCAATGAAATCATTTTTCCGCTCTTCATCCATCTTTTGGCTCGTAATGTCGAGCACCGAACCAATGAAGCGCTGTGGTTTCCCTCCGTCATCGAAATAGAGCTTGCCGAGTGCACGTACCCATCGGATGCTGGCATCATGCTGTGAAACGGTTCGATATTCCACGTCATAAGTACCATCTGAAATCGCTGGATTTGAAAGATTATCAATGACCTGCTGCACCCGATCCCGGTCTTCCTCATGCATGCCTAGCAAAAAATCACTATGGTAATAAACCGGATTAGAGTGATATATCCCAAATAGTGACCTTGTGCGCTCATCCCAGATCATTTCATTATTGATCATGTCGACATCAAACGTCCCGAGCCGAGCAGCTTGCTTGGAGAGTCGAACCTGTTCGAAAGCATTCTCCAGGTTCTTACGCCCTTGAATTTGATCCGATACATCGTTCGCAATAATTAAGATCGCGTTTTTAATACCGTCATAATCGGCCATTAAATGAAAAACAAAGTCAATATATACGACCTCCTTTACACCATTTCTGATTAAGGTAACGGCTTTTCCACTCGCACGATAAGCCTCGCCAGTGTCGAATACAGAATCAATAATGGGCCTATATACGCTTTCAAGTTCAGGATTTACTTCCCAGTAAGGTCTATTTAGCAAGTCATGAGGCGATTTGCCAATGAGTTGTACAAAGTAGTCGTTCACCTCCTCAACATAGAGCATCCTACTTTTCAAGATGCACATCCCTACAGGGGCCTCTTTAACCATCCGTCTGATACCAGATTCACTGGCGACTAATCGTTCCATGGCCGTCTTGGCTTCTGCAGTGGTCGCTAAGGCTTCCGTGATGTTTACCGTTGTATTGATTAGGTGTGTTACTTCCCCATCCGAGTTGAGCAATGGCTCATGATAATTGCTCCAATGTTGCAGTTCATTTTGCCCCGTTTGCTCATTAAAAACCACATAGCTGAAGTTTGGAGCATCTGTCCTTTGCTTTGTTGATATGGCCTGTTCAAACAATTCCAAAGATGTTTTAAACTCGGATTCGTTGTGTAAACTCACGGGAAAAACAGAAGAAAGATTGTTCCCCAGCAAATCGCAACGTTGTTTACCAGTGATCTTCAGGAACTGATCACTGACTGCCAAAATTGTGAAATGAGGCGAATTCGCCTTAATGATCATGGAGTTCGCAGACTTTTCAAAGAATTTCTGAAACTGCGGACTAAGATATAATTCATCTATATGCTCACTCAAAACTTACCAGGGATTAATTACTGTCGCTTTAACCAAATATGTAGATAAAATCCATAAACAAAAAGGGACCGCATTGTTTTTGCGGCCCCAAATGTAAAATAGTTAATAAAGTAACCGTACAGAAGATGCCCGGTTAACACTGGTTTTTATACACGCCCGTCGATGATCCCGAAAACACTTCAAACACACCTAACACACACATTACGTGGGTCAGGTGAGGGTCAGGTGTTTATCGGCTGTGTCCGGGTTGTGCCTGATATCCGGTCTTTCTGGATTCTTATTTGTCGTCGTCAACATCCAGATCCATATCCAGCTGCGAGTCGTCCCCATCATAACCGATCATCGTGTCCTCAATCGCAAGTTTATCATCATGGGCGTTCTCGCCTGCACTCACCGCATTGGTAGTGCCTGCAAAACCGGTATCGTTGTAATCTTCGGGTGGCATCTTACCAAACTCTTTTCCACTTGAGTCATGAGTTGTGCCGTCATTCTCCATATCTCTCTGCTGGTTTTCCTGTTGATTTTCCATAGTTCTAAATTTTAGTTATTACTTTAATTCTGACTATCTTAACAAACCTGTTTGACACGCATTGGTTTTCTCGAACAGGATTTCAAGTACTAACCGTATCTATTACGTTTAAGTGCATTTCCGATTTTTAAAACTTTGACAGAACTGTAATGGTTCTGAAATAGAACCGAAAACAATAGCTATGAACTCACGTCGTTTATTTTTACAGAAACTTGGAGGCGGTGCACTCGCCATGCAGCTGGCCCCTATTGCCGCATGGGCATCAAACCCCAGAATGGAAGAAGCTTATCAGGGCCCCGTGTTACGGGTAGCCATAATGGGGCTTGGTGGTTATGCTACCCGGGTAGCTGATGCTATGAAAGGTTGTAAAAAGGCCAACCTTGTAGGCGTTATTAGTGGTACGCCCTCCAAGATTAAAGACTGGCAAGGACGATACAACATCCCGGAAAAGAACTGCTATAGCTATGAAAATTTTGATACGATAAAGAATAACAAAGACATTGATGCGGTATATGTAATCACACCGAATGCCTTGCATCACGATAATACCATTCGTGCTGCAAGGGCTGGTAAACACGTAATCTGCGAAAAGCCGATGGCCATAAGCGCGAAAGAAGGACAGGAAATGGTAGATGCCTGCAAGAAAGCCAATGTGAAGCTGCTAATCGGATATCGGATGCACTTTGAGCCACAAACCTTAGAGGTTATCCGAATGCGTACTGCTGGCGAGCTGGGAAAGATCACGTTCTTCCAGGGGCTTACTGGATTCACCATCAACGATCCCAATATATGGCGGGTAGATAAAAAGCTTGCTGGTGGTGGTTCGATGATGGATATCGGTATATATTCCATAAACGGAGCCAGGTACATGGTTGGCGAAGAGCCAATCTGGGTTACGGCTCAGGAAACAAAAACCAATCCTGCAGTATTTAAGGAAGGGATTGATGAGACCATCCAATTTCAACTTGGCTTTCCAAGTGGCGCAGTAGCATCCTGCCTTTCCACATACAACATGAACAACCTGGACCGATTCTTCCTTAATGGAACTAAGGGCTATGTAGAAATGTGGCCTTCCACAAACTATGGCCCTATTCAGGGACGTTCCCATAAAGGCCCGCTGAATCAGCCGATTGTTACGCATCAAACCGTGCAGATGGAAGAAATGGCTGACATTATCCTGAACGGAAAAAAGCCTGTCGTGCCAGTAGATGGTGAAGAAGGTGTACGTGATATGAAGATCATCGAAGCCGTTTATGCAGCGGTGAAAAGTGGTCAGAAACAAAAGATCAGCCTATAGATATAAAGATTAGGTATGTGTCTATAACATAAAGATCAGGTATGTGCTAAAACGCATACCTGATCTTACAATAGGGTAAATGTAGCTCCACCAGATCGGTAAAGGTATCTACTAAGTCTTTCTTGAAACCTCGTTTATACCGGACATTGCGGCCTCCGGTCTGACTGTATTTTACTTCTTGTATCTCAGGCCGCCACAACACCTCCTCTGCTTTCGGGTGCCAGTTCATGTTCACCTCATGCAATTGCTCATTGTGCGTAAGGAAAATAATTTCCGCCGTTAGCTGCTCCTTTGTTTTTGCATTCAGCTTGTCATTGAGTTCTTCAAAGAGCACCACCCAGTCGTCTACCCAGCCTTCATAATAGATGACCGGTGAGAAGTTCACGTTTACCTCATATCCCGCGTCTACAAATTCATTCATCACATCAATCCGGTCGCTAATTGGTGTGGTCCGCACGTCAACCAGCTTGCTCATTTTGTGCGGCATTAAGCTAAAGCGGATGCGTGTTTTCATCTGAGGATCATAGCTAAGCAGCTCACGATTTACAAACTTGGTCGCAAAGGTCAGCTTGCCATTTGGGATTGTCGTAAAAGC
>Ga0182006_1002250_pt1 | contig 10658 bp, 10 predicted proteins | sample Sormic07211104_1_FD_123022 | JGI IMG/M metagenome (GOLD analysis project Ga0182006, IMG submission 123022) | Rhizosphere microbial communities from Sorghum bicolor, Mead, Nebraska, USA - 072115-104_1 MetaG | ecosystem: Host-associated > Plants > Roots > Rhizosphere | place: USA: Nebraska...
AGTTTGCAGCACGGCAACGCATTACTTCATTCGTCACGTTCACCTATGGCGCTTGCCTCGGCAATCGCTCTGGGACGCGCTCGGGTGCACGCAGAATGCCATGTGACAGAACGCTGTCCAAACCCAGGAACCGTGTATATACCCACAAGCAAGAACAGTCTGCATCGCATGACGGGTGCCCGGTGGGTGCTCGGCAAGCTGCGTGAGGCTGCTCTGATGTCTACTGAAGGGGAAACATCCCATGCAGTCTGGAAAAATCGTCGTCGAGAACCTCTACAAGGTATTCGGCGACAAGCCGCAAGACGCCATCGACCTGCTCAAGCAAGGCTGGAGCAAGGACAAGATCCTCGCTGAAAAAGGCGCCGTGATCGGCGTCAGTGACGTGTCATTCAGCGTCGAAGAGGGCGAGATCTTCGTCCTGATGGGCCTCTCGGGCTCGGGTAAATCCACCCTCATCCGCCTCATCAACCGGCTGGTCGAGCCCACCGCCGGCAACGTCTACATCGACGGCCAGAACGTCGCCAAGCTGCCCAAGGATCAACTCATCGACCTGCGTCGGCGCGACATGAGCATGGTCTTCCAGTCCTTCGCCCTGATGCCCTCACGCACCGTTCTGGACAACGCCGCATTCGGCCTCGAAGTCGCCGGCAAGGGCCGCAAGGAGCGTGAAGAGCGCGCCATGCAGGTGCTCAAGCAGGTTGGCCTGGATACCTTCGCCAACAAATTCCCCCACGAACTCTCCGGCGGTATGCAGCAACGCGTCGGCCTGGCCCGCGCCCTCGCCGTCGACCCCTCGATGATCATCATGGACGAGGCCTTCTCGGCCCTCGACCCGCTCAAGCGCCGCGAGATGCAGGACGTGCTGCTGGAGCTGCAAAAGACCCACCGCCGCACCATCATCTTCGTGTCCCACGATATCGAAGAGGCCATGCGCATCGGTAACCGCATCGGCATCATGGAAGGCGGCAAGCTGATCCAGGTCGGCACACCGCAGGAGCTGATCGACAACCCTGCCAACGATTATGTGCGCAACTTCTTCGATACTGTCGACACCAGCCGCTATCTCACCGCGGGCCAGCTCAAGTCCAACAGCGTGCCGATCTACGTGCACAACGGCAGGGCGCCGGACGCACAGACCGTGTGCCGCGAACTGCAGGAGCAGGACAAGCACTACGCCTTCGTGGTCGACGAACAGAACAATTTCTGCGGTTCCATCAGCCTGGAGAAGATCGCCCTGCTGGTCGAGGGCGGTGGTTCCCCGGCGCTGGACAGCAGCGTGTTGAAAGCCATCAGCCCGGTTCCCGAAGACCTGCCACTGGATCAGGTGATCAACCGCCTGGTGGACAACGAGGGCCCGATTCCGGTGGTCGACCAGGATGGCCATTACAGCGGCGCCATCAGCAAGGGCCGCCTCCTGACCCGACTGCAGGGAGAATGACATGAGCGAGAAACTGGATCTGGGTAGCTGGGTCAACGACGCGGTTCAGCACATGCTGGACAACTACAGCGGCGTCTTCGACAGCATGGGCAGCGTGGTCAGCGGCTTCTCCGAAGCGATCGAGAATGTGCTGATGCTGCCGCCGGCGTGGCTGCTGATCGCCATCTTCGTGGCCCTGGGCCTGTGGCGTATCGGCTTTCGCTTCGCATTGTTCACCACCGTGGCCTTCGTGCTGATCGTGATGACCGGTTTCTGGGAGCAGACGGTGGTGACCCTCGGCCTGACCTTCTCGGCGACCCTGATCAGCCTGCTGATCGGCATCCCGCTGGGCATCTGGGCCGCCAAGAGCGAGCGCGTATCGACCATCATCCGGCCGATTCTCGACTTCATGCAGACCATGCCGGCGTTCGTCTACCTGATTCCGGCGGCGATGCTGTTCGGCCTGGGCCGGGTGCCCGGCATCATCGCCACGGTGATCTTCGCCATGCCGCCGGCGGTGCGCCTGACCAGCCTGGGTATCCGCCAGGTCAACAAGGAGATCGTCGAGGCCGGCCAGTCGTTCGGCTGCAACAGCCGCCAGCTGCTGTTCAAGGTGCAGCTGCCCAACGCCATGCCGTCGATCATGGCGGGCGTCAACCAGACCATCATGATGGCCCTGTCGATGGTGATCATCGCCTCGATGGTCGGTGCCGGCGGCCTGGGTAACGACGTACTGGCGAGTATCCAGCGTCTGGACATCGGCCTCGGCTTCGAAAGCGGCATGGCCGTGGTGTTGCTGGCGATCATCCTCGACCGCATCACCGAGAGCTTCGGCACCCCGCAGGCCGCCGGGAACCGCGCCGGTTGGTTCAACTGGCTGAGCGCGCGACTGCAGCGCCAGTAAAGGGCCATACTCGGCGTCCTTCCAATCACACAAGGATTCGCGGATGAACATATTCCACAAAGCAGCGGGTGTAAGTCTGCTCTCCTGCGCCCTGGTTCAGGGCGCCTGGGCCCAGGAGCCGGCGAGCTGCAAGCAGGTACGTTTCGCCGAAATCGGCTGGGCCGATATCGCTGCCACCACCGGTGTGGCCATGACCCTGACCGAAGGCCTCGGCTACACGCCGCGCAAGACCATGGCCTCGGTGCCGATCGCCTTCACTGGCGTGAAGAACAAGCAGATCGACGTGTTCCTTGGCTACTGGGCGCCCTCGATGGACTCGGTGATCGAGCCGTTCACCAAGGACAACAGCGTCAAGGTGCTGCCCAAAGCCAACCTGGAAGGCGCCAAATACACCCTGGCGGTACCGACCTACGCCGCCGAAGCGGGCCTGAAGAGCTTCCAGGACATCGCCAAGTTCAAGGACCAGCTGGGCGGCAAGATCTACGGCATCGAACCGGGTAACGACGGCAACCTGCTGATCGACGGCATGATCAAGGGCAACAAGTTCGACCTGGGCGACTTCAAGATGGTCGAGTCCAGTGAGGCCGGCATGCTCGTTCAGGTGCAACGCGCGATCCGCAAGAAGGAGCCGGTGGTGTTCCTCGGCTGGGCGCCGCACCCGATGAATACCCAGTACGACATGACCTACCTGTCCGGTGGCGATGAGGTGTTCGGCCCGGATTACGGCGCTGCCAAGGTCTACACAGTAGTGCCTACCGACTACGAAGCGCGTTGCGCCAATGTCGGCAAACTGCTGAACAATCTGCAGTTCAACGTCGAGATGGAAAGCCAGCTGATGGAGAAAGTGCTCGAGAAGCAGGATCCGGCCGATGTCGCCAAGGCGTGGATCAAGGCCAACCCGCAGGTTCTCGACGCCTGGCTGCAGGGCGTTACCACCTTCGACGGCCAGGACGGTGCGGCCGCCGTGAAGAAATTCGTCGGGCTCTGAGCCCGCACTCACCGCGACCCGCCTGCGCCTGGGCGGGTCAGGTACAGCAGGCGATGCGGCACGCATCGCCTGTCAGCCGGGGGCTCGAACCCCCAGCGCCGGTGCCAACAGGGCGATGCCCTGCTCTGCACAGCTGGTGCCGCAAGGCCCGCGATCAGAACGAGCCAGTAAACCACCTGAACTGCCACTCACTGACGGAGCAACACCTATGCATAACTTCAAACGCTTGTGCCTGCAGAGCCTCGGTGTCGCTGCCTTGGCACTGGGGATGTCCAGCGCCATGGCGGCGGACAAACCCGCCTTGAAAATCGGCTACGTGAACGGTTGGGATGACAGCGTTGCGGTGACTCACGTCGCCGGCGAAATCCTCAAGACCAAGCTCGGTTACGACGTCACTCTGCAGCCGGTAGAGCCTGCGATCATGTGGCAGGGCATCGCGCGCGGCGACCTGGACGCTACCCTTTCCGCCTGGCTGCCGGCCACCCATGGCGAATATTTCGAGAAGCTCAAGGACAAGGTCACCGTCCTGGGCACCAACTACAACGGCGCCAAGATCGGCCTGATCGTGCCTGATTACGTGGAAGCCAAGACCATCGCCGACCTGGAGAAGTACGCCAAGGACTTCGATGGCAAGATCACCGGTATCGACGCCGGCGCCGGCGTGATGCGCCGCACCGAAGAAGCGATCAAGGAATACGACCTCAAGAGCATCAAGCTGATGCCAAGCTCGGGGCCGGCGATGACCACCGCCCTGACCCGCGCGGAAAAATCCCAGAAGCCGATCGTGGTGACGGGCTGGATCCCGCACTGGATGTTCGCGCAATGGAAGCTGCGCTTCCTGGAAGACCCGAAGAACGTCTTCGGTGAAGCCGAGCACGTGGACACCGTAGCCAACCCGGGCCTGGAAGCCAAGGCGCCGGAAGCGGCCGCCTTCCTCAAGAAGATTTCCTGGAGCGCCGAGGAAGTGGGCGCGGTGATGCTGTTGATCCGCGACGGCGTCAAGCCGGACGAAGCGGCCAAGCAGTGGATCGCCAAGAACCCGGATCGCGTTGCCGAGTGGCTGAAATAAGCTGACCATGCGCTAACGCAGCACCCCGAAAATGCCAGTCAGGCGCCCTGACTGGCATTTTTTGTGGGCGCGGGGAAAGCCGTTGCCGAGCGCGCCTGCTCGCTCGCGGACATCCGCGAGTACCTGATCTGACGGTTTCACTTCCCTACCGTCATATATTTTTGTATATAGCGTTATCGCCAGTGGCCGCCGTTCGTGGCCCCTTGTTCAGGAGCCCCCATGCGCCACCGTCTCGTCCGTCCGCTTCTCGCTCTTTGCGCGAGCGTCACCATCACCGGCAGTGCCCTCGCCGATCAGGTACAGGTGGCCGTCGCCGCCAACTTCACCGCGCCGATGCAGGCCATCGCCAGCGCCTTCGAGCAGGACACCGGGCACAGCGTGCAGGCGTCCTACGGTGCCACCGGGCAGTTCTACGCGCAGATCAGCCATGGCGCACCCTTCGAAGTGTTTCTCTCTGCCGATGACAGTACGCCCGCCAGGCTCGAGCAGGAAGGCCAGAGCGTACAGGGCTCGCGCTTCACCTACGCGATCGGCACTCTGGTGCTGTGGTCGCCGAAACAAGGTTTCGTCGATGACAAGGGCGCGGTGCTGCAGACAGGCGAGTTCAAGCACCTGTCCATTGCCAACCCGAAAGCCGCGCCCTATGGCCTGGCCGCCACTCAGACACTCGACAAGCTGGGTCTGAGCGACAGGCTCAAGGGCAAGATCGTCGAGGGCCAGAACATCACCCAGGCGCTGCAGTTCGTTTCTACCGGCAACGCCGAGCTGGGCTTCGTGGCCCTTTCCCAGGTCTACAAGGACGGCCAGATCACCAGTGGTTCGGCCTGGGTGGTGCCCGAGGCGATGTACCAGCCGATCCGCCAGGATGCACTGATCCTCAAGAAAGGCGCAGACAACCCGGCCGCCAAGGCGCTGGTCGAGTACCTGAAAGGGCCCAAGGCTGCCGAGATCATCAAGGCCTACGGCTACAAGCACTAGAGAGCATGTCAAAGATCTCCTGCGGGCCGATGCAACAAGAGAAAAGCGGTGGCTGCTAGGTAGCGCGGCGCTGTATCTGTGGGAGCGGGCCATGCCCGCGAAAAATCACGGGCATGGCCCGTTCCCACAGGTAAACAACAATATCTGCTTTTGCAGCCCTCCATTTGCAATGCTGGAACCTGCCTCGGAAGATCAGCAGCCGGCTGCGACGCTTTTCCCCTCCACCACAGCTGAAAGGCCACTGAATGCCCCTGGGCCCCAATGACTTCGCCGCCATTCTCCTTACCCTGGAGCTGGCCACCTTGACCACCGTGCTGTTGCTGCTGATCGGCACGCCAATCGCCCTGTGGCTGGCGCGCACCGACTCCTGGCTGAAGCGGCCGATTGGCGCCATCGTCGCCCTGCCGCTGGTGTTGCCGCCGACGGTGATCGGCTTCTACCTGCTGATCAGCATGGGGCCCAATGGCTTCTTCGGCCAACTGACCCAGGCCTTCGGGCTGGGTACCCTGACCTTCACCTTCACGGGTCTGTTGATAGGCTCGGTGTTCTATTCCCTGCCGTTCGTGGTGCAGCCGCTGCAGAACGCCTTCGAAGCCATGGGCCGCGCGCCACTGGAAGCCGCTGCCACCTTGCGCGCCGGGCCCTGGGACACCTTTTTCAGCGTAGTGTTGCCGCTGGCCAGGCCGGGCTTTCTCACTGCAGCGATTCTCGGTTTCGCCCATACCGTCGGCGAGTTCGGCGTGGTGCTGATGATCGGCGGCAACATTCCCGGCAAGACCCAGGTGGCCTCGGTGCAGATCTACAACCATGTGGAAACCATGGAGTATGCCCAGGCCCACTGGCTGGCCGGTGGCATGGTGGCGTTCTCCTTCCTGGTACTGCTGGCGCTCTACTCCAGTAACCGGCGCGGCCAGCAGGCCTGGATATGAGCGACCAGCAGATACAGGCCCGCTTCACACTGGCTCATCCGGGTTTCACCCTGGATGTCGACCTGCAACTGCCGGGCCGCGGCGTCAGCGCGCTGTTCGGTCACTCCGGCTCGGGCAAGACCACCCTGCTGCGCTGCGTTGCTGGCCTGGAACGCCCAGGCAGCGGTTACTTGCAGATCAATGGCGAAACCTGGCAGGACAGCGTCAGTGGCATCTGGCTGCCGGCCCACCAGCGCCCGGTCGGCTACGTGTTTCAGGACGCCAACCTGTTCCCCCACCTCAGCGTACGGCGCAATCTGGAGTTCGGCATCAAGCGCATCGCCAAGGCGCAGCGCCGCGTGCCCTTCGAGCAGGCGGTCGAGCTGCTCGGCATCGAGCACCTGCTCGAACGTCTGCCGGATCGCCTCTCCGGTGGTGAGCGCCAGCGCGTCGGCATGGCCCGCGCCCTGCTCACCAGCCCGCGCCTGCTGCTGATGGACGAACCCCTGGCCGCGCTGGATCTCAAGCGCAAGGGCGAAGTGCTGCCGTACCTGGAGCGCCTGCACGACGAACTGGAGATCCCGATTCTCTATGTCAGCCACGCGCCGGACGAAGTCGCGCGCCTGGCCGATCACCTGGTGGTGCTCGACGAAGGCCGGGTGACGGCCAGCGGGCCGCTCAAGGAAACGCTGATCCGCAGTGACCTGCCCTTCATCTTCGAGGACGATGCAGAGGCAGTGATCGACGGCCAGGTAGAGCGCCACGATGAGCACTATGACCTGCTCGATATCCGCCTGCCGGGCAGCAGCGCGCGCATGCGCCTGGCCCACGCCGCGTTGCCGGCAGGCCGTCAGGTACGCATCAAGATCAAGGCCCGGGACGTCAGCCTGAGCCTGCATCAGGCCCGCGACAGCAGCGTGCTCAACCTGCTGCCGGCGACGGTGGAGCGCTGGCTCGAGCTGCCCAATCCGGCGCACCGCCTGGTGGAACTGCAACTGGGCGATCAGCGGATCATCGCCCGTATCACCCGCTATTCGTTCGATGGGCTGGATATCCGCGCCGGGCAACCGCTGTGGGTGCAGGTCAAATCGGTGTCTTTGCTGGCGTCGTAGGCGCAACCAGCCCAGTAATGCAAATGGCTACAAGGGGGGAGCATTCGCCAGCCCACTGTGGGAGCGCGCCATGCGCGCGAAAGATCGCGGGCATGGACTGGGCGTCCCCGCCCCCTCCCACAGATACTGCGCCGGTGTCCGCTTTTGTCTTTATAACCACCCACTCACACAGCCCCGTAGGGTGGGTGAGTGGCGCCAAACCATGGTTTCACGGTGGCAACGATCCAGGCGCGCCGCGTAACCCACCAGGCGATAGATCGTGTTGCGCCGATGGTGGGTTACGGCGCTACCAAATCAGGAGCTATGCCTGTCAAACGTAACAGGCACTTTCACCCACCCTACGCTCCATCAACCTGCAAGGCGCTGCTCAGCACGCCGCAGCAATTCGCGAAGCGCGGCCAGTTGCTCGGCACCGCCCTCATCGAGCAGTTGTTCAAGCGCATGCTCGAGCCGTTTCAACGGCGCTGCGGTCGCCAGGTTGAGGTGCTCGGCGTCGATCTCGGCAGCGCCGCAAACCAGCAGCGCGAAGTGCACCACGTTCTCCAGCTCGCGGGTATTGCCCGGCCAGTCATGCCGCTCGAGTAGCCGCTGGGCAGCAAGGCTGATGCCCGGCAACGGCAGGCGCAGGCGCTGGGCGTAGATACCGAGAAAGTATTCGGCCAACGGCAGCACATCACCGACCCGCTCGCGCAGCGGCGGCAACTGCAGACGACCATCGCTCAGGTAATGGGCCAGGCGCTCGTCGAATTTGCCGGCCTTCACTACCTGCCAGAGATCCACACTGGAGGCCGCCACCAGGCGCACATCCACGGGAATCGGCTGGGTCGCGCCAACGCGCCAGGCTTCGCCGGTCTCCAGCACGCTGAGCAGCTGCGCCTGCAGGGCCAGCGGCAGGTCGGCGATCTCGTCCAGGTACAAGGTGCCGCCATTGGCCGAGCCGAGCCAACCAGCGCGGCTGCTCGGTGCGCTCTGGTGTGCGCCAGCGGCGTAACCGAACAGCTCGGCTTCGCCGTGATTAGGGCTCAGGCCGCTGCAACTGAGCGCTACGAACAGACCTGGGCGTTCGCTGGAGCGGTGAATATGCCGGGCCAGTAACTCCTTGCCGGTACCGGTCTCGCCCTGGATCAGAATCGGCACCGGCAGGCTGGCGAGGCGCTCGACCTCCTTGCGCAGCTGCCGGGTACGCGGGTCGATGAACACCAGTGCCTTGGCACGAATGCTCAGCGGGCTTTTGTCCGCCTCAGGAAAGATCAGCAGTGACGGATCTCCCACCGGTGGCAAGCTCATAGATTCACTCTCCCATGGCACTCAGGCGGCGCGCGCCGGATCAAACGGCAGCGGCTTCAGGCACGCAGGCGCTGCTGTTGCTCGATGCGGCTCTGCAGGCGAAACAGGTAGGCGAAGCCCTGATCCCAGCGCTGGTGCCCGGACTTCACGTTGATATGCCCGGCACCGCTGAGAATGGCGACCTCGCTGCCCCAGTCGCGGGCCAGCTCGATGGCGCGTGCCGCACTGGCCGCCGAGTCGTTGTCGGAGCCCACCAGTTGGCTGGAAAACGGCAGTGGGTGCGCTGGAATCGGCGCGAAATTGCGCAATGCCTCGGGGCAGTTGGGGCGCTGTACATCGGCAGGCGCGACCAGCAGCGCACCGCGTACCCGGCGTAGCGCGGCAGGTGAGGCCTGGGCCGCCCAATGAGCCACGGTGATGCAGCCCAGGCTATGGGCAATCAGGATGGCCGGACGCGGATCGGCAGCGATCTGCTGCTCCAGCGCTGCAACCCAATCCTCACGGCGCGGCGTCAGCCAGTCGCGCTGTTCGACCCGCGTGCTATTGGGCAGGCTGCGTTGCCAGTGGCTCTGCCAATGGTCATCGCCCGAGCCCTGCCAGCCAGGGACGATCAGGTAGCGAACCGCTTCACTGCGCATAAGGCGCCCTCCGTATCTACATGGCCTGCAGTGTACGAGGGCAAAATACGATCTAAAAAGAATAAGAACTTATTTGCTTATGCCCTAAGGTCGCTGTGTCGGCAGCTAGAGCAAAACACCCATATATTCTATAAAGATATATAAATGTTCTTAAACAGTATTTTTAAGAATATTTCAGGTCTCCTAGTATCCGCTCCACGCCCCGCCACCGACAGCCGTCGGCACCACGCTTCGAGGGCAAGGAGCCACAACCATGACCGCCACCCTTCGTAATCTGGAAGGCCAGGATGACGCCACCATCCTGCGCGAAATCCAAAGCGCCTTGAACGGCCTGAAGTTCGGCTCGGTGGAGATCACCGTGCACAACGGCCAGGTGGTGCAGATCGAGCGCAAAGAGAAATTCCGCCTCCAGCAGCCTGGTAGCAAGAACACCTGAGCCCTTCGCCAACCCGACCACGGGCAGCCAGCCATGAATCGCTACCAGTACTGCCGATGTAACCCGCGAATGCCGGCCTAGCAGGCCGTTGGAAAACGTAGGCGAGGCAGCCGACGCGAGGCGAAAACAGCCGAGAAAGCGGAGTGTGCGAGTTGTACATGAGCATTTTGAGGCTGTTTTTAACGACGCGGCGGCAACGCAGATAGTTTTCCAACAGCCGGCAGAGAGCAGACATCGCACCGCCAGACGCCCAGCACCGTATTCAGTATCTAGGAGCATCACCATGTCCATTCGCCGTTTCGCACTCGCTGCACTCGCCAGCGCCCTGGTTGCCGGCCCGGTCGCCGCCCAGACGCTGCTCAACGTGTCGTACGACCCGACCCGCGAGCTGTACGTGGAATTCAACAAGGCCTTCAACAAGCACTGGCAGGAACAGGGCAACGAGCCGCTGACCATCCAGCAGTCCCATGGTGGTTCGGGCAAGCAGGCCCGTGCGGTGATCGATGGCCTGCAGGCCGACGTGGTGACCCTGGCGCTGTCCGGCGACATCGACGCGATCAACCTCAACCAGCCGCTGATCGACAAGGACTGGCAGAAGCGCCTGGCCGACAACAGCACGCCGTACACCTCGACCATCGTGTTCCTGGTGCGCAAGGGCAACCCGAAAGGCATCAAGGATTGGGACGACCTGGTCAAGGATGGCGTGGAAATCATCACCCCGAACCCGAAAACCTCAGGCGGCGCCCGCTGGAACTTCCTCGCCGCCTGGGCCTACGCCAAGAAGAAATACGGCAGCGACGAAAAGGCCCTGGAATACGTGACCGAGCTGTACCGTCACGCGCCAGTGCTCGACACCGGTGCCCGTGGCGCGACCATCAGCTTCGTGCAGCGTGGCCTGGGCGACGTGTTGCTGGCCTGGGA
>Ga0182006_1002255_pt1 | contig 10653 bp, 12 predicted proteins | sample Sormic07211104_1_FD_123022 | JGI IMG/M metagenome (GOLD analysis project Ga0182006, IMG submission 123022) | Rhizosphere microbial communities from Sorghum bicolor, Mead, Nebraska, USA - 072115-104_1 MetaG | ecosystem: Host-associated > Plants > Roots > Rhizosphere | place: USA: Nebraska...
GCGCAATACCGGCGCCGCCGACATCGCCAGCATCGCCGTCAGGTTGCCCAGCGCGGCTTTCGCCACGGTATAGCTGAAATCCTCGGGATGGAAATTGGCGCGCACCTTCTGGTCCACCACATTGATCACCACGCCTTGCTGGACGCGTTGCCTGGCTTGCTGATGAAATGCCTGGGTCAGCAGCAACGGTGCACGGCAGTTCACTTGCCATGAACGTTCCAGGTCCGGCAGCGCAAAATCGGCCAGCGTATCGGGAAAAAATACCGCGGCGCAGTTGACCAGCACGTCGAGCCGTCCGAACCTGGCGTAGACCGAGGCCACCATTGCCGTCAGCTGCTCCGGCGCCTGCAGGTCAGCCTGCAAGGCGACGGCGCTGCCGCCGCCGGCTTCGATGGCTTGCACCGTATCGAGCGCCTCCTGCTGCGAACTGCCGTAATGCACCGCCACCGCATAACCGGCTTGCGCAAACCGTTCGGCGATCCCGCGCCCGACCCGCTTGGCGGCGCCGGTAATCAGCACGACGGCGGGCGCCGCCGTGCCGGCCTTGGGCGGCTGGCTGGCGTGCTTGTTCAATTTTTGACGGCAGCGGCGGCGTGACGGTCCATGAACTGCGCCAGCCGCAGATCGAGATCGGTAACGCCGTTGGCGTCATGGGTAGTCAGCAGCACCTCTACGCGGTTATAGACATTCGACCACTCCGGGTGATGGTCCATTTTTTCCGCCAGCAGCGCCACCTGGGTCATGAAACCGAAGGCGGCGTTGAAATCGGCGAACCGGAAAGTCTTTTGAATCGCATCGCGGCCATCCGCCGCAGTCCAGGTGACCAGGCTTTGGAGCGCCGCTGCGGCGCCGATATGAGTAGAACTTGGCATTGAAGTATCCGTTCGTGAAAACTTCAATTCTATAACCTGGAGCAGCTGAATGAGTAAAAGATGCCGTATCGAAGGCCATTCACTCGGTTTTAGGCAGCTTGCGGTCGAAAAAATCGATGATTTCAGCATTCAGCCTGGCATGCTCGGCAACCCGGTCCACTCCCGGCGCATCGACGCACAGGAATGGCATTGCCGCCTTCATTCCGTCGCTGCAGGGAGCGATGAACACATAGTGGCCGCCGGCAAGTTCGCCGCGTTCCACGCTGGCCGGCAGCAGGCTCAGCAGATGGTCGGTATTCCAGCGGTTGCGCAAGACCTGGTCGTCGCTGGCCTTGTAGATGCGCAGCGGGATAGTCACGCCTGCCACGCCTTTGGCGTCGAACATGATGCTGAACGGCGCCATGGCCACCGCGGCACGCACCCGGCTGTCGCTGGGCACGTTCCAGCCGGGACGGATGCGCCGCAGCGCCGACTGGCCGCCGGCCGGGCATACTTCATGGTCGTCGGCATGGGCCGCGCAATAAGCGGTATATAAGGCAGGGTCAGGTTTGGCGCCCGCCATCACCATGGTGGTGTAGGCGCCGGCGGAAAACCCGGCCATGCCGATGCGCCTGGCGTCTATCGACGGTCCGAACCGCTTGTCGGCCAGGACTGCATCCAGCGTCGCCACCGCTTGCCATGGGCGCCCAATGATCTGCACATCCGTAAACCTGCCCTCCGGGCGGTCGTAGCTGTCGCCCAGGTGGCGCGGCGTCGCTACCACGTAACCGTGGCTGGCCAGGGCTTCAGCCAGGTCGGCGTGGCCGAATTCGCTGCCGCCGCTGCCGTGCGAGAGGATGACCAGCGGATGCGTCCCGGCTGCGATGGCGGCGTTGCGCGTGGCATGGATCAGGCCGGAACCGGTCTGCCATTCGGTCGGCGGCGCTGCGGTCGGATACCAGACCGCGACCGGGATGTCATATTCGCCGCCGGTGGCCAGGCTGACGATGCCGACATTCATCTGGCCGTCGCGGGCCGAGGCTTGTCCGGCAAATACTCCGCATATCAAGATCAATATCACCGCACGCAAGGAACGCATGTCATCTCCAGGCTGAAAGGCAGGAATCGAACCGGCTGTCACAAGCCGGGATAGCAGCGATTGTAGGGCGCGGCCGGATTGCGCGCCTGACCGGGATTGCTGATTTGCATCAGCGCGATGGCCTATGCCGGGTTATCAAAAAGCCGGCATTTGATCTGTTTCCTTGAAAAACAGGCAATGCGACAGCCGGCGCCTTTTTTCCAGGTGCTGTCAACCGAGCGCCCAGCCCTTGGCGTTAACGATCTGCACAAGCACAATCATCTTCCAAAGGAATCGCCATGAAATCAAGCATCATCGCAGCAATGCTATGCGCCGTTGCCCTGGTCGCCGCTACCGGCGCAGCCCAGGCAAAAGGCTGCCTGAAAGGCGCTGCCGTGGGCGCGGTGGCGGGCCATTACGCGGGTCATCACGCAGTGGTCGGCGCGGTTGGCGGCTGCGTCGTGGGACGCCACCTGGCCAACAAGAAAGCCGCCGATGAAGCCGCCGCCGCACACCAGGCTGCTCCAGCACCGCAAGCCGCGCCTGTAAAATAGGCAGGAACGCTGCACCGGCGACGCCCGGAACGGATGTTGGCATAATGGCTGTCCTTGCAAACCTCCTCGGGCATCATGCAATTCCTGGCCATCTCGGGCAGCCTGCGCGCAGGCTCCCACAATTCCACCCTGTTGCGCGCCATGGCCCGCCTGGCGCCGGCCGGCATCAGCGTCGCGCTATACCACGGCCTGGGCGATTTGCCCTTGTTCAATCCCGATATCGAAGCCAGCGACCCGGCCGCCGTGGCAGACTTGCGCGCCCGCATCGTGGCCGCCGACGCCTTGCTGATCGCCAGCCCGGAATATGCGCACGGCATTACCGGCGCCATGAAGAATGCGCTCGACTGGATGGTGGGTTGCGAAGCTTTTGTGCGCAAGCCGGTAGCGTTGCTGAACGCTTCGCCCAGGGCGGTGCACGCCCAGGCGTCGTTGAAGGAAATCGTGACGATGATGTCGGCGCAGGTTGTCGCGCCGGCGTCGGTCACCGTGCCCATCCTCGGTTCGCATCTCAGCGAAGACCAGATCGTCCATCACTCAGGAATTTCCGCAACGCTGCGCGGCGCGCTGCTCGCCTTGCACGCCGCCGTGCTGGCGGCACGCTTGCCGCCTGAATGAGTCAGGCCAGCATCAGCAAACCCAAAGCGACGATAGCCGGCACCGCCTGAATGTACAGGATCTTGCGGCTGACAGTGAGCGCGCCGAAGATGCCGGCGACGATCACGCAGGCCAGGAAAAAAATCTTGACCGCATGCCCTGGCGCACCCAGGCACAACCCCCAGGCCAGGCCTGCAGCCAGGAAACCGTTATACAAACCCTGGTTGGCGGCCAGCGCCTTGGACGCCGCCGCAAACTCCGGCGTCAGCCTGAACGTCTTGAGGCCGAACGGCTTATCCCACAAGAACATTTCGAGCACCAGGAAATAGACGTGCAGCAAGGCGACCAGGGCAATCAGCAGGTTGGCGACAGTATTCAAGTCAGGCTCCGTTTTTTTGATGATGGAAGCTGCCGCCCCTGCTTTGGCAGGATGGCGGCAGGCGAGGTGAAATCCGCTTTCAGGTCTTGGCTGCGGCCAGGCTGGCGTGCTGCGCCGCCAGCTCAGCGTCGAGCGCCTTGACGCGCTGCGCGGCCGGGCGCGCATTGACCCGGTCGATATAAGCCTGTATCACCGGCGACATCGGCACCAGCTGGAAGGCGGTGGTCCAGGTCAGCGCTGTGCCCCACAGGATGTCGGCGGCGCTGAATCTGTCGCCCAGGATATACGGTCCCTTGGCCAGCTGGTCGGTCAAGGTCTTGAGCATCGTATCGAAATCGCCGTAGGGGCAGGTCGACGGCGCCACCGGCGGATGCTTTTGCGCGCGGTCGACCAGCGCCGGCTCGAAACAGGAACCGTAGTACACCATCCAGCGCAGGTACGGGCCGCGCAGCGGATCGTCCAGCGCCGGCGCCAGCCCGGCATCCTGGTACAGGTCGGCCAGGTACAGGAAAACCGCGACCTGTTCGGTGATCAGCGCTTCGCCATGGCGGATCGCAGGGACTTTGCCCATGGGATTGATTGCCAGGTATGCGGGATTACGCTGCTCGCCCGCCTTCATGTTAAGCGCGTGCAGCTGGTAGTCGGCGCCCAGTTCCTCAAGCAGGATACGGGCGCCCATGGAGCGGGTGTTGGGCGAATGGAAAAAAGTCACGCGGCGGTTCGGTGTCATGGCATCTCCTGATTTTTTTATGGTGTTCAGGGCATGTAATATATCTCAAGCGCTGCCGACACATAGTGAAACAACTCGATAATATTTTCCTCTTGCATTAGTCCAAACCCTCTATTCGGGCAGCGCCTGGCCAAGCTTTATTAATCTATTCACAAGACCTCCGCAGGCGGCGCAGGTGCCGCCTGCGGCCACGGAAAACCAGCGGTTATCGTAGGGGAATCGGAGAGCCACCAGGCTGCGCCGCGGTCGGCAAACCAGCCTGGCGCTGTAAGTCAAATGTGAAAAGTGTAAGCAAATGCACGGGACACATTCCTGAAATTCCCGCTTCGTACAATCGATCGCACTGAACAACTTCAGGAGCGCAAATTGAAACACCCTCTCAGCATCGCAGCGATCATCGCCGGCCGCTTTTCATCGTTCGCCAGTCCGCCGCCGAGGACCCAGGGCGGTCCCGGCATCGTGCTCAGGAATGCCCCGCCGGCCCCCAGGAAAGAGGCCGAGCCGGTCGCGCGCGCCGGGCTGGTGTGGAGTCCTGGATTCTGGAATTATGTGGGCGGCTGGTATGCGTGGGAAGCCGGCCACTGGGAACTGGAACGCGACAACCAGCTTTACCTGAAACCGGGCTGGCAGAAAGTGATACACGGCTGGCAGCTGCAGCGCGGCGAATGGCGCGTCACTTCGGTCAGCTTCATCAAGCAGAAAAACGCCGCGGCGGAGGCAGACGATGTTCCAGAGCCGCAATACGACCCGCTTGCGGCGTTTCGCTAATAATTAGCCGACCTGTTTTGCCAGCGCATCGCGGCGCAGCCGGCTGCGTTCCTGGCAGCGGAAGCAGATCCAGCGCTTGGATTTGTTGCGTAACACGAAATCGCCTTCCGTCACCGAGACTTCACCCTGGTGATGCGAGCAGAATCGCTTGCCGGTAACATTTGCCGTGGCCTGGGTCACCAGCGCCAGCCGGTCTTGTCGTTGCAGATATGCGGTCATTGCGGATTCTTCCTTGATTGCTTGCCCGGTTCAGGCCCGGACGTTTGCTATTTTCCAAATGGATTGATACTCACGGCGTCTTGCGCTTTGGCCGACAAGGCTGGCGCAGCGGCCTGCGCGGCGCCGGACGGCAATCCGCCCCGCTCCCCGGCCGCTGCCGCGGCATGGGTCCCGGTTTTCGCTATCGAATCGTCGACCGAGAAAACCGCATAGATGCCGCCGGCGCCCAACGCAAGGGCGGCGACGATCCATCTGAAATTCGATTTGTTCATGTCCGGCTCCGATCAGTACAGGTATTGCCATCTCGTCGCCGGCGCGGACAAACCTGTCCGCGCCGGCGATTTCCAACATGCTGGCGACAGAAACCTCGGAGGATTAACGCGCAAAGTCCGAAGTGTTCTTGACGAAGGTGTTCAGGTTGCCGATGTTCAGGCTACCGAAACCTGTTGTCGCATCCCAGCCGGCGGCAGCTTTGTAGCCGTAAGAACTGCTGGCGCCGTTGGTGCCGGAGGTCACGTCATGCAGCAGCGAAGCGTTGGCGGCCACCGGGAAATACTTGTAGAAGCTGGCTGCCGGGAAACCCAGTGCATTGCTGTTGGCCGATTGCAGGCGGGCCCAGACGCCGGAGAAGATCGGCGCCGCCAAGCTGGTGCCGCCGACTGTTCCGGTCTGGTTGTTGTAGTAGATGGTGGCGCCGCTGGCGCTGGCGGCATCAAATGCGATGTCCGGCAGGCCGCGGGTGGTCTTGCCGGCGGCAATCACGCCAGTCTGGTAGCTGGGCGCCGTTTCGTACTTGCTGTAGCCGCCGCCGGTTGCCCACAGGCGCTTGGTGGCATCGTAGTCGCCTGCGTCGTCGTAGGTGCCGATTGCGCTCAGGCCTTCATTCCACACGGTTTCGCTGCTGTAGGCGCCGGCGTTGGTGTACAGGGTGGTGCCGCCGACTGCGATCACGTAAGGCGAAGAAGCCGGTTCGCTGACGTCATAGGTCGTTTTGCTTTTCGGCACGCCAGGCGCACCGGAAATCGAACTGACCTGGCAATTGTACGTGCCCGCATCTCCGGTCGAAATGGAGAATGTCTGGCCTTGCGCCACAGCCTGCTTGAAGACGTTGTCGTCTGCCGCCTGGGTGCCGTCGCTATGCGTATCCGACTCGCAGCCGCCGAGCGAGACGTTGATGACCTTGGCCACATTGTCAGTCACCGCACGGTTGTAGGCAGCAGTGATGCCGCTGAAACTCATGTCAGGCGACGCGTAGAAAACCAGCTGCTTGACGCCGCCCGACGTGCCGGTGATGGTCTGGCTGTCCAGGTTCCATTCGACCTGGCCGGAAGTATCGCTATAGTCGGCGCCGGCAGGGCCGGTTTTCACCACCAGGGTATTGACGGTAGGCAGGCCCTTGGCGGTAGTGAAGGTTTGCAGGTCGGTAATCGTCGGACTGAGATCGCCTGCCGAGATGATGCCGACCACGGTGTTGGAAGCCGTTGGCGTAGAGCCGACGCTATAGATCGCAGGGAACTGCACCGGGCTGTGCGCCGTTGCGACCGGCGTTGCATTGACCGTGACTTTAGCCTGTGCGCTCACGCCGGCTTCAGGAGCTTGTACCCAGCGATGATGGGTCTGGGCGATGGCAACGTTCTGCAACCCCAGCACCGAGCCGACGATGCCGCTCAGCGCCGCAGGCACTTGTGCAGCGTCGGTATTGGCGAACACGTTACGGCCGTCTTGCTGGAAACGTTTCAGCGCGGTGCGGAAGCCGGTTTGAACGGTAGCGGCAGTGCCGTCGGCTGTCACCAGCTGGCGATTCGGCGCCACCTGGATGTTGACGAAACCGGACTTGCTCAGGTGGGCAACCACTTTCGCCACATCTTTTTCCGCAGGCGCATATTGCGCGGCGAATTGCGCCGGCGTCAGGAACTTGCCGTAGGAAGCCGTGCCAGGAGTACGCAGGTCCTGCAGGAACTTGTCGAGCTTGGCTTCATTGCGCAAATTCAGGCTGAGCGTCACATGGACCGGTTCGCCTTGCGCCAATTGCACGGCGGATGCGGCTGGGGTTGCCACGCTGGCATCGGCTGCCACGCTCTTTTGATTCGCTTGGACTTGCGGCAAGAACGCTTGGGTCTTGGTGGTGACCCAAGTGCTGTTGTCCGCCACCGCTGCATAGGAGGCGGCAGACAAAGATGCAAACACCAGGGACAGCGCCAATGACAATGCCGAAGCCTGGGGAATCGCAAAATTTGCTGCTAGTGCTTTCGCTGATATTTCCGATTTCATGTGCATATTCCTCTTGGATGGAACAGATAAAAGACGCCGCAGCCCGGCATTGCGATCAGCAATGCAAAGTTGGTCTGGCGCTGGAGTCTGCATCACCGGTCGTGATGCAGTTGCTTAACGGGACGTGATGTCCGTTAACTGGATGGCCGCAGCGTTGGCGCTGGCGATGCCGGAAGATCGGAAGGATCCGCGGTCCGCTGCGCGGCATCTGGCGAGCGGCGCGGGCGGATGGAGATTGCATTGAATCCGGTGCAAATCATGAGACTTCCCTCTTGAGGATTAACCACGGCACCGATGACTCTTTTGGAGCGGATGCCGTGTGAAAAATCAACGCTTCACATCTTTTTTCAAGATTCAAATCTACCTGTCTTGTGATTCAGAATAAATCAATTATTTCCGTGTGGCAATAGTAATTCAACTGATATTTTCTTCTATCGAACCGCGTATTTCGTTGCTCCCTGTTTCCGTTCAAACCCTTGTATTCATTGGCTCGAATCAATTCCCGCACCAATGATGGGAGCACTCTCCTGCTTGATATTCCGGGTCGAAAAAACCGCACCGAAATTCAGCATCGAACGCGGCAATGTCGCCCATAAAGTAGCGCCGACAATCAGTGCGCCGCCGATCCAGGACAAGGTGCCGAGTTTCTCGCCGAGCCAGAACGAAGCAAACAGCGCGCCGAATACCGGCTCGCTTCCCATCAGCAGCGAAACCCGCGTGGGGTTGCTGCGCCGCAGTCCATAGTTCTGCGCAAAAAAAGCAAAGATGGTGCAAAACAGCACCAGGTAGGCCGTACTCACCCAGAAGCTCGGATCGCTTGGCAGCGGCGGCAGGCCGCCTTGCATGAACAGGCTGGCGACCAGCAGGCAAACGAATCCGACGACGCCGGATTGCACCGCGGTCAAGGTCAGGTTGGACATGTTCCTGTCGACCGTCAGGCGCTTGGTCATGACCATCATGAAGGCGCGCAGCAAAGCCGCCGCCAGCATCAGGCCGTCGCCCAGGTTGAGGGTCAGGTTGCTGCCGATGGTCAGCAGCCAGGTGCCGGACAGCGAAACAAAAGCCACCACGAAAGCGCTGAGCGGCGGCCGTTGCGCCATCACCAGCCATTCGACGAAAGGCGTAAAGACGACGCACAGGCTGATCAGGAAAGCGGCGTTCGAAGCTTGCGTCAACGCCACGCCGAAGGTTTCGCAGATGAAGATGGCAAGCAGGATCAAGCCGAGCGGCACGCCTGCCCGCAACGCAGCCCTGCCTTCCGGCCGGGCCAGCCGGCGCAGGCTGGGCAGCAGCAGGAAAAAGGTCATGCAAAAACGGATTGCGACAAAACCCAGCACCGGATAAAACACCAGCGCGTCCTTGGCGACGCCATAGCTGGTGCCCCAGACGATCGCAACCAGCAACAGCAGCAAGTCGGCGAACCAGAGACCTTTGGCAGATGAGTTGGGGGACCGGCTGGCAGATGGGATCGTCACTTCGCTTTACTCCGGATAGCGCTATCAGCGCTATCAGTTAAGAAAAAAAAACGTTCCGCCTAGGTGGAGGCTGAGCGGAACAAACGGCGGGAGCACCGAGGATATTGGTCAGGGTCGGATCACGCTTGGTTAAGCTTGGGTCCTGGTATAGGCGATCACCAGCACATCTCTGAATGCTTCTCGCTTGGCTTCATGCGGCAGCACCTTGGTCACGCCGTGCATGGTGCGGGCATCGTCGGCCAGCATCAGGTCCATCGGATCGGTCAAGGTATAGCGGCACATCAGCTTGCCGGCGACATCGGTAATGTAGGTCTCGCCGCCGACCACGTTATGACGGCGCACCATCATGGTCACGATATAGTCGACGCCGTCGCGGTGCAGCCCTTCCGGCGTCGGATTGCCTGGAACATGGGAGCTGGCGCGTATGCGGTAAGGATGGAGGCGGATATTCCATTTGCCGCTGCCGCCGTCGACCCGGTCAAACACTTGCGCCAGGGACAGCAGCAGGCCGGACAGGAAAGGGTTGTCGATAAAGTGCTGCTCAAGCGGTTCAAAATGGCGAGCGACGTCGCCGTTCAGCTTATTGATGTAGCTCGGCTGCACGTAAGGCTCGTGCGGCAGCTGCCGCAGCACGCCGTCGGCGCCGTCCAGTTCGAATGCGCTGTAGCGGCGGAAGCGGTAGCTGCCGTTGTCGCCCATGTACTTGTCTTGCGGCAGGTTGTTCCAGCAGCTGGCGAATTCGTCCCAGGTGGCCGGATCGACATCGCAGGCAGCTTGCACGGCGCGGCCGGACATCACGCTGAATTGCCGCCGGCGCAGTTCATTGCTGAGATGGTCGATGATGGGCGGCGCGATCCTGATCGGCGCCAAGACGTCGATTTCCATTTAGTTTTCCTCAGCCAGCAGTTTGCTGGCATCCAACACCGAACCGGTCGGCGCCAACAGCTGCCGGCTGGAACGTTGCGCAGCGATGTCCTTTTCCCAGCTGTCGCGATCGGTCAGGTACAGCGGCGCGTCGGCGCGTATCGCGCAGACGTCGGCAGCGCCTGCGCGCAAGCGATAGTTGACTGTGCCGCTGACGTACTGCACGGTCTCCAGGATGAAACGGTCGGCGGCGGCGCGCAGCGGGGTGAACCAGCGTCCTTCGATTGCTTCGCGCACCCACAGCTGCTCCATGTGCAGTTTTTCGCGCAGCAGTTCGGCGTCCAGCACTGCCGTTTCCAGGTGCCGGTATGCTTCCAGCAGCACCATGGCGGCAGGCGCTTCACGCACTTCCAGCACCTTCTCGCCCTGCTCCAGGTGCTCCAGGCCGCAATAACGGCCGATGCCGAAAACGCCGACACGGCGATTCAGGCGCGCGATCAGTTCCACCAGCGGCAAGGCCTCGCCGTCGATGGCGACCGGCCGGCCGCCGTCGAAACGGATCGACAGTTCGATGCTGGCAGGCGCCGGATCGACGGCGGCAGTCCAGTCAAACAGGGATTCCGGCACCCAGAACGATTCCGGATTGTCGAGCGAGCCGGATTCAAATTCGCGGCACCACAGGTTGGCATCGCCGCTGATGCCGCGCGCCTGGAAGTGAGGCAGGCCGGCAGCGCGCAAGGCTTCGATTTTTTCTTCGCGGGAGATTGCGGTGTATTCGTAAGGCGTACCGTAATAACCGGCGTAGCCCAGCTGCGCAATCGCGCCGTTCAGGCGGCGCAGGGTGTTCTGCGACTGGTTGGCGGTATGGAC
>Ga0182006_1002257_pt1 | contig 10650 bp, 7 predicted proteins | sample Sormic07211104_1_FD_123022 | JGI IMG/M metagenome (GOLD analysis project Ga0182006, IMG submission 123022) | Rhizosphere microbial communities from Sorghum bicolor, Mead, Nebraska, USA - 072115-104_1 MetaG | ecosystem: Host-associated > Plants > Roots > Rhizosphere | place: USA: Nebraska...
GTCGATCGCGCCGTACGGCAGGGTGATACCGCCGAAGCCGCTGAGCGGGTCCGTGGTGTTGAAACCGTTGATGTAGTACGCGTTCTCGGTGACGGCCGAACCGGCGATGGACACCAGGGCGTTACCGGTCGGACCGGTGAAGAACGAGCTACCGCCAACGGCGCCCGGTGCCAGCAGGGCGATCGCTTCGGCGGTACGCGCCAGCGGCAGCTTGGCCAGCTGCTCGGAGGTGATGACGGTGCGCGAGTCGACCGCGCTGACGTCGATCGACGGCAGGGCATTCGCCGACACGGTGACGCCCTCGAGGCTGGCAGCCTGGGCAGCAGCAGCGGCAGCGCCGGCGAAGGCGACTTCCGTACCGGCGCCGACGCGCAGGGTGACGTTCGAACGCGAATCGACGGCGGCACCGTCGCGGTTCAGGGTGACTTTGTAATTACCCAGCGGCAGCGAGCCGACCGTGTAACGACCCGCCGAATCCACGTTGACGGTGCGGCTGACGCCGGTGTCGCTGGTGACGGTGACGGTCTGGCCTGCGCCCTCGGGGGCCTGGCCGAAGATGGAGCCGGTGGTCGCCTGGGCGAAAACTGCACCCGACACGGTACCCAGGCCGATGGCCAGGGCAAGCGCGGTGCGACGTCCCAGTGACGCTGCGCGGTACTGACGCGAATTCATTGAATGCCTCTCCCCGTTAAAATCCGCCAACCGCAGGAACCTACGATTTGGCGACAAGCCGACCCCGACCCGGCGTACGCCAGGCTCTGGTGTGAATCGGCAGTAAAAGTCCCCTTAAACGACGTAATCGAACGACCGATTACGTTCCCCTAAACGTCACCTGCGACGGCGACCGGCTAGATATACGTAAGGTTTCACGAGTAATCAACACCAAATTTTCACAATTCGTAATATGTCGCGGCAGTTACTTACATGGCAGGAGTCGTGTAGAAAAAATCTTGCGTTCTGACGGCATGTTACGAGCGGGAAATGGTGGCTCAGATCCGGAGTAAGACTTCGGCCTAGGAAATATTCTTAGGTAAAAACAGGGGTTTGGAAGGGGGTCGGATGACCGTCACACGGCCTTGAGTGGCGCCTTCCGGTCGTTCGCGCGGCGCACGGCCAGCACACGGCCGATCTCAAACTTACGAAACTTCTCAGTTGAAAGGCTTTCGAAGGGCAATCGCTGTACACCGATTGCGAGGTTCGCGCGTTTGTTCGCGAAATCGCCGGGGGGCGGCCTGTAGAAAACAACGAGGTTCCATGCGCATGAATGACAATTCGAGGGGATCCATCCTGGCCGATGCCGCCATGGGTGGCCTGGATAACAGCCGTGGAGATGCCAGCGTACCGGCTTCTTCGTTCGCCAGCCGCGTTCGCGCGGTGATCAAGATCTCGGGCAGTGTCAGTGAGATCGCCCGCCGCTGCGGGTTCTCAGAGGGTGTCGTGCGCAGCTGGCGCGACGGCAACACCGACCCGTCGCGCGGCCGCTGCGTGACCATGGCCAAGACCCTCGGCCTGTCGCTGGTGTGGTTGGCCGCAGGCGAAGGCCCGATGATGCTGGACGGCTCGGGCGACGACCCGGCGGCCCGCACCGAGACGGCGGAGTCCATCCGCGGGCGCGACGGTAATCGTGAGCATCAGGCCCAGCCGGTGGCGATTCTGGACGCATCCCGTTTGGCAGCGGCGATGAAGCTCTTGCAGTCGGACATCGAGATGACGGGAAGCCGCTTCTCGCCGGTACGCCACGCCGACCTGGTCGCCGAGATGTATTCGATCCTCGCGCGCTCGAACGAGGGCGACTACGCCGATCACATGATCGCTTTCCGCCGCACCCTGATGTCGCGCATCCAGGACGACAAGGGCGCCGTGGCAGCCTGACTGCCTGATCGCGGACCGGATCCGCTCCCACCACGCCCGGCCGACGGCAGGCATGGTGGGAGGCGCTACGGTCCCGATTAAAGGCGGGAGATATCGGCGATCGCGCCGAAGGTCGCTTTCAGCTGCGCGAGCAGCGCGAGGCGGTTCGCGCGCACCGCCGGATTCTCGGCGTTGACGAGTACGTCGTCGAAGAACCGGTCCACCGGCGCCTGAAGCGCTGCCAGGCGCGCGAGCGTGCCCGTGTAGTCGCCTGCCGCCAGCAACCCCTGCGATTGCGCCCGAGCCGCAGCCAGCGCGGCGTGAAGCTCGTGCTCGGCATCGAACTCGAAGTACGCGGCATCGACCGTCGCCGGGATCGGCGCGGCATCCGTTTCTTAGGCCTGCTTGCGCAGGATGTTGGCCACGCGCTTGTTCGCCGCGGCCAGGCTCGCAGCCTCGCTGCGGCGCGCGAACTCACCCACCGCACGAAGGCGCCGATCGAAGTCGGGCAGCGTCGCCGGAGCGACGGCAAGCACGGCTTCGAACTGGTCGGTCGAAAAGCCCTGGTCGGCGTAGTAGCCACGAAGGCGCTCGAGCACGAAGGCCTGGATCTCGTCACCCAGCTCACGACGACGGGCGCCGAGGTCGACCACGGGAGCCTTGCCGTCCTTGCCTGGCTTCACGCCAGCCAGCAGGGCCGTTTCCGGAATCATCTCCAGGGCTTCGGTCAGGGTGGCGCGCAACTCGATATCCAGCCCACCCTCGATCAGGGTGCGGGCCAGACCCAGCGCGGCGCGGCGAAGGGCGAAGGGATCCTTGTTGCCACTGGGCTTCATGCCCACGGCGAAGATGCCCGCCAACGTGTCCAGGCGCTCGGCCACGGCCAGCACCTGGCCAACCTTGCCCGCAGCGATGGCATCGCCACCGAAACGCGGCTGGTAGAAGCTGTCCAGCGCGTCGGCCACGTTTGCGTCGATGCCCTGGCGCGACGCGTAGTATCGGCCCATCACGCCCTGCAGCTCGGGGAATTCACCGACCATGCGGGTGAGCAGGTCGCATTTGGACAGCGCGGCAGCGTGCGTGGCCTGTCCGGCATCTACATCGACGCGATTGGCGATGACGCGGGCCAACTCGGCCACGCGGACGGTCTTGTCCCACAAACTGCCCAGCGATTGCTGATAGGTGACGTTCTTCAGCCCTTCCTGATAATCCGCCAACGGCGACTTGAGGTCTTCGTCCCAGAAGAACTTGGCGTCCGCGAAGCGAGGACGGATCACTCGCTCATAACCCTTGCGGATCTCGGCCGGATCCTTGCTCTCGATATTGGCCACGCCGATGAAGTGCTCGGTAAGCCGCCCCTCGGTGTCGAACACCGGTACGAACTTCTGGTTGGTCTCCATCGTGGTGACCAGGGCTTCCGGCGGCACATCGAGGAAGGCGCGCTCGAACGTGCAGGCGATGCCGACGGGCCACTCGGTGAGGTTGGCGATCTCGTCGAGCAGGCTGTCAGACAGGCGTGGCACACCGCCGGTGGCCACGCGGGCGACTTCGTCGCGCACGCGCTGGCGACGCTCGGCGGGGTCGGCGAGGACATGGGCATGACGCAGGGCATCCAGCCAGCTGTCCGCGTCGGCAACGTGGATCGGCTTGGGATGATGGAAGCGATGCCCATGGCTGAGGCGACCGCTAGTCAGGCCGAGGATCTGACCGTCGACGATGTCGGCGCCGTGCAACATCAGCAAGGTGTGGACGGGGCGCACGAAGCTGTCTTCGCGATTGCCCCAACGCATGGCCTTGGGGATCGGTAGCGCCTTCAACGCCTCCGTGACGATCTCCGGGAGCAGCGCGGCCGTCGGCTGTCCGGGCTTCACGGCCCGGAAGACGAACCAGGCGCCCTTGTCGGTCTCGAGCTTTTCCAGCGCCGAGACGTCGACGCCGCAGGACTGCGCAAAGCCGACCAGGGCCTTGCTGGGCTCTCCATCGGCGCCGATGCTGGCGGCGACGGCGGGGCCGCGACGTTCGATGGTCTGCTCGGGCTGGGCGACGGCCACGGCCGCGATATGCACGGCAAGGCGGCGCGGCGACGCGTACGCCTTGGCCGAGGCGTAATCGCCGGCAACGCCGCGTTTTTCCAGACCCTCGACCACACCGCGCGCGAACGCACCGGCGAGATCGTCGAGAGCCTTCGGCGGCAGCTCTTCGGTACCCAGCTCGATGACGAGCGGCAAGCGCTTATCGGCCATGGGCGGCCTCCTTGTCTTTTTTCAGGCCGGGAAACCCGAGTTTCTCGCGCTGTGCAACGTAGGCTTCGGCCACGGCACGTGCCAGGGTGCGGACGCGCAGGATGTAGCGCTGGCGCTCAGTCACGCTGATGGCGCGGCGCGCATCCAGCAGATTGAAGGCATGGCTGGCCTTGCAGACCTGCTCGTAGCCCGGCAGCGGCAGGCCTGCGGCGATCAGCTTGGCGGCTTCGCCCTCGCACACGTCGAACCAGTGGAACAGTTCGGTCACGTTGGCATATTCGAAGTTGTAGGTGCTCTGCTCCACCTCGTTCTGGTGGAACACATCGCCATAGGTGACCACGCCATGCGGGGCGTGTGTCCAGACGATGTCGTAGATGCTGTCGACGTTCTGCAGGTACATCACCAGCCGCTCGAGACCGTAAGTGATCTCGCCGGTGACGGGACGGCATTCGAGGCCGCCGGCCTGCTGGAAGTAAGTGAACTGCGTCACCTCCATGCCGTTCAGCCAGACTTCCCAGCCCAGGCCCCAGGCGCCCAGCGTCGGCGATTCCCAGTTGTCTTCGACGAAGCGCAGGTCGTGGACCAGCGGATCGATACCCAGCGCCTTCAGCGAGCCGATATAGCGCTCGAGGATGTCGTCCGGGTTCGGTTTGAGCACGACCTGATACTGGTAGTAGTGCTGCAACCGATTGGGGTTGTCGCCATAGCGGCCATCGGTCGGACGGCGGCAGGGCTGCACGTAGGCGGCGGCCCAGGGCTCGGGTCCGAGCGCACGGAGGAACGTCGCCGGGTGGAACGTACCCGCACCCACCTCGGTGTCGAGGGGCTGGACCAGCACGCAGCCCTGGTCCGCCCAATAGCGGTTCAGGGTCTGGATCACGTCTTGGAAAGTGGGCGCGGACATGGTTCCCGAGTCCTTGATAAAGCGGGCTAGTATAGCGGCGTGGGATTCACACAGGGTCGCAAGTGATGGTAGCCAATCCGCAACACGGCGCACTGCTCGGACGCCGTGGCCGCCTGGAACTCGATGAGGTGCTCGCCTCGCTCGTAGTCGACGGACACCTGAGCGGGGAAGACGCCAAGCGCGTTCGCATGGGCTCGAAGAGTGGCAAGACCGCCATCGAGCTGCACCCGCTGGTGGTCATCGCCAACGCGAAAGTGGAGAACCGCCGCGACGCGGGCCGGCCGCTGAGTCTGGAAGGCCTCATGGAATGGCTAGCCGGCAAGGCCGACCTGGGCTACCTCAAGATCGACCCGATGAAGGTCAACGTGGCCCAGGTGACCCAGGTGGTCAGCAGTGCCTATGCGCAGCGGCATCGCATCCTGCCTGTCTCGGCCACGAGCAGTGAAGTGGTGTTCGCTACGGCCGAGCCGTTCGATACCGGCTGGGCCACCGACCTCGCCCACATGATTCGCCGTGACGTTCGCCGCGTCGTCTCCAGCCCGATCGACATCAACCGCTACCTGCAGGAATTCTACGGCGTACAGCGGTCGATCCAGCTCGCCCAGGATGCCAAGGGCATTGGCGACACCTCGAAGATCATCAACTTCGAGCAACTGGTCGAGCTGGGCAAGGGCGGCGAGCTCGGGGCGGACGACCGGCACGTCGTGCATATCGTCGACTGGCTGCTGCAGTACGCCTTCGAGCAGCGCGCCTCGGACATCCATCTCGAGCCGCGACGCGATGCCGGGCAGATGCGCTTCCGCATCGACGGCGTGATGCAGAAGGTGTTCGAATTGCCCCCACCGGTCATGACCGCCGTGACCTCGCGCATCAAGATCCTCGCGCGCATGGACGTGGCCGAAAAGCGCCGTCCGCAGGATGGCCGCATCAAGACGCGCTCTGCCGGCGGCCGTGAAGTGGAGCTTCGTATATCGAGCATGCCCACGGCGTTCGGCGAGAAGATCGTCATGCGTATCTTCGATCCCGACCTGGTCATGAAGGACTTCGCGCAGTTGGGCTTCTCCGAAGAGGAAGGCTTGCTCTGGCGCGGCATGGTCGAACGACCGCATGGCATCGTGCTGGTTACCGGGCCGACCGGCTCGGGCAAGACCACCACGCTCTATTCGACGCTCAAGCACCTGGCCAAGCCCGAACTCAATGTGTGCACGGTGGAAGACCCGATCGAAATGGTCTCGCCGGAACTGAACCAGATGCAGGTGCAGGCCTCGATCGATCTGGATTTCGCCGCGGGCGTCCGCACGCTGCTGCGTCAGGATCCCGACATCATCATGATCGGCGAGATCCGCGATCTCGAAACCGCACAGATGGCAGTGCAGGCATCGCTCACAGGGCATCTGGTGCTGTCGACGCTGCACACGAACGACTCGCCCAGCGCGATCACCCGCCTGCTCGATCTGGGCGTTCCCCACTATCTCATTCAATCGACGCTGACCGGTGTGGTCGCCCAGCGCCTGGTGCGTACGCTGTGTCCGCATTGCAAGCGCGCCACCACGCAGGATCCCGATGAATGGCGCGCGGTGACACACGGCTGGGACCTCCCGGTGCCCGAGCGCGTGTTTGAAGCGGTAGGTTGCCTGGAATGTCGCAAGACCGGCTTCCTCGGCCGTACCGGCATCTATGAAATGATGCCTGTATCGCCACGGTTGCGCGGACTCATCTCCGCCGAACTGGACCTGTCGCGTTTGGGCGCCGCCGCCTTGCGCGACGGCATGAAACCCCTGCGCATCTCGGCCGCGGCGCAAGTTGCCGCGGGAGTGACAACGGCGCGCGAAGTGCTCAACGTACTTCCGCCCACCGATATTGACGAAACGATTTCCCCATGAAGCCTCTTCTCATCGTGCGCACTGGCCGCGCACCGGATGTCATCAGCGCACGGCACGGCGACTTTCCCCGCTGGTTCCGTCTCGGTCTTCGCTTGCCCACGCCACGGCTGCGCATCGTCGATGTCGAGCAAGGTGACCACCTTCCCGATCCGGACGAATGCGCCGGCGCGGTGATTACCGGGTCTGCATCGATGGTGACCGAACGCCTGCCGTGGAGTGAGCGCACCGCGGGTTGGATCCGGGACGCTATGGATGTCGAGCTGCCACTTCTGGGCGTGTGCTACGGACATCAGCTGATGTCGCACGCCCTCGGGGGCCGCGTGGACTACCTCCCGGGCGGCCGTGAAATGGGTACGGTGAGCCTTACGACGGCACTGGAATATGCGGGTGGCGACACCCTCGGCTCATCGTTGCCGGGCAGTTTCCACGCTCATGCCACGCACGAACAAAGTGTCATGGAACTGCCTCCCGGCGCCGTCGCACTGGCTCGCTCGGAACGCGATCCCCATCATCTGGTCCGCTACGGAAAGCACGCGATCAGTACGCAGTTCCACCCCGAATTTTCCGCCGAAGTGATGCGCGCCTATATCCGGCGCAAGCACGACGTGCTTCGTGAGGAAGGCCAGGCGCCGGACGCCATGCTCGCTTCCGTGGTGGCGACGCCCGTCGCAACAAAGCTGCTGCGCGACTTCGTTCGCGAACACCTGCATGCGCCGCGAGCGATGTCAGCCGCGTAAACGTCGCACGATGGCGCCGCGCGAGAAGAGCGCGAAGACGATGCCGAAGACAAAACCGCCAATGTGGGTCCACCACACGACGGCGCCATAGCTCGCGCCCGCGACACTGAAAAGCAGCTGCACCAACGCCCAGATGCCGATGAGCAGGAAAGCCGGCACGCGCACGAATTCAAGGAAGAGGCCCAGTGGAAGCACGAGACCAAGCTTCGCCCGCGGAAACAGCGTCACATAAGCGCCCACGACGGCGGATACAGCGCCGCTACAACCGATGATCGGCACACCCGCCCCGGTCAGCGAAATGGCACCGATCAGGTTCGCCACGACGCCACCGAGTAGAAAGAGCAAGAGGAAGCGCGGGGAGCCGAGGCTTCGCTCGGCCGGCAGACTGAAAATGACCAGGAAGAGCAGGTTGCTCATCAGGTGCAGCCAGCCACCGTGAATGAAGATCGCCGTGAACAGCCGCAGTAGCGCGGGATCGCTGATCTGCTGCCACAGCGGCAGGCCGGTGCTGAAAAGGTGTGCCGGGACCGTACCCCAACGTCGCATGATCGCCTGGCGTTCGTCGTACCCGCTAAGAGCCAGCGCGACGAAGCAAACGACGCAGACGATGACGATGAGGATGGTGGCCCAGCACAGCCGCGAGCGCCGGCGCGTATCGACGTGAACGAACATGCTCAAGGCACGCCGCGAGCGAGATGCGGACCTTCGGCTTCCAGCGACGACAGGGCGAACATCGTTTCCGGACCGACTACGCCGTCGGCCGCAATACCGAAGCGCTGCTGCAGGTTGCGCACCCGAGCCTCGACCGTCCGGTCGAAGGTGGCCGGCGCCGGAGCACCCGGGGGACCGGCATCCGCCGGCAGACGGGTAAGCAGCCAGTGCATGCCGTCGCCGGCATCGCCACGGGCCAGTTTTCCGGGCATGCTGACGTCGACACGAAACACCGCGTAGAAACGTCCGTTCCATACATGTTCGAAGGCGTCTCTCGTCAGATCGACGTATTTACCGCCAAGATAGAGACGGACCGCCTGATCACCCGCCCCCACCAAGAGCACCTGTTGCTTGGCATGGGCGTCGTCGAGTTCGAGCACGATAGGGCGGTCGAAACGGCGCAACTGGTCGAGTGATCCTCTTCCGCTCACGCAGGCAAAACCAGGAAATATGAGCGCGTCGCAATTGATCGCATTGGCGACCGAGGTGTCCTTGGATCCCACCTGCCAGCGCGCGAGCAACTCACCCCACACCCTTACCTTCCCAACGTCGGGCGCCGGCAAGGCCTCGCTAAGTTTCGCCAGCGCCTGTTCGGGGGTTACCGCCACCAGGTTCTTCGGCCGCGATGGACTGCGTCCTGAAAGGAACCAGGTTGCCGCGCCGCCAACGAACAGGATGGCCAACATGGCACCGACAGCGAGAAGGGGCTTGCGGTAACGGCGCAGCCAATACCTGGCATGTTGCGGCAATACCTCGCGGGCGACAAAACCCAACGCCCGCTCGCCGATCGACTGCTCGCCTCGCTCGGCGGCGCGCTCGAGAGCACGGTGTGCCAACGCGTTGAGCCGACGCGGATTGCCCTTCCCGTCGTCGCGGAGCGTGCGCAACCCGAGCCGGCTGAAGGGCATGCGCGCCGTGCCCGCTACATGGAGACGGTGACGGACATAGCGCTCGCTCTCTTCCGCGGTCAGCACCGGCATTGGCAAGCGGCTCCGCACGTGCGCCGCGATCGAAGGGGCCGACGGACCAGACAAGCGCTCTCGCAGTGCCGGCAGTCCGGCAAGCACGATATGAAACGGCGCGTCGACGTTCTCGCAAGCAAGAAGCAGGCGCTCGACGATTGCCAGGTCATCGTCAGCGAGCTGATCGGCGTCATCGAGAATCAAAAGATACCGATGGTTCCCGTGCTGGGAGATACGTCCCAAGCCTGCAGCGAGTCCATCGACCAGGTGGTCTTCTGTGTTGGCTTCTGCGCTAAGGGGCAGCGGCAACCCGAACCCGGCGTACATGGCGCGCAACCACGCCACCGTTTCCAGCGCATAGTCACCGGCGCCCTGACGCACGGCGCGAACGCCGTGGTTGGGTGCGTCCGCTTCCACCAGCATGCAAAGCAGACTCTTGCCGACCCCCGCCTCGCCCGTCACCAGGGTGACGCTGGAGGCAGTGGAAGTCAGCTCATATTCGACGTGCGCGAGTATTTCCCGCTCGCGCGCGAACAGGCAGGCAAAGCGCGGATCCGGTGCGTCGCCAAATGGCAGCTCGCGCAGCCCGAAGGTCTGTAAGTACATGGGCCCTAATGTAGCCGATTGTGGGGGCCGCTTCAGCGGCGAAGGGCCCTGGTGTAGGAGCCGCATCAGCGGCGATAACCAGGTCGCGGCGTGCTGGCCCGCTGCCGCGGGATCGCCGCTGAAGCGGCTCCCACAGTTGGGCATGGGTCAAATCGCAGGCAAAGAAAAACCCGCCTTCAGATGAAGACGGGTTGTTCCGGTATAAGGCCCCTGGCGGTGACCTGTTGCGGGTCTTGCGCTGCGCGCAGGCAAAAGAAAAACCCGCCACGATTGCTCGTGACGGGTGTTTCAGTATAAGGCCCCTGGCGGTGACCTACTCTTGCATGGCTTGAGCCACACTACCATCGGCGCATGCGCGTTTCACTTCTGAGTTCGGGATGGGATCAGGTGGTACCACGCCGCTATGGCCGCCAGGGAAGGGGTGGGAGCAGCGCTTTTCGAGCGCCGGCTCCACAGAGGGTGTAAACGAGTGACAAGCGTCCGGAATCGGAAGCGAGTAGAGAGATGTTAAGACGGTGAAGCGTCTTGGGGTTATATGGTCAAGCCTCACGGCTCATTAGTACACGTAAGCTCAATGCATTGCTGCACTTCCACACCGTGCCTATCAACCACCTAGTCTTGATGGTGCCTTTAGGAGAGTCAAGCTCTCGGGAGATCTCATCTTGGGGCGTGCTTCCCGCTTAGATGCTTTCAGCGGTTATCACTTCCGTTCGTAGCTACCGGGCAATGCCATGGGCATGACAACCCGAACAC
>Ga0182006_1002258_pt1 | contig 10649 bp, 13 predicted proteins | sample Sormic07211104_1_FD_123022 | JGI IMG/M metagenome (GOLD analysis project Ga0182006, IMG submission 123022) | Rhizosphere microbial communities from Sorghum bicolor, Mead, Nebraska, USA - 072115-104_1 MetaG | ecosystem: Host-associated > Plants > Roots > Rhizosphere | place: USA: Nebraska...
AACAGAACAAGGCAAAATACATCTATTTTACGGCAACCCTCGAGGCGGCCACTTGGGGTGCCGAGCTTGCCCTTGGCGAAGGTTCAGAAAGAATCTACATTATAGAACCGACAGGCGCATTTGAAGACGACCCTAACCTGACCGACAAGAAATTTCCTGGCAATCCTACAAAGTCATACCGTTCCCAGCAGCCGCTTCGTGTTATCGGAGAACTAAAAGAATGGCAGCCGCACACTGCCGAACAGCTCAAGACCATGAAAGACCATTTAGAAAAACTAAAACAGCAAGGCATCGAAGCTATAGAAGACTAACAGCTTGTTGTTCTTAGGCGCAAGATAAATGCTATTTTAACATCTATGATAGCAGATAAACCTTTCCGCAAGAATCATTTCACCGCCTTAAAACAATTTAATATATTTGGTTTCAATCGTCTACAAACCCTATCAACAGAATAAACAATGAAACACATTTTTACACTTCTTATACTAGTTTCAACATTCAATATTTTCGCACAGGAGAAACTTAGTTTCGATAAAAGGTTTGTCCAAAGTGAAGACAAATGGATAGCTTTTGAACCAGACAGCCTTAACTCCTATCATTTCGGATTTATTTATATCGATTCTCAAGCGGGACTTACACTTAATTATGAAGGCAGCTTTACAATAGATAATAATGGAAAATTTATTCTCAAAAAAAGAGATGCTGAAACATCCATCAAATACCGTTTAGAAGCAAATAATACCTTGGTGGCTTTCATTCCAGAATCTAAATTCTCAGAGCTAAATATTAAAAAAACTCCCGACTGGCTCAAGCCTTATAAAGAAGGTGAAAATTCAATAGAAAGATTATACAATTGGGGATATAGGTACAACGGTTGGAACGAATGCGAAAAAGCATTAGAATTTTTAGAAAAAGCTAAAAAAATCAATCCCAACCATAAAGGTCTTAGGGTTGAACTTGCTTTCTCATATAATTGCTTAAAAAGATACCAAGACGCAATCAATATTCTAGAAGATGCTATAAAAAGTGAGCCATTAGATGCCTACGTCAATAAAGAATTAATTTATGCGCAAGTCAAAATTGGAAAACTCAAAGAAGCTGAAAACACCTGCAAGAAAGTAGTTCGAGATTGTCCTGATAAAACATACAATGCCGAAAATGCATACAATATTTTGCAGGCATATTATCTAAAAAAAGAAGTAGAAAAATTCAAGAATTGGCTTGCCGAATCAAGTTCTTATCTATTAAGTGAAGAAAGATTTAAGAATCTAGTAGAAAAAATGAAAACTGAATTAAAAATATAGAAATACCTGAAATATACACTGACATGCATTTTGTTTGCTAACCATCAAAACATAAAAATTATGAATCCAAAAAAAATGTGGGCCAATGTAGCCGTAAGCAATCTAGAACGAACCACTAAATTCTATACCCAATTAGGATTTAAGCACAACGGAAGTTCTAACGACCTGACAAGCTTTTTTTTCGGTGAAGACAATTTTATAATGCACTTCTTCTTGCCAGACATTCTCAAGACCAATACAAACATCGAAATCGCCGACTCCCACAGCGCCAACGAAATCATATTCACCCTTTCTGCCGAAAGCAAAGAACAGGTAGACAATTGGGCAAAAGAAGTAGAAAGCGCAGGCGGAACCATCATTTCCGAACCCAAAGAATTCGGAGAAGGATATTACGGTTTTGTTTTTGCAGACCCCGACGGACATAAGTTCAACGTCTTTCACATGTAAGACATCGCAAGCACATATGCTTTAGAAACTAATTTTAAGGAAGTAGTACAGCTACTTTTAGAGACGACATCAAATGGCAAAATTCCGAGATAAAAGTCTATATGTTTAGATTCGGAGACAGGCAGAATAGCTTCAACGAAATTAATGTAGCTGTATATAAAGACTAAGCGATACATAGAATAGTAAATCAAACTATATACAGAAAAGGAAAACAAGCACCAAGCATAATGACAAAACTTAAAAACATATCGTTTTATGCTTTTATAGCACTATTTGTTTTTGCGTTGGTCATTTTATATATTGGCTTTAAGTCAAACATCACAATTTTACAATATATAGCGTTTGGAATAATTTCACTTTATATAGTCTATTTCATCATAGAATTCTTAAGACTTGGAAATTACGGCAAAACTTCAGAAGCAAACCTCGAAGCGTTTAAAGACGAAAAACAAAAGCTCATAATTAATCTTGCTGATGTTACAATCAAATCCAATCGAAAATTTGAAACTGTAGTCGAAGACAAATCCTTTGAATCTCTTTTAAAAAAAACAAGCGACCTAAGCGGAGAAAGTATAAAAATCCAAAAAGTAACCAACCATTATACTTTAATCATTCCTTATAAAAAACAAAAACTGGAGTACGATTTAAAAACAGATTGCGACATCGATAAATTAAGAATGCATTTCGCAGTACAAAAAGAAACTATTTTATATATAGACCCAAAAAATCCCAAAACAAATTATTTAGATTTAAGTTTTTTACATCAATAAAACACATCGCCTCAACCAACTTAACGACTCCAACAACATGAAAAACTCCATCTGCCTTCTATTACTCCTCACAATCTTAAACAGCTGTAACAAACACGAAACCGCAAAAGCAGAAACAGACGCTCCCGATTTCGAAGGAAGAATCGAATACCGATTAAAGTTTATCCCTAATACTGGCAAAAACATTGATACTCTAAAATTAAGAGAAGAATTTGGAGAAAAAAGCACATTCATAATTAAGCAAGGCGCAATTAGGCGAACTAACGAATCCCAGCAAATGGCCTTGCAATTATACCTCCCAAAAGAAAACCGATTATACTACACCAACAAGGCACAGCCAGAAATCTTATTCTTTTATCAATGCGATAAAGCAGGCAATAAAGATTTCACATCCAAAGTCATCAAAAATGCAGATACTATCCTAGGATATAGTTGTGATAAGTTAGTGTATACAGATGAGTTTGGACAAAAAATTGACTATTATTTTGCTTCCGAATTAAAAATGGATCCAAAATACACCAAACAATACAGCTTCCTCAATAAAAACAAAATAGCAGAAATAATGAAATCCGTTTTTCTTAGGCAAGAATACAAAACGGCCGATTATACATTAATAACAGAAGCGATTAAAGTCGAAAAAACAAAAATAGACGATCATGAGTTCGACAAGCCAAAACGTAAAATGATAAGAGAAAGATAATCCCAAAAACCGCTAGGTAGCGTTTTTTTTTATAATCAACACAAACACTTCATCGACAAAACTTACTCTTTATCAAATATTTTAGTAAGAATTTATTTGTATAAAATATTTCAATATATTTGATTTAAACAAATAATTATAAATATAAACCTTTAATATATAATGAATTATGTTTAAAGAAATACTTGATGGATTGACAAAAATTTTGGGACCAATCGCTACAATTTCAAAAGATCGCCGGGAATTGAAAGATTCAGCACTTCGCGCAATTTCAACAGCGCTTGATGAAACCTATTTATATTATAGAGATTTACGAAAAGGAACACCAAAAAGTCTTGATAGAGAATCAATGATTGCAAAATATTGGTCTGCTGCAGCTATTCCTATACGACTTTTTGATGAAGATTTAGCATTAAGATGTGACCAGAAAGCTGAATATTGGCTTGATTCTGAAAATTATACAGAGAATGAGATAAAAGAAATCGACATTAGTTTAGATGGCGTTCGTCAAGCTTATCGTGCACTTTTATCTGGAAATTTTTCAAGAATAAAAAGAGGGCTATAAGTTAAAATCGCGCCTAATAGCTACTTCTTGATGGCAAATTGCACAATTGAACTCTATTTTTAATAACCCCTTTTCAACAATGAATACATTTGTTTCAAACTGTTACAAATAATCAACAAATCACAAGAAATGGAAAGAATTAACAATTTCTACGAATTCAAAGACTATACTATTCATGTATTTCGTGGATTAGCAAATGTAGAAGACATGAATTGGGATAGAGAAATTATATTTACTTTATCAAAAAAAGGTGAAAATATTCGAGGTGAATTGATTTTAAAACCTTTATGGCATTTTGATGGAGATGAAGATAATTCTGAATATAAAAATCAATATGAAGAGAACGAATATTTCCAACAAACATTTTTAACATATCCAGTAAGAAAAAATATTGGTTCAATATTACATGACTTTATAATTGCCAATAAGAATGATTTAAACATAAAGAATGTTTTTTCAACGAAAACAGCAGAAGACAATCATGTAATTTCAATAGATGCTGAAGCTTTTTGGCAAAAACGAATTCTTTTAAATAAAGCAGAGCATGACGAAAGGGTCGACCGTCATAAAATTAAATTTGAATCAATCTAGAAGCTTTCTTACAAAATATATCTGCCAAAGCCTCTACGATTCTAAAACCCTGTATATAAGACAATTTTAATAAATTCATTCACATTTATATAGTGTAAACCACCCCTTTTTAGATGCTTTCTTTGTCACTCGCTATAACACTCGATCACCAAAAACAAACTCTTCATCAAATATTTTAGTAAGAATTTATTTGCCTGCAATATTTCAATATATTTGACAAACAGCCATAACACTTACAAACAAATTATTGATATCAAGCACGAAACGTTAGTAACAATTTTTACAATATATGGAAGAATATAAGCTAACCCCAAAAGAAATTTACGACATTTTAAGTAAAAAAGGAGTGGAGTATTTACATCATGCAAATACTGTTTCTACATCTATTACTTTTATTGAGAATGATGCTCTGCTTTCTCGTCATTTTGTTGAAGAGAATGGATTATATCAATCACCTCAAAAATCAGATGAAGAAGATAAAACCTATGATGTCTGGGATCACATCTTTCTTGATGGAGAAGATTTGCACAAGAGATATGCTACAGCAAACAAGTATGGTCCAGTTTTATTTAGGTTATCTTTAGATATACTAAATTCTCCATTAATAGAAAGTGTCTTTGTTACAAAATCTAATCCATGGTACTGGAAACCAATAACGACAATGGAGCAAAAATTTTATAGATCTACTAAAGATCTAACTAATGATTATTTGACAGGCAAAAAACTAGATTCTCAAATAATGTTTACATTAAGAAATCCTCAAAAAAGCATTTCATTGAATAAATTTTTAGTTTCAGTTGAAATAGATAAACCAAAATTATTAATCAATCTTGCAAATGGTGGGCAAATGACAGTAGGAGATTATGCATTTACAGCAATACAACAAAGTTTGGCAAATAATGGTCTTGGACACATTCCCTTACTTATAAGACATACAAAGCCTGGAATTTGCCGATGTAATATAGAATATAATTACCTTTATGCATTTAAATATTCTGAATTAAAAAAACGATTTGCTAAAAAACCTTAAGTTGTCCATATTTAGAAACATTGTGATTATATACTACTATGTTCAAAGTAAACCAAGCAAACAGTTTTTCTATCTTTACGGTTAATCAATAAGAAGCTATTATACCAAATCGAAGAACTTTACAAGAGTAGCGAAAAATATGGTAAAATTAAATTGTAATGAATAATAAAGTTTTCGAAATCACTTCAGCTAAGATATGGAAACAAAGACAAGAGTGGATTGATAAAACAATTGAAGAGTCCCTAGTCGGCTCATATCTTGTTAGTGAACATTCTACAGCATTGTTTTTTGATATGAGGCGTGCATATTGTGCGGGGGCATGGATTTCCGTTGTTGTAATGGCGATTTCCGTTGTGGATTCACATTTTAGAGAAACTGAATCGGGAGACAATAAAATAAATACGGCTAAATTATTGAGTGAGTTTTACGGGGGAAACGATATAGAATGGTTAAGAAAGCTACGCAACAAATATGTTCATGTGAATTTAGAAGTTCCATTTTTAGAGATGGATACTTGGTTTGAAAATTATGATCAACTTGAAAAAGACGCAAAAAAAGCCATGCTAATTACAATTAAAGCCTTTTTTCTAAATCCTGGAACATAATTAATTCTGAGTCAATTTATGTTTAATAATATTGCTTTTATAGGCGGAATACACGGAGTTGGTAAAAGTACAATTTGTCAGCACATTTGTAATAAATTAAGTATGGAATACTTATCCGCAAGTCAACTTTTAAAATGGAACAGTCTAAATCAAGATGTTAAAAGCAAAAAAGTTAAAGATATATCTGAAACACAAAATCGCTTGATATTAGGCTTAAATAATTCTATTAAAACCGAAAAAAATTACATGTTAGACGGACACTATTGCCTGCTAAACACCAATAATGAAATTATAAATATTCCTTTAGAAATATTCAAGCAAATCAATCCCTTCTCTCTAAATATTATTTTAGATGATGTTTCAGCCATTAAAGAACGACTTGAAACTAGAGACAATAGAATTTATGATTATAAAATTTTAGAGTCTTTTCAAGGTCAAGAGTTAAAACACGCAAAATTTTTGTCAAAAACTTTGGGGATAACTTTAAATATTGGAGCTCCAAATGATTATTCAGAGATGTTAACTTCACTCCATAATCTAAAATCGAAAATAAATCGTTGAGACTTAAAAGTTGAACTGTAATGGAGAACTCATTTTTTATATATACCGATAAAGATAATGCTGTTGAAATCGAACGGTTTCATCTTTGTTCTTGGGAATTTAACAACAATAGCTCTTTAATGGAATTTGGTTTTGAAATTTCAAAGAAATCGATAATAAAAGATGAGTTAACAATTTCCCTTTTTATTCCATGGGCGGAAAAATCTTGTATAACAAAAGATTTATATAAAAAGCTTAGCAATGCAGACAATAGCCGATTTATTTTTAACGACTCAATCAGTGCCACCAAATATTTAAAAGATAATACAACTGATTTTGGGGTAATTCACAAGTTCAGTGGCAGAAATGAACTTTGTGTGTTGCCAGCTGATATAAAAATTAATGAGGATAAAATTATTTCAGCAACTTTAAATCTTAAAGCATATAGAGAATATAAACCAGAATCAAGTGCTAATGTATATTTTAGATTTTGGATTAAACCAGTTACGCCGTTTATTTCCATGCGGAAAAACGGCATAGGTAAATCTACAATTATTTATGATATCAAAATTAATGAGCGTAGAAACATACCGGATGATAAAATAAGGTATTTTGACAGCAAAGAGTTCTGCAAAATAAATTATTGCTTTTCTTTCAACATACTTCCCAATAAGTATGATATTATATTTTTTGATAACTCCTCTCTCAAAAATGTTAGAACATTGGAGTACGAATCCTTCAATAAATATTTAGGTGATAAGCGTGTAAAAAAAGATGAATTAATTGTCGTATTCAATAAAAAGGAAAATTCAGAGTCATTTTCTTTTTTTTCTATTTATTCCATGGAAAGAATAGGAATAGGACAGGTTGCTTTAGCTATTCTCATTAATATTATTTGTGGGATTTTGTTCTTTATCCCATCTTACAATAGCTCTAACAACAACGGCCTGTCATTATCTATTATCCCAATATTTCTCGCACTTGGAATGGCTTTCGTTACATTTTTGTATTTCATTTGGCCAACTATTAGAAATTTGTTTGATAGAGCTATAAATTGGTGTAAAAACTTAATTAGTAAAAAATGAAAGCACTTCTTGATACAAATATTATCATTCATAGAGAGGCATCAAGAGTAGTCAATCAAGACGTTGGCATCTTGTATCGCTGGTTAGAAAGGGCAAAGTACACAAAGTGTGTTCATTCACTAACTATTTCCGAAATAGAGAAATATAAGAATCAGCAGACTGTTGATACTTTTCAAATAAAATTAGATAGTTACGAACATATTGTAATCCCTTCGCCTTTACAAAGTGAGGTTATTGCCGTCTCGGGAAAGGTTGATATCAATGAAAACGATAAAAACGACACAGTGCTTTTAAATGAAGTATTTGTTGAACGTGTTGATATCTTAATTACAGAAGATAAAAAAATACATAGAAAAGCTAAGGAATTAGGTATTGAAGATAAAGTTTTCACTATTGATTCATTTCTTGAAAAAACTTTTGCTGAACACCCTGACTTAGTAAACTACAAAGTTTTAAATGTTCAGAAATTAAAGTTTGGCAGAATAAATCTTAGTGATAATTTCTTCTTAAGTTTGAAAGAAGATTATATTGGTTTTGATAAATGGTTTATCAAAAAATACGATGATGAAGCATACATTACAGTAAACTCAAACAACGGTTCTCTTTTATCTTTTTTATATTTGAAAGTTGAGGATAAAAATGAAATCTATTCAGATATATCACCTTCTTTTACATCGAAAAAGCGACTAAAAGTAGGAACGTTTAAAGTTATAAATAATGGATTTCGCTTAGGTGAACGTTTTATGAAAATCATTTTTGATAATGCTCTAAAAAACAAAGTAGATGAAATCTATGTAACTATTTTTGATAAACGAGATGAACAAAAAAGATTGATTGACTTGATGGAACAATGGGGATTCGTATTTTGGGGTAAGAAAAATAATGAATTAGTTTATGTCAGAGATTTTAGCAAGAAAACGGATGTAAATTATTTAAAACAAAATTATCCTTTTATTTCACGAAATAGAGATTGTTTTATAGTTCCGATTTATCCTGATTATCATACCGAATTATTACCCGATTCAATTTTAAATACTGAATCACCTGAAGAGTTCATTGAAGATTTTCCACATCGAAATGGTATAAATAAAGTATATGTTTCTCGAGCGCTTACGCCACATCCAGAGAGAGGGGACATAATCGTTTTTTACAGAACAGGAGGTTATTTCAAAAGTGTTGTTACAACTATTGGTGTTGTACAAGAAACGAAATATGATTTTAAAGATGAAGATGATTTCGTACTGTATTGCAGAAAAAGTAGTGTTTTCCCTGAAGACCAACTTCGTGCAATGTGGCGTTATCAACACACAAAACCTTTCGTGCTTAGATTTTTGTATGTTTATTCATTCCCACATAGAATTAATATGAAAGAACTAATAGATTTACAGGTTTTAAGCGGAGTGAATGATGCGCCTAGAGGTTTTAAGCAAATTACAAATGAACAATTTAATAATATTTTAAAAGCAACAAAAAGTGATGAGAGTTTTATTGTCGATTAAACCAGAATATGCTTTCAAAATATTTGAGGGCAAAAAGAAATTTGAGTTTCGTAAAGTTATATTCAAAAACCCTAATGTTAAGACAGTTGTTGTATATGCTTCATCCCCTGTTCAACAAGTTATCGGAGAATTTGAAATTGACAACATCTTAAGTTCTGACCCAAATGAAATTTGGAGACAAACAAAAGAGCATTCCGGTATTTCAGAATCCTTTTTTTATGAGTATTTTGCAGATAGAGAGATTGCCCATGCAATCAAAATTAAAAACATAAAAAAATATTTAAGACCTCTAAACATAAGAGATGATTTTAATGTTGTGCCACCACAGTCTTATGTCTATTTATGTGATTTAATAGAAGAAGTTCATACATCTATTGCAGTTTGACGCAATAGATTGATTAAAGAAACTTTATATTTCCTATTCTTCTGTGGAAACTTAATCGGAAGAACTAATCTTGACTTATTTAATCGAAAATCTAAAAAAACATTTACAAAAAAACCGCCTCACAGCGGTTTTTTTTAATTCCTTCCTCAAACACCTCACTCCAAAAGAGCCCGTTTTTCCTCCACACCAATAGGCACATCAGAATGATATAAAGCCAAATCATGCACAATCCGCAAAGATTCCGACAACTCCGAAGCTCCGTAGAACAGCACAAAATCAATAAATTCACATTGAGACGCGTTAACCACATCTTTTACTTTCGATACGTTTCGTGTATCACTCATTATACATTTCATCGCTAAAAACATACTCTTTATCAAATGTTTTAATAAGAATTTACTTTGATTACAATATTTCAATATATTTGATTTCAAACAATTATATAACTTTCAGCATGAATAAAAAAATTCAAAGCACACAAAAAAAGTGTGGCATAATAATGCCAATTGCTTCTCATCCTGAATATCCGAAAGAACACTGGAAAGAGGTTTTAACTATATTAGTAGAAGCAATATCAGAGACTGAGTTTGAGCCACGACTTGTGAGTGATGATGTAGCTATTGGTTTAATACATGAAAGAATCGTAAATAACATTTATAATGATGATATTGTTGTATGTGATGTTAGTTCAAAAAATCCAAATGTAATGTTTGAACTAGGTCTTAGATTAGCCTTTGACAAACCAACTATAATAATAAAAGACGAAAAAACTGGGTATTCTTTTGATACAGGAGTTATAGAACATATAAATTACCCTTCATCACTAAGGTTCAACCAAATTGTAGAGTTTAAAGAAGAATTAACAAAAAGAATAAATGCGACGTATAAACGTTCGACCGAAGAAGAAAATTATTCGCCTTTCTTGAAAAGTTTTGGAAAAACAATTGTACCAGCAAAAATTAAAACAACTGAAATTGCTGAAAGCAGTTACATTATATCTAAACTTGATTTACTTACTAATGAAGTACAAATGCTCAGAATAAATCAAACAAATGAAGATGTAAACGAAAGAAATAGAACTTTTCCAGAAAACAGCTTGGGTAGACGACTCGCTATTAGAAAAATAGT
>Ga0182006_1002261_pt1 | contig 10633 bp, 9 predicted proteins | sample Sormic07211104_1_FD_123022 | JGI IMG/M metagenome (GOLD analysis project Ga0182006, IMG submission 123022) | Rhizosphere microbial communities from Sorghum bicolor, Mead, Nebraska, USA - 072115-104_1 MetaG | ecosystem: Host-associated > Plants > Roots > Rhizosphere | place: USA: Nebraska...
GGCCTGTATCAGCAAGCTCATGAGCTGCTGGCGCCGATCTACAATCGGTTCACCGAGGGATTTTCTACACCGGACCTGAGCAAAGTCCGTCGATTACTCGAGGAGCTCAATGGGCAACTGCACGCCTGAGACCCAGCGCGCCCGGCTGATGTAATGCGAATGGCGCTGCTCAAACGCCCGCAGATGGCCGTTGTGTTCGAGCTTCTCAAGGGCATAGGTGCGCGTGGTGTTGAGAAAACGAAAACGGGTCGTGCCGTTGACCTGATCCATCGCGAGCAACGATTTGGCGACCAATCGCGTCACCAGCGCCGCCAGTTGATCGGGCTTCAGCTCCGCGCAACTGCACACGCCAATCGCGGCATCGAGGGTGAATGACATTTTGAACACCGACAGGCGCTGCAATACGGTTTGTTCCGGCAGGCTCAGCCGTTCATAGCTCCAGTCCAGGGCAGCTTTGAGCGTCTGATGTCGGGGCACCGCCGTGCGCCGGCCTTGGGTCAGCAGCTGAAGACAGTTATCCAGCTGAGCTTGCAAACCGACCAACGCCAGCGCATGGATCTGCGCCGCAGCCAGTTCGATGGCCAGTGGCAAACCGTCGAGCCGCCGACAGATTTCACGGACCGCCTTGAGGTCTTGTTCGCGCAAGGCAAACCCTTGTTGACGGGTTCGGGCACGGCTGACGAACAGCTGCACCGCCGAATACCCCATGGCTTGGGCGACACTGTGCAACGCCGACGCGGGCGGCACCGCCAGAGACGGTACACGCAGAACCGTTTCCCCTCCTGCCTGTAAAGGCTCGCGGCTGGTCACCAGAATGGACAGCCGAGGCGCCGACATCAGCAAATCCTCGACCAGGGTTCGACAGCGTTCCAGCAGGTGTTCGCAGTTGTCCAGCACCAGCAAGGCGTGCCAGTTTGCCAGCACCTCCAGCGTCGTGCCGATCTCCCGTTCAAGGGTCTGGATCAGATGATCGACCACTCGAGCGGGGTCATCGATCGCGGCGAAATCAACCAGCCACACCCCCTCTTCATAGTGCTGCAACAGCAGTTCGCCGACACGCAACGCCACCGTGGTCTTGCCGACGCCGCCGGGGCCGACCAGCGTCATGAAACGCCGGACCGGCAACTGCCGGACCAGACTGCCGACCAGCGAATCCCGACCGGTCACCGGCGTGAGTCGTGCGGGCAGGTTGTGCTGATGTTTTTGCACGGTCTCGATCAAGAGCCGCGTGCTCGCGGACGCGGGCTGCACCGGGGCGATAAAACTGTAACCCCGCTGGGGAATGTTGACGATGTAGCGCTGGCCATTCTGCCCGTCGCCAAGCGCCCGACGCAGGGCGGCAATGTGCACGCGCAGGTTGATTTCCTCAACCACGGACGTCGGCCAGACGTGAGCAATCAGTTCGTCCTTGCTGACCACGTTGCCGGCGCGCTCGACCAGCACCTGGAGGATATCCAGCGCCCGACCGCCCATGCGCAGCGGTCGATCACCTTCAAGGATCAGCCGTTGCCGCAGGTGGAATGCATAGGGGCCGAATCGCAGCACCGCATCGCTGTTTAAATCTCTGAGGCTGTTCATGCACATTCACGTGCTGAAACCTGGCCCGGCTCACAGTGCAGCAACATCCCTTGCACCCGCCTTCCAGGCTCCCGCACCTCCATTGCAAAGCGTTCAGGGTATCTTGGCAGGCATCAGTGACGGTACAACTGCCACGGAGGGAGCGTCACAGCCATCACGGTGCGCATAACGGACAAGAAGGCTCTAGCTGAACTGCTCACGGTATTGGGTCGGCGTCAAACCAAGCTTTTCACTGAACAGAAAACGCATGTGCCGTACGCTGCCGAAGCCACTTTTGAACGCCACTGTCTTGAGTGGCAAGTCGCTGGTTTCCAGCAGATTCCTGGCGCTGTCGATACGCGCACTTTGCAGAAATTCCATGGGCGTCATGTTCACTTCCCGAGCAAACATCCGGGCGAAGTGCCGCGCACTCATGTTCGCGAGGCTGGCCATGCGCTCGATGCTGAATGCTTCATCGAGGTGTTCGAGCACAAAGTTCTGCACGCGAGTGATCGGTGTTTCCTGCGGTGCGACAGCGGCCATCAACGGGCTGAATTGCGCCTGCCCACCCTGCCGCTTCATGACCACCAGCAATACCTTGGCGACGTCCTGGGCGACTTTCTTGCCATGGTCTTCGGTGACCACCGACAGTGCCAGGTCGATGCCGGCAGTGACGCCGCCGGAAGTGATGAGGTTGCGGTCCTGCACGTAAATCTGATCGGTTTCGACGGTAGCTTTCGGGAAGCCTTTGATCAGTCGTTCGGTGTAATGCCAGTGGGTGGTCACGCGATAGCCGTCCAGCAAACCGGCATGGCCCAGCACGAACGCGCCGGTGCAGATCGAGCCGTATCGCTCGGCGCGACCGACCGCGGCTTTGAGCCAACACAACAACGGTGGATGTTTTTCGTTGTAGGCACCCGGACCGCCCGGCACCAGCAACAGGTCAAACGCCTGATCCGCCTGATCGATGTGCAAATCGGCCTGGACGCTGACGCCGTTGGAAGCACGCAATGCGCCATGCTCGGTGCCGATGGTCGACAGTTCGTAACGATCATCCGGTGCCAGATATCGATTGGCGATGGAAAACACTTCCATCGGGCCTGCCATATCCAGCAGGAGAAAGTCCGGGAACAACACAATAGCCACGGTTTTCATGGGTTCAAAATCACTGAAGTCAAAAGAAAATCCATCTGCCAAACACCACCCCCTGTGGGAGCGGGCTTGCTCGCGAAAGCGGTGTATCAGTCACCCACAATATTGAATGTGACGCCGCTTTCGCGAGCAAGCCCGCTCCCACAGGGGTGGTGTCGGTATCAGAAGGATGCTGTGCATTATGGCCAAATGTGGCATCGGCGTCGGAGAAGAATACGTGATCGCCTGCCGATCACTGTCAACCTCAACAGGACAGTATTTCAATTTCCACCTACTTATTGCACCAACTCGTAACCATTAACCTTCTCCTCACTCGGACGAATCAACGTCCCCACAGGAGATTTCATCATGCTGACCCTTCGCAAAGCTTCGGATCGCGGCACGGCCAATCACGGTTGGTTGAAGTCGTTCCATACCTTTTCCTTCGCCAACTATCGCAACCCGAAAGAGCAGGGTTTTTCCGACCTGCTGGTGATCAACGATGACCGGGTTGCCGCCGGTAAAGGTTTCGGCCAGCACCCACACCGCGACATGGAGATTTTCTCTTATGTGCTCGAAGGTGCTTTGGAACACAAAGACACCCTGGGCACTGGCTCGGTGATCCGCCCCGGCGACGTGCAGTTGATGAGCGCCGGCAGCGGCGTGGCGCACAGCGAATACAACCACTCGACCACCCGGCCGGTGCACTTCCTGCAAATCTGGATCGTGCCGGACATCAGCGGCGCCAAACCGCGCTATCAGCAAGAGCATTTCAGCACGCAAAAGAAACGCGGCCGTCTGCAACTGATCATCTCCCCCGACGGGGCGAAAGGCTCGCTGAAGGTGCGTCAGGATGCACGGGTGTATGCGGCGCTGATCGACGGTAAGGAAAGCGCTGCGCTGGAATTGGCCACCAACCGCTATGCCTATGTGCATGTGGCCCGCGGCAATGTCGAACTCAACGGCGTGCCGTTGCAGGAAGGCGATGGCGTGCGGGTTCGCGATGAACAGGTGCTGACCTTGAGCAATGGCGTCGATGCCGAGGTATTGATCTTTGACCTGCGGCCGCAAGAACTGCCGGAAATGCCATAAAGATCAAGAGATCGCAGCCTCGTTTCACTCGACAGCTCCTACAGGGATTCGTGCAGTGCTGGCCCTGCGGGCGGTGACGGGTTCACGAACTGGTCCCACAGCATCATCAACAGCAACTTGCCTGGAGCCGCGCGACGGTTTCATTCGCTACGTTTCAGGCTATCGCCGGGTATGCGTATTCGGCGTTGTTCAACGCCAGCGGCGGCGATCACGCGTTGTTGTTTGTCATTGCAGCCGGCGCCATTGTGTTCGCACTGTTACTGGAACAGGTCATGCGCTTGCTGAACAGATCAAACAATGTGGGAGCGAGCCTGCTCGCGAAGACGGCGTCGCATTCAACAAAGTAGGTGACTGAAACACCGCATTCGCGAGCAGGCTCGCTCCCACAGGGATCAGTGCATTGGATTGAATCATTCGTTCACTCATGCGATCCCATTTACAGATGACTTTCTCAACAGGACGCCGACATGAATCTGCCCCAAACCATGACCCTGATTGAAATCACCGAACCCGGTGGTCCGGAGGTTTTAAAGCCGCGTCAGGAACCGGTCCCCACCGCAGGTGCAGGCGAAGTGCTGATTCGCGTGCACGCTGCCGGGGTCAACCGTCCCGATGTGATTCAACGCGCCGGCAAGTACCCGATGAAACCCGGCATGAGCCCGATACCTGGTCTGGAAGTGGCCGGTGAAGTGGTGGCGATTGGGGCTGGCGTCAACGAATTCATCGTCGGCGATAATGTCTGTGCACTGACCAATGGTGGCGGTTACGCGCAATACTGCGTCGCACCGGCCAGCCAGACGTTGCCGATTCCTGAAGGGATGGATTGGGTGCACGCCGCGGCGGTGCCAGAAACTTTCTTCACCGTGTGGGCCAATCTGTTCGACATGGGCGGTGCCAGCAAAGGCCAGCGCGCATTAATTCACGGCGGCACCAGTGGCATCGGCACCACCGCACTGATGTTGTGTCGCGAGTTTGGCATCAAGGCATTCGCCACGGCGGGCAGTGAAGAAAAATGTGCAGCGATCCGCACGTTGGGGGCCGAGGCGATCAACTATCGCGATCAGGACTTCGTCCAAGTCATCCAGGAAAGAACCGCCGGCAAGGGCGTCAATGTCATCCTCGACATCATGGGTGGTTCGTACCTGAATCAGAATATCGCGGCGTTGGGTATGGACGGTCGACTGGTGATGCTGGGCTTTCTCGGTGGCGCCCACGCCAAAGACGTCGACCTGCTGGCGATCCTGGGCAAACGCGCGACGATCACTGGCTCACTGATGCGCGCGCGCACCCGCGAAGAAAAAGCCTCGATCGCCGAACAGTTGCACGAGTACGTCTGGCCCGTACTCGCCGCCGGGCGTTGCCTGCCGATGATCGACAAGGTCTATCCATTGACCGACGCGTCGCTGGCTCATGCCCGGATGGAAGCGGGTGATCACATCGGCAAGATTGTCTTGCGGGTGGACTGATCAGTAGCCCTCACCCGCCGCCAGGGCGCCGCTGATGATCGCGATGCCCGAGCTGGTGCCCAGTCGCGTGGCGCCGGCCTCGATCATCGCCAGTGCAGTCGGGTAATCGCGTACGCCACCGGAAGCCTTGACCCCGATGACTGCGCCGACGGTGCGGCGCATCAGGGCTACATCTTCCACGGTGGCGCCGCTGCGGCTGAAGCCGGTCGATGTCTTGACGAAAGCGACGTTCAGCTCACGGCAAATCTCGCAGGCCTTCGCTTTTTCTGCATCGGTGAGCAGGCAGTTTTCCAGAATGACTTTCAGCGGCACACTGCCGCAGGCCTGTTTGACCAGAGCGATATCGTCGCGCACCTGGTCGACCAAACCGTCTTTCAACCCGCCGATGTTCAACACCATGTCGATCTCCCCGGCACCGGCGGCAATCGCCCGCTCGGCTTCGAAGGCTTTGGTGTCGCTCAGACCGGCACCCAGCGGGAAGCCGACCACTGCGCAGATATTGACGCGTTGCCCTGCAAGACATTGGGCCGCATAAGGGACCTGCCCCGAGTTCACGCACACCGAATAGAAGCCGTGTTCTACGGCTTCGCGGCACAGCGTTGCGATTTGCTCGCGGGAAGCATCGGGCGCCAGCAAGGTATGATCGATGTACTGCGCCAACGCTTGGGGTTCGAGGTGTGCCATCGCAAAACTCCTGTTTGTATATTCAAATGCCCCTGCGCCACAATCGAGGGTGATTCGCGCAAAAGAGTTACAAATCTAACAAATAATGTTACTTAAATAACACAAACAATCAATCCCGGAATGCCTGTGGACAGTAAAAAAGCCGAGCGTCTCAAGCTGATTCAACAAGCCCTGCAAGACCAGAGCGCCATTCATCTGCGCGAGATGGCGGCGTTGCTGGACGTGTCCGAGATGACCCTGCGCCGCGACCTGAGCAAGTACACCGACCACCTGCGGCTGCTCGGTGGCTACATCACGAAAATTCACGACAGCAGCGAGCCCGGCGATTACCGCGTGGCCGAACAGGACACCCGCCACGTCGAAGAAAAGCGTCGCATCGGCAAACTCGCCGCCGGGTTTATCCAGCCGGGTGACACGGTGTTCTTCGACTGCGGCACCACCACGCCTTTCGTGGTCGACTTCATCCCCGACGAACTCGAGTTCACCGCGGTGTGCAACTCCCTGAACGTGCTGCTCAAACTCTCGCAAAAACCCAACTGCCACATTGTGGTGTGCGGCGGCACGTTCCACCGCAAGAACCAGGTGTTCGAGAACCAGAGCGAAACTGGCATCATCGACAGTGTGCGCCTGACCTGGGCCTTCGTTTCCGCTGCCGGCATCAGCCAGGACTTCGGTGTGACCTGCTTCAACTTCAATGAAGTGGAGGTCAAGCAGAAGGTCCTGCGTCAGGCGCAACAACGGCTGCTGCTGGCCGACCACAGCAAGTTCGACACGGTGCGCACCGCGCACTTCGCCAACCTTGAAGACTTTCAGTTCGTGGTCAGCGACAAGAAAATCCCCAAGGCCTACCGCGACGCCATTACCGCCAGCGGCGCGCAGTTGATCATCTGATCAGGGCCTGTTGTTCCGCTGCACTGAGGTAACCGGTGGTGACGCTGAAATCAGCCGTCGCCCCCGCCGCCAGCGAACGCACATGGCCCTTGGCAGACTCGGCGCGATAGCCTTCCGGCTCGCACGTGGCCGGCAGCACGAACGCCGCCACGTGTTGATCGGTGTTGTGCAAAATCCAGCGCGCGGCATGTTCGAATTGGTCGGGGCGGTAGCGGGTGTAGAATGCCGCACCGCCCGGATGGCTCAGCAGAAAGTGCGCTTCGCCGCTGTCATCCGCCCGCACACCGTCGAAGAAAAACACGATCTCGGGATCGTAGAGCCGCGGCTGATCCAGGCAAGTGAACTGCTCCGGGTCTTTCGCCAGCACCTGCATGTATTCAGTCCAGGCCGGCGTCGGTTTCACGTGGGCCGGCACGCTGCTGCGCAGGCGCACACGTTCAAAACCCAAGGGCTCGATGAAACGAGCGCCTTCGACATAGGCGTAATTCATGTGCGCCATGTACATCAGGTCCATCGGTTTGCCCGCGAGATTGGTCACCTGCATGGCGATGTCGAACAGTCCTGAGTCAGCACGTAAAGTCACGCTCGGGCTGGCCCGATAACGGTCACCAAAACCCTGCACGTATTCGTACTCGCCACCCAATCGCAGGTATTGACCGACGCTGTCCTCACCGACCTCCAGCCAGGCGCGATCCATCGCCGCGCAAGGCATCTCGCCGTGTAGCGGATGATCGTCCTCGGGGCTCGGGCAACCGTTGCGCAGCAGGCCGCTGTGAAACATGAAACAGCCGTAGGTGCCGATCACCGTCGGGCTGGGTTTGGGCTGGCTGAACAGGTTGCGCATAGTCAGGTCGCACCCGTCGAACACAGCAGACCAGATCATCTGCCCCTGATACGGCAGCACCACGAGACTGCCGCGATAGTTGGCCAACTCCACGGCCAGCACGCCACTGGGATAGACCCAGGCGCTGACCGTGAACGCCTCGGATTCCAGCAAGGTGTTGCGCGCCTCGCCGAACTGCGACGGATGAAGATTGATCCGCGTATTCATGACGCGACCACCGCACCCACCGGTGCCCGCTCGCTGTCGGAGTGACGCAGGCAACGCACCGCGTACATCACGATCACGATGAAGCACAGCAGCGGCACGCTATAGGCCAGTTGCATGTTACCGCCGCTGTAATCGGACAGTAGACCCTGGAAGATCGGAATCACCCCGCCACCGACAATGCTCATCACCAGCAGCGAACCGCCGACACCGGTGTCTTCACCCAAGCCGTCGATCGTCAGGCCGTAGATGGTCGGCCAGCACGGACCGAGGAACACGCTCACGCCGACGGCTGCGTATACCGCGCTGATGTTCGGCACCAGAATGGTGTACGCCAGCAAAGCGATGCACAGCACGCCGTACACCGCCAATACCTTGGCCGGGTGCAGTTTGCGCATCAGCACGTTGGCGATCAGCTTGCCGACAAAGTAGGCGGCAAACGTTGTCAGCAAAAACCACGAGGCACTGCGCTCGTTCATGCCGCCCAACTGCATCGCTAGGCGGATGGTGAAACTCCACACCCCGACCTGGGCGCCCACGTACAGGAACTGCGCCAACACACCAAAGGTGAAGCGCTTGTTGCGCCATAGCCGCGACAGGCTCTGGCCGAGGCTGGCGGTGTTCTTGCTGCTCGGCTGGTTGCCTTTGCACGCGGGAAACCGGGTGATGGCGATCAGGATGAACATCAACACCAGCACCGCGATCATCCATTTGTACGGCAGCAACGTGGACTGGATCATTTGCAGTTGCTGGACGGCGGCGTCCGAGGCGCTCATTTGCGTGAGCTGCTCACGGGTCGCGTCGGTGTCCTTGAACATCACGAAGCTGCCGACATACACCCCGGCCATCGCACCGAAGGGGTGGAAAGTCTGGGAAATATTGAGGCGACGGGTGCCGGTTTCACGCGGGCCCATCAACGTCGAATAGGTGTTGCACGCGGTTTCGAGAAACGACAGGCCGGCCGCGATTACGAACAGCGCCAACAGGAACATGCCGTACTTGGCGGTCGATGCCGCCGGGAAGAACAACAGGCAACCGAACATGTACAGCATCAGGCCGATCAGGATGGTGGTCTTGTAGCTGAAACGGCGGACCACCAGCGCAGCCGGAATTGCCACGAAGAAATAACCCAGATAAAACGCCGACTGCACGAACGCGGTCTGGAAATCGCTGAGCAGAAAGGCCTTCTTGAAATGCGCGATGAGCACATCATTCATGCTCGCGGCCGCCGCCCATAACGCGAAGATGCTGCACAGCAAAATGAAGGCGAACCAGGGCGTGCGGTTCAGGTAGAAACCATCGGGCGTCTGTTGGAGCGGAGGCTTTGTCATTGTTGTTCTCCGTGGTGAGCTTTGGGAGGGTGGAGCGGTTGAATCACCTCAACGTCAGGCGTCGAGGCGGCGATGAAATTCAGCGAATGCGTGAGCGTCCGGGTAGGACGTCTGGGTGCCAAGGCCCGTGACCGAACAGGCGGAATACGCCACGGCCTGGGTCATGGCTGCGCGGATATCACGGTTGCGACTCCAGTGATGAATGAAGCAACCGATGAAGGCGTCTCCTGCCCCGGTGGTGTCGCGCGCGGCAACAGACAGGCCGGGAATCTGAAACTCACCCTCCTCGCCGACATACAGCGCGCCTTGCTGGCCCAGGGTCACGATGACGTGGCGGATGCCACTGGCGACCAATGTCTGGGCGGCCTTGTGGGCCGACGCCGGCGAGTCCACGGTCTGGCCGGTAATCAACGCCAGCTCGGACTCGTTGGGCACCAGGAAATCCAGTTGCGCCAGGTGTTCACGACTCAGGCCTGGCAAGGCCGGCGCAGGGTTGAGCAGCACCGGAATGTTGTGTGCGCGGCCGAACTCGATGGCGTGGTAAACGGTGTCGACGTTGATTTCGAGCTGCAAAACGATCAGCGCGCACTCGCGCAACGCCTGCGCGGCCGCGTCGATATCCGCCGGGGCGAGATGCGCGTTGGCGCCTTTGACGATAAGGATGCTGTTGTGTGAGTCGGCCTGAACGAAGATCGGCGCCACCCCGCTGGACACGCCGGGCATGCGCTGCACGTAGCGGGTGTCGATGCCAAAGCGCTGAAAGTTGGCCAGGGTGTTGTCGGCAAACAGGTCGTCGCCGACCTTGGTCAGCATCAACACCTCCGCCCCAAGCTTGGCGGCGGCAACCGCCTGATTGGCGCCCTTGCCGCCACACCCGAGGGCAAACCCCGGCGCTTCGAGCGTCTCGCCCTGGGCCGGCATGCGATCGATGTAGGTGATCAGATCCACCATGTTGCTGCCGATGACTGCGATCTTGCTCATTGCTATCCCACCTTGATCCGGCTTGCCAAGCTGACGCTGGCGTTGTTGTTTTGTTATTTAAATAACATTTTGTGTGATTATTCAATCTTTTTTGTTGAGTGGGCGCTGAAGCAAAGACGAGTGGCTTTGCGCACGGCTTCGAAGATTTATGGGCAGCAATGGCCCCTTCGCGAGCAAGCCCGCTCCCACATTGGAATGCGTACTCCTGTGGGAGCGGGCTTGCTCGCGAAGAGGCCCGAACAGTCACCGCCCAACCTGAGCCATTCATACGACTGTCGAATTTATCCCCACCTTCGCCACGCTTCTGTTAAAACCCGAACTTTACTTTTCATCCTCCGGACCCCTGCATGTTTTCGAATGTGATGAGCCGCTTGGGCCGACGCTGGCTGCCGCTGCTGTGCATGGCCGTGCTGATCGTCGGTTTGCCGGTGAGCTGCGGCGTGCTCAAGTAC
>Ga0182006_1002262_pt1 | contig 10630 bp, 9 predicted proteins | sample Sormic07211104_1_FD_123022 | JGI IMG/M metagenome (GOLD analysis project Ga0182006, IMG submission 123022) | Rhizosphere microbial communities from Sorghum bicolor, Mead, Nebraska, USA - 072115-104_1 MetaG | ecosystem: Host-associated > Plants > Roots > Rhizosphere | place: USA: Nebraska...
CCGCGCATCGGCATGGAAGTCCTCGTCACCTTCCTCGAAGGCGACCCCGACCAACCCCTCGTCACCGGCTGCCTGTACCACAAGGAAAACCCGGTGCCGTACGCCCTCCCGGCGAACAAAACCCGCAGCGTGTTCAAAACCCTCAGCTCCCCGGGTGGTGGCGGTTACAACGAACTGCGCATCGAAGACAAAAAGGGCGCCGAGCAAATCTTCATCCACGCCCAGCGCGACTGGGATGAAAACGTCGAGCACGACCAGAAAATCCGCGTCGGCAACGAACGCCATGACACGGTGGTGAAGAACACTTACACCGAGCTGAAGGCTGAAGAACACCGCACCACGATCTCTGACCGCAAGATTGAGGCGAAGCTGGATGATCACCTGACGGTTGGGCAGAACCAGCATGTGAAGTTGGGCACGGCGCAACTCACCAGCGTGGGGAAAGAGATACACCTCAAGGCTGGGGACAAGATTGTCATTGAGGCGGGGACGGAGCTGACCATTCTTGGTGGTGGGAGCTTTATCAAGCTCGATGGTGGTGGTGTGACGGTGGTTGGGCCGGTGGTGAAGATTAATGCCGGTGGGTCGCCGGGGAGTGGGACTGGGATCGGGATTAAACCGCCGGTGCTGCCGGGGGCGGCGGATAAGGATAAGGCGGGGAGTTTGATGGATCAGGCGTTGGGGAATGCGGTGCCTGAGAAGGTTAAGCCGAAGGCTTTTTTTGTATTTTCTGAGTGATCGACATGAATGGTTTGTTGAAGAAGAGCAATGGCTTCGCCGTAGCGGCTTTCACCGCCTCGCTGTTGAGCCTGGTTCATGGAAGCGCTTATGCGGATGAGTGTCCGTCCGAGGACTTTTCCCAGTTCCTGCCGGCGTTCTCTGCGAGTGCTGAAATTCAGCAGCGGTTGACTGCGATGACGGTGAAATCGCTGGTTTTGAAACCTGCTGGGGAGAGCGGAAATTTTGAGCCGCAAACGACGGGAGTCAAAAGCTCGACATTGGCCTTTCCACTGATGGCGCCCGTAGCCACAGGTAAGACAGAAGGTGTCGAAGTCGAAGCGGTTGACGACAGTCACTTCAACGTTGTTGATAAGCGTGCAGGTAACAGCAACATCAAGATCTTTAACTTTTCTCGCCAGGCGTGTTGGGTTTTGGAGGGTGTTGAGGATTGGTCGATTAGTGAGAAAAATCTCGTAGTGGCGAGTACGCCGACCATGAACACCTCCGAGAATTTTTGTTATCAGCGCGCGCAAGCCTTCGCTGGGTTAGGTGGGTTAGAGCAGTATCGGCTAACCGGTGAACTGTTTGTGGCTGCGCTGGAAAACTATGAGTGCGCTGCTGCTTCTGGAGACCCACAAGCAAGTTTGAGTGCTGCGGGTCTGAGTCTTTCTGGAATGGCACCACAGTTGGAAACGGAAAAAGTCGAGGCGCTTTTCAAGGCTGCCGCGACAACGCTTGCCGACGGTGCAGCCTCTCTTTCGACTTTCTATTGCTACGGGAACAACCCTGTACCCGAAGGGCCTTGCCGACATCCAGAGCAAGCCGAAAAAGAGCTTATTCGCGCTGCATCAATGGGTTCGGTCGATGCGATGAATTACTTGGGTTACTCGTTTGAAGAAGGAAGGCTCGTTACCAAAGACATGTCCAGAGCGCTTGCCTGCTATCGCCTCGCCGCTGACAAGGGTAACGACACCGCTGCCGGAAATCTGAAACGTTTAAACGCGCAAGACGCTGCTGCTTCTACCAAGACCAGCTATTGCTATTAATTTGCAGGATGCAGAAATGACCGAACCACTCGATTTAAGAAACCAGTACACCGGCGGTGATTACGTCTACTTGATGGGAGGTAATGGCACTCAAACCAACGCGGCGGGAAAAAAACTGATCGATTGTTCACATATGGTGAACCTTCTGCTCACTGGCGCGGGCTACCAGATTGAGTATGAGGAGACGAGAGCTATGAACGCCTCCTCTCGCTTTTACACCGTAGTGCCGCCGACAGAGGTCAAGAAAGGGGACATTGCTCTTTGGATTGACATACTTCCTCTAACGGGAGGTAGTCGTCGTCTGTTTCATACTGGCATTGTCATGGAGTACAACGCGGCGACGCGTCAAGGAAAAATTTTTGGTGCTCAGACCACTAACGGACCTTCAGAAGCATTCTTTGGAACTAACCCGCCTGCTTACTACTGGCCTGTTCCAACAAAATTTCTGAGAGCTAAGGAGGAATATCGGACAGGTGCCACGCCAGCTCCCGCGCCGTCGGCAGCACCTGCACCGGCAGGCCCCGCCCCTCTGATGAACTTTCAATATCCGTTCAGAAAAGCTGACGGTAAACAGTTCGCTGATGCTGAGGAGGTTTACAAAGCCCTCGAGGCTGAAACTGCTGGCCACTACTTGCTAGGCAGCAACAAGTTCTGGCATGGCGGCATTCACATCAGCAATGCCAGCGCTCCTCAGTGCATCTTGAACGAACCAATTCGGTGTATGGCCGACGGTGAAGTCGTGGCCTACCGACTTAACGAAGATTATTTGGAGTCTACGTTCGGTGAAAATGAGAAAAAACTGAAGTATTCCAACTCGTTTTGTTTGGTGCGACATGAGTACAAATCTGCGCCGAACCCAGAAGACGGACCGAATAAAGGCAAGCAAAACAAGCTGAATTTCTACAGCTTGTACATGCACCTTCTGCCCTTCAAGCGTTATCCGCTGACTGAGGAAGAAACTCCGAAGCCTCAAGTGACCATGAAAGTAAGTGACTTCAACGCTTACGACGATTTCCCTGAATCCAGTAGCGTTCAGAACGTCGGCAAGCTCGTTGCGGGGACCAAACTTGAAATACTGGATCAAAAGGCCCTAGGCACAGTTACCTACGCAAAAGGGAAAATCCTGTCAGGTAGTGTGAAAAAAAGCGGTCACAAAGTTCGCGAGACTGGCAAAGAGGTTTGGTTCGCATACTTGAAAGACGGAGAACCCTACAAAAACTCCAAACCCGCACGTATATGGCTGGCAGACCCGATCCCGGAGCGTTTAAAGCCAAAATATTGGCAAGGTAAGGTGAAAGGAACCGCGTTGACAAGATTGGATCTTTATCAGGGTCCTATCTCTGCCCAAAATGGGCAGAATGCCGGTGATAAGATTGGCTCGCTGCAACTTAACCCTCAAAGTTCTGTGGAATTTGAAAGCAAAGAGGTACTGAACCTCAATGTTGCAGGGACAATTCGTAGAATGGCGAAATGTACCAGCAGCGGTAGCTTGGCTGGGACGGGAAACCTTCCTCCCAGCTTCTGGGTGATTGTGGAAAACGAATATGTTGCCTGGGATGTAATCCCGAGTAGCTTCAATTCTGTAGAGCCTGCAAGTACCGGTATCAAGGCAGGTGATCCGATCGGATACTTAGGGCTGACAGAAAACCTCACAGGCGAAGATGGCGGCGTAACCAATAAGTATCAGGTTCATGTCGAGATATTCACTGCTGATGTCGACGTAGAAAATTTTCTTCAAAACGCTGCTGATTTGAAGATAGGTAAACAATATCTACATCTTTTGGCAGGAGCTGAGCTCAAGAAAAAGGCGCCTGCTACCGGTAGTATTCCGGTCAAAAAGGAGCATGTTGTTGATTTAAGCAAGGCTCCCGTGATCAAGGAAGGCGATGAAAGCTGGTATGACGTCAGTGTGGTGGAAGACGATCAACCGTTAAAGGGACTTGTTAAAAAATCTGGCGCAACGCTCATCACTCAGCACGACTGGGAGAAATTGGGTTTTCAGATCGTGGAAGAAACAAACACCGTTGCCGATGGATTCCTCGACCCTCAAGACATGCCTCAGTTCTTCAAAGATCTTTTCGTCAAAATTGATAAAAACCACGACGGGGATGTTGATAGCAATGAACTCTCTGAGGCATTGAAAAATGTTGATATGAGAGATCACTGGGCGAAGCTCATTGCTCACCATCCAACTGAGTGGAAGGACAAGGCGGAGTCGGTTAAGTGGAGTAAGTTGGATAAAATACTAGAAGCATCTCCAAAAAAGTTGAAGCACGAAAAAGAACGGATAAGCAAATATGTTTTTTGGAGTGAGCTGTCTGGTAAGGCCGCTGTTAGTTCAGATGTAGTTTGGCATTTTCATCCGGTTGAATTCATAAAAAATATGACCGCTAAAAAAATCTGCGAGTGCAATGCTATTGTTAAAGTGACTCGTTGGAATTCTAGCACTATGACCCATTATGGCCCGCTACATACCGGTGATAAAGAGTTAGGCAGTGCTCCTCAATGGGATGAGCTAGTATCTGCGGGGAGGATTACAGCGGATGAAAAGAAAATTATTGTTGTCATGTCGGGGAATGAAGCAAAAATCAATGGGGTACAGTGTTATGACAGTGAAGTGATCACTGCGGGAGCGATGCAGAAAACAATGAAAGTCACCGGTGGCGGTGAGCTGCCAGATCAAATTAAAAAATTCAAGGATCAATATCCAGATGCATATGTAGAATTTTTTGAATCTAAAGGTTGGAAATTAGATGAAGCTGGTGTATCCCCGCAATTATATTATCAGGGGGAGGCTCGAGCTAACGGCGCTAAATTGGAAAAACAGGCGCTAAAAGAAAACCTGCAACTTGGATGTAATGAAGCGACCTTTGGCAAGGTAATTGATTGCCAACCAGTTTCTGCGATGGCGTGTGCAATTGCTAGCCCGCTATACGTGGAAATACAAATAATGGATTTTATTGATAGGCTTCATGCTGCATTGAGTAAAGTGCCCGCGGGGTACAGCTTTAGTGCCGAAAAGTTATTTAAGTCTCCTTTAGGAAAGGCTGTAGTACTTGATCATGATATAAATAGGCCCGCCTTTGTCAAGGATGATTTAGGTGCAGCGCTCGACACGTTTTTCTCCCAGAATCCGGCGGTAAGTAGGAATATTGATACCTGGGGGGCGGCGCACGGCGCGAATGAGCGGAAGGTTCTCGATTTGTATGGTAATAACAGAAGAATGACGAATCCATCTCTCCGTTATAATCACTTAAAGGCAGGGCTTTGAAAATGTTAAAGGCAAAATTTTTTATAGGTACATGTCTAATTTTTTCAATTGGATCTTTTTGTAATGCCGCAGATTCGAGTTTGACGAGTGCCGATGGTGCGATGCTCAAGTTTTCTTCTTGGGATCAAGGTGCCGCTGTATGGAAGCGCGCTACCTTCTCCAAGATGAACGACAGCTATGATTTATACGATAATGGGAACAAAACTTCAGTTGGCGTAGGTATTAACTCTGATTCTCTTTCACCCAGCAAAAAATATGCGTTGGTTCAGCGAACTGTATTTGGAGAGTTGAGCAATGGGCAAGAGGTGGTTGCCACCGAGAATAATTATTGCGATATGGTTTCAATGGATACTGGTTGCGTACTTTTGTCTCGCTCCGCTGAAGCGTGTTCAGGAAGTTGGAAAGGGGGAAATTGGTTGACTGATAGGGGAGAGGTGATTGTGCCGAACTTGGAGACGATTTCTCCTAACAACCTAATAAAGTCAGTGGAATCGATTAATAATGCGTCTGCGAAGGGACTTGCTGTAAAAGACCAACTATTCATGGGTGTCGAATCTTATATGAGTTGCTACCCGGCCAGTAAGAACGTCCAAGCCTTGAACAATGTCGGTTTCTATCTAGCACAAGCAGGTGATGATTCGTCCGCACTGAGGATTTATCGGGAAATAGAAAAAGTTGGTAAGCGGACTGTGCTGATGCTCAATATCGCGGACTCCTTGTGGAATTTGAAAGAAACTTCCGAGGCTGCGAAATATTACAAAAAATACTCTGACGCCATGATCGCGGAAGGTAAAGCCGGAAAAGTGCCTGCACGCGTTGCTGAACGGGCGAAATAGCGACGCGAGGGAGGTTTCGATCCTGGGCGGCATGCGCACCACCGAGGCGTATGTGCGGTGATCGCGTGGATGGGCGTGTGGTTAATCCAGGCTCGACATTTTTGCGGGAATTGCTTAAGCCTTCGGCAGTGATGCCGTAAGTTGACCCGCAGTGTAATGGGGACAGGCCACGTTTTAGTAATTGCTCGAAAACCGTGGTCTGTCCCCATTTTTCTTATGTGCATAATCAGCGAAATCCTTCAGATATTCAGGATTTCGTGGCCAATCCAGATCTCTTGATTTCCTCAACCGAATACGGTGTTGAGTCCGCCTCCGTCTTCTGGTTTACCAAAACTGGTCAGGGAGGCACAAAATTGTGCGAAGTTGCCAAGACGGGTAGCGTGGTCGATGTAACGCAAATGGTGAATGGAGGTCAAAACGGGTATACGGACAGGAACAACAGATACCAAGCCCTCGCTGCACTAATGAATATTAACTAAGGGTCATTCGCTATGCTTCGTTTTTTCATGTTTGCTTTCGTTTTTCTTATAGCAAATTCCAGCAGTGCGCAAGATGTGGATTATCTTCAGGGTCGAGTGATTCAGGGCCCGTTTAAAACTAATGTTGTAAATGGTGGGGAACTGTACTTTTTGCAGACAGGGAGCGCAGAGTTTCCGGTTTCCTTGGTTTTGGATGTTGTTGGTGCTGATAATAAAAAAATAGAAGTCTTGTCGATAAATACGATGTAGCTGGGTCAGATCCAAAAATTGAGTCGATTTTCTTTTATCCGGTAAAGGGTAAAAAAAATGTGCTTGTTTTGGTTTCTTGGGAAATTACGAGCAGAGGAATCGGGACGTACGGAACCCTTTATCAAGTTTATGGGTATGGAAAAAGTGCGGACAATAAACTGGTTGTGAATAAGCTTGTCAGGTTTGATAAGAACTTGAGTGGGATGGAAGGGTATCAGGAAGGTGAGGAGCAACATTTTCCTTATGTTAATGCAGGGTTGATAAAATCTTATATAAAGAAAATAAATGGTGCTAAATAGCGATGGCTGCCAATGCTTTGCGTTTAATAGGGCAGGCCACGCTTTATTATGCGCGAACATGGTTTGGCCCCGGTTCGCCAAGCGCAAAACCTGAATGACTCTAGGATGAACACAGTGAACCGTTTCGTTTTTACCCTTCTGTCCGTTCTGCTGCCTGTTTCAGCGGTCTATGCGCAGGACGACTGCAGCCATGTCACCTCAAGTCTGGAAATGGTGCCCTGCTCGGAGGCGGCTAAGAAGGCTGCCGATGCGCAGTTGAACGTCAGCTACAAGCAGTTGATGACGCGGCTTGAGTCTGACTATCGGACAGATCCGGCGTTGGGTGTGGAGTACGCGGCGAAGGTCAAGGAGTCGCAGCGTGCATGGTTGAAATTGCGTGATGCGAATTGTCCGTTGGAGGCATTCGAGATCGAGGCGGGGATGCCGGCGCATGTGTTCGCCGTTAACTCGTGCATCGCCAGAATGAGCCGCGAGCGCTCGGCGTATCTGGACAAGATCGTCCCTGCGCTTGCATCCGATAAGAGCGCTTCGACGGCTCCCACCAGCGACGCTTGCCCCTCGGAGGAGTTCGCCCCTTTCCTGACTGCGTTTTCCGCCAACAGCGAATCACAACGCCGGCTCACTGCGATGACGGTCAAGTCGCTGGTGTTGAAACCGGTAGCGGGAAAGGAGCGAAGTACTTTTGAGCCTTCGACCTCGGGTGTCAGTGGAGCTACTTTCACCTATCCGCTGATGGCTGCAATCACACCCGGCAAGACACCAGGGGTCGAGATCGAAGAGGTTGATGACAGTCACGTCAAGGTGGTGGATAAACGGGCGGGCAACAGTAATATCAAGATCTTCAACTTCTCTCGTCAGGCGTGCTGGGTGCTGGAGGGGATTGAGGACTGGTCGATCAGTGAGAAGGATCTTGTCGCAACACGTAATCTGGGAATGAGCCGCGCAGAGAATTTCTGTGAACAACGTGCTGAAGCTTTAGGAGGGCTGGGATTTCTTGAGCAATATCCGCTGACTGCGGAGTTGATTGAGGCGTCGCTGGAAAATTATGTATGTGCTGCGGAGTCGGGTGACGCGAAGGCGAGCCTGTCGGCGGCACGCCTGAGTCTTTCGCAGATGGCCTCTCAGCTGGAAATCAGCAAGGTTGAGGCGCTGTTCAAAGCGGCCTCGAAAATACCAAGTGGCGCGCTGGGCTATGCCACGTTTCTTTGTTCAGGAAACTCCACCGACTATAACGGCCCTTGCCTCCATCCCAAGCAGGCAGAAGAGCAGGTCATTCGGGCGATCACCATGGGTTCCACAGATGCGATGAGTTATCTGGCTTCTACCTTTGAGGGTGGTGAGTTGGGAGCGAAGGATATGTCTCGGGCGTTAGCCTGTTATCAGATGGCGGCTGACAAAGGTGATGAGTCGAGCATCAACAGTTTGAAGCGATTGGGGTCGCAGCCGATCAAGGCCAGTCACTGCATTTGAAGTTCGGGGTGATGTTTGATGCGCTTCCGCAAATGTTAAGTCTGAGTCCGTCACGCTTAAAAGTTTAATACTTGAGCATCTGACGACAGCGATTTTCCTTTAAGCTCCCCACCCCCCCAAGGAATGCGCTCAGGACACGGAATGCCAGCCCCCTCTACCTCGCTCCGCCCAGCACTCGTGCTCTGGCTATACGCCGCTGCGATCGTGCACATTCTCGCCGGCCTCACCCTGACCTGGGCCGGGCATTCCGGCTTACTCGACAGCTACTTGCACAATCTCGAACTCGCATTCTGGGGCGCAGGTGCAGTCCCTGCCGCCGGCCACGAACAGCAGATCTGGTGGCTCGCGCTGTTCGGCGCGACGCTGCAAAGTTATTCCTTGTACATGCTCGCGCTGGTGCACCTTGGCAACCGTCTCAAAACCTCGGCAGCCTGGGGCTGGCTGATTGCCGGGATCCTGTTATGGGCGCCACAAGACATGTGGCTCTCGGCGCAACTGCAGGTCTGGTCGCACCTGTGGCTCGATGCTTTTGCATTGCTCGTGCTATTGCCGCCGTTGAGCTGGCTGTATGTCCACGATCGCCAAAAAATCACTCAATAACTGGGCATTGGGCATATTGGTAATGAAGGAGCTATAGCGTGAAAGGATTTTCGATTCTGCTCGGCTGCTTGGTATTGGTAGCCTCCTCGACGGCGCTTGCGGTAGAGACGTGTAACCCAGACAGTTTTTCCAACCCAGACTTGATCATTTGCGGCCAGCAAACCTTCGAGAAGGTCGACGCTGTGTTGAACGAGCAATACAAAAAAGCGCTGACGAGTTTGGCTCCTGCGGAGCAGAGCCATCTGAGAGATGTGCAAAAGAACTGGGTGCGTTTCAAAGAGTCGTTTTGCGAGGAGCTTTATCAATCCACTTTGCCGGGCGCTGAGGCGCCAATCGAGAGACTGGGGTGTCTGGTACAAACGACCAATGCCCGGTTGGGAGAGTTGATTGCCCTGCAGACGGGCTTATCGCTAGATGGCTTTTACAAAGCCGCATCTGCGATTGCGGGGAAGGATCGTGAGAGAAATTTAGCGGCCGCCATTGAGCGACTGGGAGGGGATGAGTTCAATGATCCCCTTTGGAAGACGTACGCAGAAGGGCATTGTGAGATGGCTGGCCGTCTGTGGCGTGAAGACGTCGCCTACTGCGCGGTGAGGATGCGTTTTCAATTACCCATGAACCGCTAAAGAACGCTTCGCCAGAAACAGGCTGTCAGTGGTGAGCCGGGGTTCATTGAGAAAGGGGACTTAACGTCCCCTTTTTTCATCCGCAAATCCCGCTACGACTTGGCCGCCAGGTTCCGCACTTCAATATGGTCGAGCGTCCCTTCCACCATCAATCGCACCCCGTCCGCCATTCTGCTCAGGGCCAGTGCTACTGAGCGGCGGGAGCCGTGGAGGTCGTCGGCGAGGTCGCAGGCGATGGCGCTGATGGACAGGAGGTCTTCGGAGGCGTTGGCCATCAGGGCTTCGGCGTCGGTGCCGGGGGTGAGGCTGAAGAGGCCAGTTTCGCGTTTGGGTTGGGATTCGGTGCGCGGTTTGAAGTGGTGGTCGAGGGCGCGTTCGGCGGCTTCGTGGAATTTCTTGGATTCCAGCGATTCGTAGGGCGATATGTCTGGGGTTTCGGGGGGATTGGGTGTTGGTTTGATCATTCGGTCTTACTCCAGTTTCAGGAGCCGACACCGTTTCGCTCGCACTTCGAAAGTGGTGGCAGCTGTGCATAGGTGTGCAAGACCGGTGGAGTCACCCGGCAGACCCGAAGGCCTCCCATACACAGCAGCCATAACGATCCGCGAGCATAGGAAAACGCTCGGCGAATTGCCATAACCAATGTGGACTCTCACCGGACTTGCACGTCCGTATCACCAATTCGTGGTGACCTATTGAGGCTATCGATGAACCATCATCCTGCCTAGTTCACGCACAACACCACGCCTTGCAGGAAATTTCCCATAGGTTTGCAGGCTGGAAGGTCAAAAGATCGCAGCCTTCGGCAGCTCCTACAGGGATGTGTTTCAACAGGTGTAGGACGGTGGGTGCAGAAGTGTGACTTGGCGGTCATCGTGCGGGAAATGGGCTGCATCATCTTCCAATAGCGGCCGATAGTGGCGTTATCGTCTGAATCCCTTACACTGCCCCGGCCGTTCATTTTCCTTTTGAGGCTGTGCGCATGAAATTTCGTTTTCTACTGTGGATGCTGGGTCTGTTGATGGGTAAGGCCA
>Ga0182006_1002263_pt1 | contig 10623 bp, 7 predicted proteins | sample Sormic07211104_1_FD_123022 | JGI IMG/M metagenome (GOLD analysis project Ga0182006, IMG submission 123022) | Rhizosphere microbial communities from Sorghum bicolor, Mead, Nebraska, USA - 072115-104_1 MetaG | ecosystem: Host-associated > Plants > Roots > Rhizosphere | place: USA: Nebraska...
GCCGCGCCCGATCCGGCGCATGCGCAGCCTCGCGTGCAGGTAGGCCGTGAGTCCGGCAAGCACGCAGAGATTCGCAAGCGATTCCATGCGCTGCACGATGTACAGCACGGCGGTAAGGTTGATGGGAAGAAGGAGCCAGGCCAAGGCGATTGCACCGGCCGCCGTTGCCACTCGGGCTCGTGTCGCAGTTGGCCGGCATATCGTGACGATGCGCGCGAGGAGGAAGAAGAGGAGGAGGCCATTTGCGACGTGAATACCCAGGTTCGTCACCTTCATCGCGGGTGCATCGAGGCCGGCGATGAGGTAATCGAGCGCGAACGTCAGCGAAGACAGAGGACGCTTCAGGTCGCTCGACGGAGACGAGAGGGCTGCGGCGACCAGCTCGCTCCATCCCGCATGCGTCGGCTGCACTAGCGGGTTGTCCACGATGTTCGGGTAGTCGTCGAAAACGAAGCCACCAGAGAGCCCAGGCGTGTATGCCAGTATGGCGACGAGGGCAATGGACAGAAGGAGAAGGGCGATGCGGATCGATCGCGCACGGTCGCCCGGCGCACTGATCGAGGTGGGATCGGAGACGGGATGCGTAGGACTCAACGTTGGCTCATGGCTGGCACCGGGACTGGCGCATCGTAGCACTCAGCCCGGTGCGTCAACCTTGGGCCTCCTGCGTCAGGTTCGGCAATTCGCCGGCACGTAGCTTTTGTCGACGCCGTTGTCAGCGGTACCCGTCGAGCAGGTCCACTGGAACACCTGAGTCGACGTGCCGGCGCTGGGTGTGAACGTGATCGATTTCCCGTCGATGTTGGAAGCGTCGATGTTCCTGAAGACGACCGTGATCACTCCCTTGCCGGCCGGATCGATGGTCACCTGCCTCACATAGGTGCTTGAGCCAGTGGAATATCCCGCGTCCTGGTTGCCGCTCGGGTAACTGCCCCGCGACTGGAGCACCTCGCTGACCGCGAGCTTCGCCGCGCCAGCCAAGACCAAACCTTCCGATATCTTTGCGCGTTTGACATAGTTCTGGTACTGCGGGATACCGATCGCCGTAAGGATCGCGATGATCGCCACGACGATCATGAGTTCGATGAGGGTAAACCCCCCGGCCTGCCTGCGCATGTTGCGTCCCCCTACGGCGATGGACGGACCCCCGCCCACCTTCTGTCTGATAAGAAGCAGGCACCGTGCCACGCTGATCGCGGATTGTGTCTCGGGTCACATTCTGCACGGCAGTCCGAATGTCTACGGATGAGTCTTGGCTGGCTGTGCCTCAAGCCGCGGCATTGCTTCGCGGAACGCGTCGACCACCTCGTCCAACGACCGGTCGCCGCCGCCATAGGAGCGCTCGAGGTGACGGAGGATGTCCTTGCAGCGCTCGACGTGACCGAGCGCTGCATCAAATTGGAAGAGTAAGGCGCCGATCCCGTTGTTCCACCCGCTGTCGATCCAAGCCCGGTTGGTGAGTTCAGCGGCGCTTTCGATGTCGCCCGAGCGTGCCAGGATGCGAGCGACGTTGTATCGGGTGCGCCACACGGACTGATCGGCAGGCACCTGCATTGTGCGACGCAACCAGTCGAGTCCCGCCCGTGCGGTGCGTGGTGCATCCAGCGAAGGGCAGCCCTTGTCAAGGCGGTTGGCTAGAAGCTCCCACGCCGTCATCGCATAGCTTGTAATTCGTCCCTGCGCGCGTCCCTCGAGTTCTGTATACAGCGAGTCGGGAATGGGCGCGGCCCCGGTTTCGCAGTAAGCGAGGAATCGCCAGAGCGTCGAGGTGCCGTGTTCGGAAACGTCTTCATGCCGTTCCGCCTGGTCGATGTACGCCAGCGCTGCCGGCAGATCCTTCGCGAGCATCGCCCGTGCCGTCAGTGCGGAAAGGAGGCGCGGCGAGGTGGGGTTGTAGTCGTACTGCAGGGCGTAGAACTCGTCGGCGTCGCCCCAGGCCGAGGCTTGGTTCCACGTGCCCAGGCCATAGATTGCTAGCAGACCGACGAGGCCGACCTTGGCGGCGCGCCTGAAGGTGACGGTGAAGTCGAATGCGTGAGTTGCCCACGTTACAAGTCCAGCGCACGCGAGCAGTGCGAATACCGACGGCAGGTAGTTGCGATGCTCGAAATAGAGTTCCAATGCGATGGGGCCACTTTCCATGACGTGTGCGACGACGAAACCCAGCACGCCGAAGGCGAACAGGGGCACCTTTCGACGCCACGCCAAGGCCCATGCCACCACGCTGATCCACGCGACGATGGCCGTGAGGGTCCCTACTGGCCGGAGGAGCGACTTGGAGACGACATAATTGTCGTGGTAGATGCCCATCCAGGAGCCGACAGGAAAAAAGGACGTGCCGATATAGTCCCAGAGGATCCTTGGCTCGGTCAGCAAGCGTTGGCCGAGCGTGAAGTCGCGAGCGGCGTAGCTGGCCGGCAAGTAGCCCGGGTGCATGGCGAGCACAACAAGCACGACTAGTGCAGGGATGGCGAGCAGCGCAGCGAAACCTGCCGTGACCGCCATGGGTCGTCTCGCGCGGGCGAAGATAGTCCATTCCATGACTGCTGCTAGCGGAATAGCGAGTAAGCCATTCTCCTTGCTGAGCGTCGCTGCGCAGGTCAGGGTCAGCGTGCCGATCCAAAGGCCTGCAGTACGCGCGGCCGTGGAATTCGCTTCCATGGCCAAGCGCATGCGAGCGTAGAACACCAGCGTTGTCAGCATCCAGAGCGTCGACAACTGAGCCATCCGCTGGATGACATAAAGAACCGTGCTGACATGGATGGGCATCCATAGCCACAGCACGACGATGACCATCGCGACCAAGCGCCGCCGCTGAGTCGGCTCGCCAAGGGCTTTGAGACAGGTTTCGGTGAGCGCATAGGTAAGTGCGCCGCAAAGGATATGTATGGCGAGATTTGTGGGCTTGAATGTGAACGAGTGCATGTCACCCGTGCGCCATGCATCGAAAAGGAACGTCACCATGCTAAGCGGACGTCCGAGCAGCCCAGAGCGATTGTCCAAGGCGACGTTCCGGGCCGTAAGCGCGCCGTCGAGCCAACGTCTCACGGGATCGAGATTGCCGATGTCGTCTAGAAGAAACGGGCCGTGCAGCGCGGGAGCGTAGGCGATCACGGTCAACACAATCGCCATGAGGGCACTTCCGGCTAGCCAGGTGCGACTGGAAGTAACATTGACGAAAGAGGGGGTCAACAGAAACGGTTCCGATGAGTGGAGGACGGTGAAGCCTCGACATTGAGGCACGGGAGCAAGCATAAAAAAAGCCCCGCGAAAGCGGGGCCTTTCCTGACGCTACTGTCTATTAGCGGCAGCTGGCCGGCACAAACTGCTTGCCGACGGTGTTCGCTGCACAAACCCACTCGATTGCAGTGCCGGTGGCGCCGCCCGAGGTGGGCGTGAGCGTCAGGGTCTGGCCATCGATGTTGCTGTCCTTGATGTTCCTGTACTTGACGTTGATGACGCCCGTGTCCGGGGTGATCGTCACCTGCTCAACGTACGTGCTCTTGCCGGTCGCGTAACCCGCATCCTGCATATTTTTCGGCCACGCACCCTTGGTCTGGAAGGTTTCAGCGACGGCCAGCTTCGCTGCGTCGGCGAGCACCAGGCCTTCCGAGACCTTCGCGCGCTTAGTGTAGTTCTGGTACTGCGGAATGGCGATCGCAGCCAGGATGGCGATGATTGCGACGACAATCATCAGTTCGATGAGCGTAAAGCCCTTTTGCATGGTCTTCATGGATATTCCTCAAATGGTTAGCTAACCGTACGAAAATGACGCCCCCTGAGCCCTTCAACCGGATCTCCTAGGCTGATCCGGCCCCCTCGTCACTGTCGAGGACTGACCAGGAAGCTCACCTGGAAATGAAGCACGTTGTGTGCCACTCCCCGGTGGCTCGCCTGTTGAAGCCAGGCGGCCCGATTTTGCATAGGGCTGGGCTTTAAACAATAGGTACGTTTCCGGTATTGCAGAGCGTGTCACGGATAGATCGTTCATTCTGACAATTAATGTCACTATGTGACCTTTATCGGCACAAATTTTAAGGCCATTCAGTGCCCTGCGCTAAGGTAGATGACGGGTTGCTCCACTCAACTCGCATGCCGAGCTTGCGCCTCTGCCCACCTGTACGTACCGTCCCCACAAAATCAACAAGGGACTACTCCATGAAACCCCTCCTAGCCGCGCTAGCCCTGGCCCTAGCGTCCGGCCCGGTCCTGTCCGCAGACGCCGACAGCGCCACCTCCCATCCATTCTCCATCCGCGACCTGGTCATGATGGACCGCGTCGGCGACCCCCAGCTTTCCCCCGATGGCCGCTACGCACTCTTCTCCGTCCGCGCCACGGACTACGCGGCCAACAAGGGAGTCACCTCCCTCTATGTCGTCGACCTCAACAAACCACCGCAACCGGTGATGGTGGTCGAGAAGGGCTCCTCCCCCCGCTGGGCACCGGACGGGAAATCGATCTATTACACGGCCCCGAAGGAAGGGACGGCGCAGGTCTGGCATCGCTCGTTCGACGTCGACAATTCCGGCAAGGGCCTGGCGTTGACGGTTCGTACCGGTGAAGCAGTTACCAACGCCCCGCTCGACGTCAATACCTTCAAGCTGTCGCCGGATGGCGCCAAACTGCTCCTCAGCTACGACGTATTCACCGACTGCCCCGACCTCGCCTGCACGAAGGAGCGCCTGGACGGCCGCGAGAAGGACAAATCCACCGGCACCGTCTACAACAAGCTCTTCGTCCGCCATTGGGACACCTGGGTGGACGGTCGCCGCTCCCAGCTCTACATCGCCGACGCCAACGCACCTTCGCAGCCGGTACTGCTGAGCCGCGATATCGACGGCGACGTGCCGAGCAAGCCTTTCGGTGGGGACGACGAGTTCTCCTTCTCGCCGGACGGCAAGACCGTCTACTTCGATGCCCGCGTCGCCCGCAAGACCGAACCCTGGTCGACCAACTTCGACATCTATAGCGTCCCGGCCGACGGCTCGGCCGCTCCGGTGAACCTCACCACGGAGAACCAGGCGTGGGATGCCAATCCCCTGGTGTCGCCCGATGGCAAGACCTTGTTCTATACGGCGATGAAGGAGCCAGGCTCCGAAGCCGACCGTTTCGGCATCATGGCCCTGGACCTCGCCTCGGGCAGCAAGCGAGAAGTCGCGCCTTCGTGGGATAGCTCCGCCGGCGCCCTCCAGGTCTCGGCCGATGGCAAGACCCTCTACACCACCACCGACGATAAGGGCCAGCATCCGCTGTTCGCCATCGACGTGGCGACGGGTAAGGCGAGCATCCTTGTCACCGACGGCTCGGTAGGTGCGTTCTCGGCAGGCAGTTCGAAGATCCTGCTATCCCGCGACGACCTCAAGCGCCCGGCGGATATCTACATGGCGGACCTGAAGGGCAAGGGCCTCAAGCAGGTCACCCACTTCAATGCCAAGCGCATCAAGGGCGCACAGACCGGCGACTTCGAGTTCTTCACCTTCAAGGGTTGGAACAACGAAACCGTGCAGGGCTATGTGGTGAAGCCGGTCGGTTACAAGCGCGGCAAGACCTACCCGGTCGCCTTCATCATCCACGGCGGTCCGCAAGGCGCGATGACCAACAGCTGGAGCTACCGCTGGAACGCCCAGACCTACGCGGGCCAGGGCTTCGCGGTGGTGACCGTCAACTTCCATGGTTCGACCGGCTACGGCCAGGCCTTCACCGAATCCATCTCGGGCGATTGGGGCGGCAAGCCGCTCGAAGACCTGAAAGCTGGTTGGAGTGCGGCACTCTCGAAGTACACCTTTCTCGATGGCAATCGTGCCTGCGCCCTCGGTGCCAGCTACGGCGGCTACATGGTCTACTGGATGGCTGGCAACTGGAACCAGCCGTGGAAGTGCTTCGTCGATCACGACGGTGTCTTCGATGCGCGCGCCATGTACTACGAAACCGAAGAACTCTGGTTCGAGGAAAAGGAAAACGGTGGCACGCAGTTCGACCATCCGGAGAACTACGAGCGCTTCAACCCGGTCAACCACGTGAAGGACTGGCGCGTGCCGATGCTCGTCATCCACAGCGGCAAGGACTTCCGTATTCCCGATACCCAGGGCCTGGGCGCATTCACGGCGCTGCAGCGTCGCGGTATTCCCAGCCAGCTATTGCACTTCCCCGACGAGAACCACTGGGTGCTCAAGCCGCAGAACAGCGTGCAGTGGCATGAGACGGTGAATGCTTGGTTGAAGGAGTGGACGGCTCCACAGGCGAAGTAATAACGGGAGGGATGGTCGCCGATGGCGGCCATCCCTCATGGTCTGTCATGCATTTCGCGCTCTGCAGCCTCGGCCCATCGATAAGCTACCGCGGCGCCACTGAAATAAACGACTTCGGCAGTGCTCGCCGCGATAGCCCGCTCGAGAAGCAGCATGTCGGCCTCATGCGGATGGCTCCCGCGCACATCATGGAAGAAGATCACCTGTTGGCATTGCCCCGAAAGCACGAGGTCGGCGATCTGCACATCGCCGCCCATTGGGCCGCTTTCGTAGCAGGTGGCCCACGCTTCATCCCGCGACCAGCCCTGTTGTCGAGCGAGATCGTTCAATCGGCGCCCCGTGGTCCCCGTGCAAATTCGGCGAGAAAAGCTTGATAGCAACGCAAAATGCCTCACGACGAATTCCACCATGCAAGGCTTCCATGCGTCGTGCGCAATAAGAGCGATGGCTTGGTCCGCGAATCGGTGCTGCGACCCGTTCAGGGACCTTGATGGCAAGCCGCGAAGAATCCGCTCCGCTTCGATCCACTCAGCAGCGGACGCCGCCGTGACGAGATACGGCTTGGCATGGATGAGACATAAACGTTTCAGCGCCCGTACCTCGGGGACAGGGGCCGATTCGTCGCCAGGTGCAGTTAAATGAATGATTCCGCCCAATGCATCACCACCGTCGGCATCGATGATGGCTGCTGCCATTCGTACGATGTCGTGAAGGTGGTCACCTAGATAAGACTTCAGGGCGGTGTGGTCAGCGAAACCAGAGATGCGTCGGACGGCGTCGTAGGAATCGGCAGGAACGCGTAAGGCGAGACCTAGTTCGCGAACGTCGTCTCGGCAGCGGTGCAGCAGCCAATGGAGCGGGGAGTCCTTGCTATCCAGGTATTCGTGACTTGCTATAAGCCCTAGTTGCATGACTTGCCATCCCGTCCTTGGGCGAAGTCATGTTAGGGGGCGGATGCTGCCTCGGGAATATCCATTCCGTCGTAGGTGCGCTTCAAGACAACCATTCCGACCGAAAGTCATGAAGTCCAAATGCCTACGATATTTAGGCATGCCGTCGCCAAATAAGAACACTCGGATACGGCATGCCAACGCGCCACATCCAGGGGTTGCTTCTTGTCTCGTTAGCAATCACGCGCCAATAACGATACGGAACGTAGAACGGTTCTAAAACGGCGCACAGATTCACGGAGGAGTTTCTCATGGAAGATCAATCGCGCGTTGTCGGCGGCCTTCCCGATTTTATGGAGAAGCGGTTAGCTAGGTTTCAGAACTTTGTCGTATCCGAATGGGGAGGTAGACACATTTTTCGGAGCCAGCCCTTCACACCTGGGGATCTTGTACTTTGCACCAATGACTATTTGAGTATTTCGAACAACAAGGACATCGTTGACGCGCAGTGTGCGTCATTGAGGGAGCACGGGGCGGGTTTGATGATGTCGTCCCTCTTCAATCAGGACCCGGATGATGCGCTGCGACGTGTCGAGCAAACTTTAGCGGATGCGGTAGGTGCAGCAGAGGGTGTGCTTACGCAGTCCGGATACTGTGCGAATATCGGGCTAATGCAAGCGATTGCATGTCCGGGTCGTCCGGTCTACATCGATGTCATTGCGCATGCGTCACTGCATGCTGGTATACGGTTCGCGGGCGCGACGACGGTACTCTTTCGTCACAATGATATTGGCGACCTGAGTGCCAAGATATCGAAAGATGGGGCGGGGATTGTCGTTATAGACTCGATCTACAGCACAAATGGAAGTCTTGCGCCCATGCGCGATATCGTGGATTTGGCACATAACCATGGTTGTCTAATGGTCGTGGACGAGTCGCATTCATTCGGTACGCATGGTCTGCACGGTCGCGGATTGGTGGCCGGCCTGGGTTTGGCAGGAAAAGTCGACTTTGTAACGGTAAGCCTGGCAAAGGCGTACTGCTCGCGGGCTGGCTTTATCGCGTGCCCCAAAGGGTTTCGTGACTATTTTGGATTTGAATCACTTCCGGCCATTTTCAGCTCATCACTTCTGCCTCATGACGTCGCTGGTATCAGGGCGGCGCATGAAGTAGTAATCGGTGAGGAACGACGGAGAGATCGGCTTCATAGTCTGACAAGATACATTCGGTGCGGACTGGCAAGCATGGGCTATCCCGTCGATACCGATGGCGAGCAGATTATCGCCCTGGAAGTCGGTAGTGATTTGAGGGCGGCGGAAGTTCGTGACATCTTTGAGGATCACGGAATCTTCGGGTCTCTGTTCACGCCGCCTGCAACGTCAAAGGGGCGATCACTCGTAAGGCTGAGCCTGCACGCCGGCTTGAGTGATTGCGACGTTGATAGGCTCATGACTACTTTGCGCAATCTCCGCGTCGCCGTTCGATTGTCAACGTGGTCTGGGGTTGTGCGGACACACCATTGATGAAGCGGTCAAAACCAACGATTCCGCTTCAAAGCAATAAAAATCCCACCCACAATACAAGCCACCAGACACGTAATCGCCGGATAAGCCCATGGCTTATCCAACTCCGGCATATGCGCGAAGTTCATCCCATACCAGCTCGTAATCAACGTAGGCGCAGCCAACATCGCCGCCCACCCAGCCAGCTTCTTCATCACCTCGTTCTGCCCAAAGGTGACAAGCGCAAGATTCACACTGATCGCCGCCCCGAGCATCTCGCGCATCGCCGAAATCGATTCGTTGACACGAAACACATGGTCGTAGATGTCACGGAAATAAGCCCGCAACTCGTCATGGATCAAATGCGGATGCAAGCGAACCAGCTGCGCTACGAGGTCCTGCAGCGGCACGACCGCCAGGCGCAGGGTCATCAGTTCACGCTGCATGTCGTAGAGGCGCTTGATGGTCTGGCGGTTCAGCGTTTCGGCGAAAATGTCGTTTTCGAGCTCGTGCAGCTCTTCGCGGAAATCCCGGACGATCGGAAGGAAGTTGTCGACAATGAAATCGAGCACCGCATACAGCGCATAGCTCGGCCCCATGGCCAGCAGTTCCGGCGTCTGCTCGCAGCTGCGTCGCGCCGGCGCATACGACAACGACGCACCATGGCGCACCGTCACGAAATAGCGTTGCCCGACGAAGATCTGCGTTTCACCGAAGGCGATGTTGCCGCCGACCAGCTGGGCCGTTTGCGCCACGATGAAAAGCGAGTCGCCGTAAGCCTCGATCTTGGTGCGCTGATGTGCGTGCTGGGCATCTTCGATGGCTAGGTCGTGCAGGTCGAATTCCTCCTGCAGTTTCAGCAGCAAGGCCTCGTCGGGCTCATGCAGGCCCACCCATACGAAGGTGTCCGGCTCCTTCAGTACGTCGCTGATGGCTTCGATGGTGATGTCGCCGATGCGCTGGCCGGTGTTCCGGTAGGCGACGCAGTTGACGACCATGCCGCCCGAGGTGGGGGCGGGTGCGGCTTCAGGGAGGAGCGATACGGATGCCATGGCAGGCATGATGCCGGTGCGCCTGTGGCACGGCAATCACGGCGTGCCGGCAGGGCCTTTCAAACACCCCCATGGTTCGGCGTCGCTCAGTCGTGGCGGCGGCAGAAACTCGCGAAAAGCGCGGCCCAGCAGGGCAGGGCGAACAGTATCCAGGGCAGGTTCCGTTGCGGGAAATCCGGCCAGAGATGGAGCAGCAGGCCGATCGTGCAGGCACCCAGGGAGAGCGTGGCGATGCGGGGGGCGAGGCGCCCCATGGGCCTGCCCGCGCGACGCAGGCGCCAGATCGCCGGCAGCAACAGGAAGGCGAGTGGCTGGAAGGCGAGCAGGTTGAAATTGCCCCAGGCGGAGCGATGCAGGGTCAGGGCCCACAGGCCCAGCATGAACAGCCCCGCGATGCCGGCGAACACGGTGAACAGCGTACCGGCGGCCACGAAGATGCCGCGCGCCACGCGGTGCCTCGTGAAGAACGGCAGGGCGAGCGGAATCGCCAGGAGCAACCCGGCGCCAAACAGGGGCCAACGCAGGTCGGGTGCCTGCTCCGGCGGCGGATCGAGGCGGGCAGGCGCGATGGTGGTCTCATCCACGACCAACGGCCGCGCCGCATCGCCTTCGCCGATGCGCACGTTGCGTAGTTCCGCCTCGAGCGTCATGGGCAGGAAGGCTTCCTTCCACGCCGTCATCGGCTGGTCGGCGTAAGGCCCCAGGCCGAGGTCCATGCCGAGCATCAGCAAGGGCTGGTTGCTCATCAGCCGTGCGGTCTGCTCGCGGAAGGTCATGCCGCCGGGTTTGTCGATCAGCTGGTCGCTCAAGGCACCGTCGAGCGCGTCGTCGAGCGCGTCGCGCACGCGGGTGGTGCAATTGTCGACGTAGTAGTCGTAGTGGTAGCCGGCGTTCTCCGGACGAATGTTCCAGAGAAGGAAACGACGCAGC
>Ga0182006_1002267_pt1 | contig 10619 bp, 4 predicted proteins | sample Sormic07211104_1_FD_123022 | JGI IMG/M metagenome (GOLD analysis project Ga0182006, IMG submission 123022) | Rhizosphere microbial communities from Sorghum bicolor, Mead, Nebraska, USA - 072115-104_1 MetaG | ecosystem: Host-associated > Plants > Roots > Rhizosphere | place: USA: Nebraska...
GAACCCACGCTCCACGCCTCCGCGCCAGTCCCGGCTCCGGCCCCGGCTCCCGCCCCCGCAGCGCCCCCGGCACCGCCCAAGGCACCGCCCCGGTCCGATCTGGGCCGCCGCCCGCCGCATGCGCCGGTGGAGCGCATCGTCAGCCTGTATGTCGTTTCCCGCGAGGGCAGCAAGTTCAACGGTTCCGACCTCGTGGTGGCCGCGGAAAAAGCGGGCCTCGAGTTCGGCGACATGGGCATCTACCATCGTCTCGTCGACGGCCATCCGGAACAGGGCCCCATCTTCAGCGTGGCCAACCTGGTCAAGCCGGGCAATTTCGACATGGCGCGCATCGCGACGCTGCAAACCCCGGGCCTGTCGTTCTTCATGGCCTTGCCGGGCCCGGTGTCGGCACTGGACGCCTGGGACGCGATGCTGCCCACGGCCCAGCGCCTCGCCGAACTGCTCGATGGCCTGGTCCTGGACGAGGAACGCAACGCCCTCGGCCGCCAGCGCATCGCGCACATGCGCGACGAACTGCGTGGCTGGGATCGCGGCCACGAAGGCGAAGAGATCAAGTTCGGCCAATAACCATGTACACGCCGAACGCCTTCCGCGAAGAACGTCTGACGACGCTGCACGAGGCGATCCGCGAGATCGCCTTCGGCACGCTGGTGACGTCGGGCGAGGGTGGCATCGAGGCTTCGCACCTGCCTTTCGTGCTGGCACCGGACGAGGGGCCGCTGGGCACGCTCTACGCCCACGTGGCGAAAGGCAACGACCATGTCGCCCGGCACGCTGGCGAGGCCCTGTCGATCTTCGCCGGCCCGCATGCCTATATCTCGCCGAACGGCTATCCAGGCAAGGCCACGCATCATCGCGAAGTGCCTACCTGGAACTACATCGCGGTACACGCCTACGGCGTGCCGGAGACCTTCGCCGACCCGGCCCGCCTCCGCGCCTTGCTGGTACGCCTGACCGGCCAATCCGAAAAGGATGCGGCGCAACCGCGGCCGTGGCAGGTGGACGACGCACCGGCCGATTATGTCGCGAGCATGCTCAAGGGCATCGTCGGCATCCGCATTCCCCTCGATCGCATCGAGGGCAAGTGGAAGCTGGGCCAGAACCGTACCGAGGAAGACCGCCGTGGCGCGGCGGCACTGCTTGCCGAGCGGTCCGGTGACGACGAACAAGCCATCGCCAGGGCCATGCGTTCGTTCGTCGCCTAGCGGCACCTCCGTTCCGTCCGGGCCGCCCTTGCGGCGTGCATTCACACTGTCGCAACACCCCTCTGCGTCACTGTCGTGGTCTTCGCGTGCCCGGGTCATTGGCACGATGCATACATCCGGCCCGGCATGCTCGTCCCCATCGTCGAGGAACGCGAGTCACATGTCGGCCAGCCCGTGTGCGCCATTTCGCATTTATTACCTGCACCCGCTGCTGGCGGGGCCGCTGACCGCCTGGAACGCGTGGATCGAACACGCGGCGGCGCTCGGCTTTCGCCAATTGCTGGTCGCTCCGCCGTTCGAGCCATCGGCGTGTGGCGACGTCTTCGTGACCCGCGATTTCGACCGTCTGCATCCCGCCCTCGGCGCGGACGGCGACGCGACGACGCGACTGGCGCAGATCGCCAAGGCGTGCCGCGCGCACGATCTCGAACTCTGGCTGGACCTTCCCCTCGACGAACTGGCCGCGGATGCGCCCGTGCGCCAGGAGCACCCGGCGTGGTTTCGCGCGGTGGCCGCGCAACATGGCACGCCCGACCCCCGCTGGACCCCGAGCGAAAGCGATAGCGCGCGCTGGCGGTTCAACGATCCCGACGTGGTCGATGCGGCCTGCCAGTGGTGGATCGACCGCTTGCGCCGTTGGACGGCGGCGGGTGTGTCGGGCTTTCGCCTGGTTCATCCGCAGCGCCTGGGTGCGGCGGTGTGGAAGACGCTGTTCGATGCCGTGCGGGTGGACGCGCCCCGGACGGCGTTCCTGGCCTGGACACCCGGCCTGACGCCGGATGAGGTGGCCGCCTTGCGTGGCGCGGACTTCGATGCCGTCGTCTCCTCGGCCAGCTGGTGGGACTTCCGTTCCTCGTGGTTCGTGGAAGAGGCCGGACGCCTCGACGCGTTGGCGCCCGTCCTCGCCTGCACCGAGGCGCCGTTCTCGACACGGTTGGGGGATGAACTGGGCGAGGAGAACCAGCTCGACCACGCGTACCGCCGCGCCATCGCCTTCAGCGCCACGTCGCCTGCCGGATGGATGATGCCGCTCGGGTTCGAGTACGCCCTGCACGATGCGCTGGACCCTCGCCGCGGAAACCCGGTGACACCGGCAGCGCTGGCCAGGGACGCGGTGCTGGATGTCACGGAGACGGTGAAGGCGGCGAACGCGTCGGTGGGGGAACACATGCCGGGTCCACCGCTGATCCGGACGGGCCATGGCGTGGCGACGTTCCTCACGGTCGACGGCGCGGACCCGCGCACCGCCGGACGCGCCACGCTGACGCTGGTGAATGCTTCCCTGGATCGGGAGGTCGCGTTGGGCGCGGCGGAGGCACTGGCCGGCGCGGCGACCCACTTCGGTCCCTGGACCACGCCCGATGGCCGCAAGATCTTCGACCAGGGCGACGGGGTGGTCCTGGAGCCCGGTGCCGTGCTGACGCTGCGGGGCACGCAGGCGGTGCCGGCGAAGTGGAAGCTCGGAACCGTGGCCCAGAGGGAATTCCTGCAAGCATCCACCCGCGCGCCGCGGGTGATCATCGAGGCCGTGACGCCGACGGTGGATGCGGGGCGGTTTCCCGCAAAATGCATCGTCGGCCAACCGGTAGCGGTCACGGCGGACATCTTCATGGATGGCCACGATGTGCTTTCCGCACGGCTGCGATATCGCGCGCAGGACGAAAAGACCTGGCGCGAAACGACGATGGCCTTCGTCGATAACGACGTCCATGCCGCCACGTTCACACCGACGCGCATCGGCCGCCATGAATTCCAGATCGAGGCGTGGCGCGACCCGTTCGCGACCTACCGGCATGAAATCGAGTTGAAGCATGCGGCGAACGTGCCCATCGCCGTGGAGCTGGAGGAGGGCAGGTTGTTGGTGGAAGCGCGCGCGAAGGATGCCGCCGGCCCGAAGGCGAAGGCCTTGCGCAACCTCGCCGCGGCCGTGGGCAAGGCCGAAGGCGACGACCGCCTGGAGATCCTGCTCGCCGAGAGCACGCTCGACCTGATGACCGCGACCGATCCGCGCGAGCGGTCGTGCGTGGCGGGGCCCTACCTGCTCGAGGTGGACCGGCGCGAGGCTGGGTTCGCGAGCTGGTACGAGTTGTTCCCTCGTTCGATGACCGAGTCCAAGGAAAAGCACGGCACGTTCCGCGACACGATCGCACGCCTTCCGGCGATCCGCGAGATGGGTTTCGACGTGTTGTACTTCCCACCGATCCACCCGATCGGCACGGCGTTCCGCAAGGGACCGAACAACACGCTCAGCCCGGGGCCGGACGATCCGGGCAGCCCTTATGCCATCGGGTCGCCGGAAGGCGGCCATACCGCGATCCATCCCCAACTGGGAACGCTCGAGGACTTTCGCGCGTTGCGTGACGCCGCCCATGCGCACGGGCTTGAACTGGCCCTGGACTTCGCTATCCAGTGCTCACCCGACCATCCGTGGTTGAAGGAGCACCCGGAGTGGTTCGACTGGCGCCCCGACGGCAGCATCAAGTACGCGGAAAACCCGCCGAAGAAATACCAGGACATCGTCAATGTCGACTTCTACGCCGATGGCGCGATTCCCTCGCTCTGGCAGGCCCTATGCGACGTGGTGCTGTTCTGGGCCGCCGAGGGCGTGCGTACGTTCCGTGTCGACAACCCGCACACGAAACCCTTCCCCTTCTGGGAATGGATGATCGCGCGGGTTCGCGCGAAGTATCCCGACGTGCTGTTCCTTTCCGAGGCCTTCACGCGTCCCAAGCCGATGTATCGCCTGGCCAAGGCCGGCTTCAGCCAGTCGTACACCTATTTCACGTGGCGCCATTCCAAACAGGAGTTCATCGATTACCTGACCGAGCTGACCACCACGCCGCCGAAGGATTTCTTCCGGCCGAACTTCTTCGTCAACACGCCGGACATCAACCCGTACTTCCTGCAGACCTCCGGACGCCCGGGCTTCCTGATCCGCGCCGCGCTGGCGACGACGCTGTCGGGATTGTGGGGCATGTACTCCGGTTTCGAGATCTGCGAATCCGCACCGATTCCCGGGAAGGAGGAGTACCTCGATTCGGAGAAGTACGAGATACGCATCCGCGATTTCGATGCGCCCGGCAACATCGTGGCCGAGATCACCCGGCTGAACCGGATCAGGCGCGCGCATCCGGCCTTGCAGACGCACCTGGGCGTGCGCTTCCTGCCGGCGAACAACGACCAGGTACTGTTCTTCGAGAAGCGCGCGGGGGACGACCTCGTCCTCGTGGCGATCAGCATGGACCCGCACAACGCCCAGGCGGCGGACCTGAGCCTTCCACTCGGCGACTGGGGACTATCGGCGGATGCCCCGCTCGACATACACGACCTCCTGCACGACCAATCCACCACCTGGCGCGGGTCCACCCAGCATGTATGGCTCGGCCTCGGCCAGCCCTACGCGGTGTGGCACGTGCGGCTTCCGGGAGTCTGATCCATGGCTATGCGCGGCAAGGGAAAGAAGCAGGCGGTCGCTCCCGATTTCTCGAGCGATCCGCTCTGGTACAAGGACGCGATCATCTACCAGGTGCACGTGAAATCGTTCTTCGACGCCAACGACGATGGCGTGGGCGATTTCCAGGGCCTGATCGACAAGCTCGACTACATCGCCGAGCTGGGCGTGAACACGCTGTGGCTGCTGCCGTTCTATCCGAGCCCGCGGCGTGACGACGGTTACGACATCTCGGAATACAAGGCGGTACACCCCGACTACGGCAAGTTGTCCGACGCCCGGCGTTTCATCGCCGAGGCCCACGCGCGAGGATTGCGCGTCATCACCGAGCTGGTCATCAACCATACCTCGGACCAGCACCCCTGGTTCCAGCGTGCGCGCAAGGCGAAGAAAGGTTCCGCCGCGCGTGATTTCTACGTCTGGTCGGATACCGACCAGGCCTATGACGGCACGCGCATCATCTTCATCGATACCGAGAAATCGAACTGGACATGGGACCCCGTGGCCGGCCAGTACTTCTGGCACCGCTTCTTCTCGCACCAGCCGGACCTGAATTTCGACAATCCGGCGGTGCTCAAGGCGGTGCTCGACGTGATGCGCTTCTGGCTGGACCTGGGCGTGGACGGCCTGCGCCTGGACGCGGTGCCGTACCTGATCGAGCGCGAGGGCACCAACAACGAGAACCTGCCCGAGACGCATGCGATCCTCAAGCTGATCCGCGCCGAGATCGACCAGCACTACCCGGACCGCATGCTCCTGGCCGAGGCCAATCAATGGCCCGAGGACACCCAGGATTATTTCGGCAACGGCGACGAATGCCATATGGCCTTCCATTTCCCGCTGATGCCGCGCATGTACATGGCGATCGCCCGCGAAGACCGCTTCCCGATCACGGACATCATGCGGCAGACCCCGGCGATCCCGGACAACTGCCAGTGGGCGATCTTCCTGCGCAACCACGACGAGCTGACCCTCGAGATGGTGACCGACAACGAGCGCGATTACCTTTGGCAAACCTATGCCGCGGATCGTCGCGCGCGCATCAACCTGGGCATTCGCCGCCGCCTCGCGCCCTTGCTCGAACGCGACCGCCGCCGTATCGAGCTGATGAACGCGCTGTTGTTGTCGATGCCGGGAACGCCGGTGTTGTATTACGGCGACGAGATCGGCATGGGCGACAACATCCACCTGGGCGATCGCGACGGCGTGCGCACGCCGATGCAATGGTCGGTGGATCGCAACGGCGGATTCTCGCGCGCCGATCCGGCGAGCCTCGTCCTTCCGCCGATCATGGACCCGCTGTATGGCTTCCAGGCCATCAACGTGGAAGCGCAGGCGCGCGATCCGCATTCCCTGCTCAACTGGACCCGACGCATGCTCGCCGTGCGCAAGCGCTACAAGGCGTTCGGGCGTGGCAGCCTGAAGTTCCTCTATCCCGGTAACCGCAAGGTGCTGGCCTACCTGCGCGAATACGAAGGTGAGCACGTGCTGTGCGTGGCGAACATGTCGCGCTCGTTGCAGGCGGTGGAACTGGACCTCGCCACGTTCGACGGACAGGTGCCCATCGAGATCATGGGCGGTTCCTCGTTCCCGCCGGTGGGACAGTTGCCTTACCTGCTCACCGTGCCGCCCTATGGTTTCTATGCGTTCCAGATCTGCCCGAACGCGCAGATGCCGGTGTGGCACGAGGTACCCGCCGAACCGATGCCCGACTACGAGACGCTCGTGCTGCGCGGCGCCCTGGTCGAGGGTCCGGTGATGGCCCATCACCGCGGCGTGATCGAGAAACAGGTGCTGCCGAACTACCTCGCCGTGCGCCGATGGTTCGCGGCCAAGGACCGTGGCATCGAGTCGGTGAAGATCCTCTACGGCGCCGCCTGGCCCGACCGTGGCGACGACCTCATCCTCACCGAGGTGGAAGCCACGCTGTCGGATGGGGGCAAGGAACGCTACAGTCTTCCGGTGGGCATCGTCTGGGAAGACGAGAACCCGACCGCGCGGGCGCAACAACTGGCCCTGGCACGCGTCCGCCGTGGGCGCCGGATCGGCCTGCTCACGGACGGTTTCGCGCTGGAGGCGTTCGCCAGCGGTCTCCTCATAGGCTTGCGCAACGGCGTGGAACTGGCGACGCAAGGTGGTGTCGTGCGCTTCGAGCCCACCCTCGCCTTTGCCGGTATCACGTTCGACGCGGCCATCGAGAATCGCTGGCTTTCCGCCGAGCAGTCGAACAGCTCGATGATCCTGCACGACGCCGGGGTGGTGAAGCTGTTCCGGCGCACTTCGGCCGGCGTCAATCCCGAAGTGGAAATGAGCCGCTTCCTCACCGAGAACGGCTACGCGAATACCGCGCCGCTATTGGGTGAGGTGGTACGCCTGGGCGAACATGGCGAGCGGACCACGCTGGCGGTCCTGCAGGGTTTCCTGCGCAACCAGGGCGATGCGTGGGCGTGGACGCTGGATTACCTGCGCCGCAGCTACGACGAATTCAGCCATTCCGGCGAGGAGGAACGCAAGGCGGAGATCGAGGGTGGCTACGACGCATTCGCGACGGCCGTCGGTACACGGCTGGCCGAACTGCATGCGTTGCTGGCGGAACCGAGCGAACTCCCGGCATTTTCACCCGAGTCGGCGAGCGAGGGCACGGTGCGAGCCTGGCGTGAAAGCGTGCGCGGCCAGGTGGAGCGCGCCTTGCTGTCGGTGGATGCGGAGGCGGAACTGCCACCGAGCCTGGTCGCCGACGTGGACGCGTTGCGCGGCCTCGCGCACGCACTGGACGAGCGCATCGGCACGCTGGCCGCGGCCGGTCACGGTGCATTGGCCACGCGCACCCATGGCGATTTCCACCTGGGCCAGGTGCTGGTCGTGCAGGACGACGCCTACATCATCGACTTCGAAGGCGAGCCGGCGCGCACGCTCGACGAGCGCCGCAGCAAGAGTTCGCCGCTGAGGGATGTCGCCGGTTTCCTCCGCTCGCTCGACTACGCCGCGGCGATGGCCCGGCGCGGCGAAGACGGCCTGGCGCCGGTCGAGGACGAAGGATTCGGCGATTACCTGGCCCGCTTCCGCGAGCGTTCGGCGAAGGTATTCCTCGACGCGTACCGCGGCGTGCTCGATGCCGCGCCCGTGCGCTGGATCGCGCCCGGGGCGCTGGCGCCCGTGCTCGAACTCTTCGTCATCGAGAAGGCCGCCTATGAAGTCGCCTACGAGGCGGCGAACCGCCCGGGATGGCTCGACGTACCGCTGCGTGGATTGCTGCAGATCGCGCGCGGCGGGATGGCGAACGAACTGAAGGAGGATACGTGACCGATCCCCGTACCTACGGCCTGGCCGATCCCGCCGCGGTCGACGCGCTGGTCGAGGGCCGGCACGGCGATCCGTTCGCGCTGCTCGGCCCCCACGCGGTGGATGGGCGCCGCGTGGTCCGCGCCCTGCAACCCGGCGCCCAAGGCGTCGAGTTGATCGATGCCCAGGGCCACGCGATCGGCGAACTGGCGCGGGTCCATCCGGGAGGGCTGTTCGCGGGCTTCGTCGAGGCCCCCGCGTACCGGTTGCGCGTGCATTGGCCGGCGGCCACGCAGGACACCCACGATCCCTACGCCTTCGGCAGCTTGCTCGGCGAGGACGATCTGCGCAGGCTTTCCGACGGCAGCCACATCGAGTTGTTCCGTTGCCTGGGTGCCCATCCGGTCACCGTCGACGGCGTGCACGGGGTGCGTTTCGCGGTATGGGCACCGAATGCGAAGCGCGTCAGCGTGGTGGGCGACTTCGACAGCTGGGACGGGCGCCGTCACCCGATGCGCAAGCGCGTGCCGGCGGGTGTCTGGGAACTGTTCGTACCCGGCCTGCTCGCGGGGGCGCGCTACAAATACGAGATTTGGGGTGCGGACGGTTCGTTGACCCAGCGTGCCGACCCGGTGGCGCTGGCCGCCGAACTGCCGCCCGCGACGGCTTCGATCGTGGCCGACCCCACGGCCTTCCACTGGACCGACGATGCCTGGCTGCGCCGGCGCGGGGCGCTGCATCATGCGGGCTCGCCGCTGACCATCTACGAGTTGCACGCCGGGTCGTGGCTGCGCGGAAAGGATGGCGGCGAACTGCATTGGGACGAGCTCGGCGAACGCCTGATTCCTTACGTCGCCGGCATGGGTTTTTCGCATATCGAATTGCTTCCGGTCTCCGAGCATCCATTCGGCGGCTCGTGGGGTTACCAGCCGCTGGGGCAGTTCGCGCCGACCTCGCGCTTCGGTACGCCGGAGGCGTTCGCGCGCTTCGTCGATCGCTGCCACGAGGCAGGCATCGGCGTGATCGTCGATTGGGTGCCTGCGCATTTCCCGACGGACATCCACGGCCTGGCGCACTTCGACGGCACGCCGTTGTATGAACACGCCGATCCGCGCGAGGGTTTCCACCAGGACTGGAATACGCTGATCTTCAACCTCGGCCGTAACGAGGTGTCGGCTTTCCTGGTCGCCAGCGCGCTGGCATGGCTCGAACGCTTCCATGTCGATGGCCTGCGCGTGGATGCGGTGGCGTCGATGCTTTATCGCGATTACTCGCGCAAGCAGGGCGAATGGGTGCCGAACATGTATGGCGGCCGCGAGAACCTGGAATCCATCGCCTTCCTGCGTCGTGTCAACCAGCTGGTGGCGGAGCGTCATCCGGACTGCATGACCATCGCCGAGGAATCCACGGCGTGGCCCGGCGTCACCCAGCCGGTGGAGCAGGGCGGCCTGGGCTTCACCTTCAAGTGGAACATGGGCTGGATGCACGATTCGCTGGAGTACATGTCGCGCGATCCGGTCCACCGCCGCTGGCACCACGGCGAGATGACCTTCAGCATGGTCTACGCGTATTCCGAGAAGTTCGTGTTGCCCCTGTCCCATGACGAGGTGGTGCACGGCAAGCGCTCGTTACTTGGCCGCATGCCTGGCGACGAATGGCAGCGCTTCGCGAACCTGCGCGCATACTACGGTTTCATGTGGGGACATCCCGGCAAGAAGTTGCTGTTCACGGGGGGTGAAATCGCACAGCCCCATGAATGGAACCACGACGCCCAGATCGCCTGGGACCTGCTCGACCATCCCTTGCACCTGGGCGTGCAGACGCTCGTCCGCGACCTGAACCTGCTCTATGCCGCTACGCCCGCCTTGCATGCCTGGGACACGGACCCGCGCGGGTTCCGATGGGTGATCGGTGACGACGCCGCGCAGAGCGTCTTCGCCTGGCTGCGCATGGCCGATGGCGGACGTCCCGCCCTGGTCGTCAGCAACATGACCCCGACGCCTCGCCACGGCTTCCGCGTCGGCGTGCCGGAAGGAGGGCGCTGGCGTGAGGCGATCAATTCCGATGCGGCGGACTACGGTGGGTCCGGCGTGGGCAACGAGGGCGAGCGATACGCGCAAGACGTTCCCGCGCACGGCTTCGACCGCTCGCTGGTGATCAGCCTGCCGCCCCTATCCACGGTCATCTTCGTGGCCGACTGACGAGGAATCCGATGCCCGCTCTTCCCGAACGCATGCAGCCCGGAATGCCGTACCCGCTCGGTGCCACGTGTGACGGCATGGGAACCAACTTCGCCGTGTTCTCCGCCCATGCCGAGCGCATCGAGCTATGTCTTTTCGATCCCTCGGGCAAGCGTGAAATCGCACGCTACGAACTGCCCGAATGCACCGACGAAATCTGGCACGGTTACCTGCCACGCGTCCGCGGCGGCACGTTGTACGGTTTCCGCGCCTATGGTCCCTATGCTCCCGAGGAAGGGCATCGCTTCAATCCCAACAAGCTGCTGCTCGACCCGTATGCGCGCCTGCTGCACGGACAGGTGCGCTGGTCGGATGCCTTGCACGGTTACCGGGTTTCCTCGCCACGCGCCGACCTCTCGTTCGACCGGCGCGACAGCGCGGCGGCGATGCCCAAGGCCGTGGTCGTCGACGAACCGATGCACTGGACCCACGGCAACC